>Ga0316209_1003142_pt1 | contig 11700 bp, 13 predicted proteins | sample 6monopyrite_MG_FD_204945 | JGI IMG/M metagenome (GOLD analysis project Ga0316209, IMG submission 204945) | Microbial mat bacterial communities from mineral coupon in-situ incubated in ocean water Damariscotta River, Maine, United States -... | ecosystem: Environmental > Aquatic > Marine >...
GTAGGCGTCCCAAAGGGAGAAGGGACTGATAACGTTGACATTATTGTATAAATAAAAATATTATGATTAAAAGAATTATTTTACCTTGTTTGTTATCTGTTCTATCTTTTTCTGCGTTTGCTGCAGATAAAGTGGATGCTTATAAACTTTCTTACATTGAAAGGGAGCCGGGAACGGATGAATATGAAGTGACAATGCTGGTGTCTGATCGTTATATTAGAGTGGATGAGTCAGGTGAGGAAAGTGGTTTTATTGTTTATGATGATAAAGATAAAACAATATTCAGTGTGAGTCATCATGATAAATCTGTATTGGTTATAAAAGAACATGTGTTTTCTGTTGATAGTTCGCCTGTGAAACCGGTCGTTGAATATTTAGAGTTGGTTGATGCGCCGATGGTGTCCGGTAAGAGTATGTTTAATTACCGAGTGTTTGTTAAAACTGAGAAAGAGGGTGACGAAGTAACCTGTTTAGAGGTTCAGCTAGTTGAGGGATTAATGCCAGAGGTAGGTAAGATATTACAAAACTATCAAAAAGTGGTTTCAGGTCAGCAAGTGAAGATGGTTAAAAATGAAATTACTGAAATGCAGACAGCCTGTTTTTTTGTAGATCAAATTTATAATTTAGGTGATTATTATTTGAAAGGATTACCGGTTCAGGAGTGGCATAGTAATGAGCGGTCAAAAATATTAACTGACTATAAGAAAGTGTCTGTTGATTCTAATAAGTTTAAGCTTCCTGAGGGCTATCGTCAGTTTTCGGTTGGGGCAGATTCTAAAACGTTTATAAATTAAGATTGTTTTTTCTCCCTCTCCCTTTGGGAAAGGGCTGGGGTGAGGGTATCGTCGAAGACACCCTCATCCTAACCTTCTCGGTAAGTGCTCCTGCTTTACTCTACCGCCTACATCCATGTAGGCGTCCCAAAGGGAGAAGGGATTGGTAAGTAGTTTTCTCACACAAATTTATTTATACGTTTGCAGCTTTAGTTCATCCGAATTATCATTAATCCGTAAGTAGCTTCCACTTGCATGCCAATCACCTAACACAACGCGAGTCGTGTCTCGGCCGTTAACTTTTTTGTGGTGAATCATTGGACGATGTGTGTGCCCATGTATGATTAGATCGATATCGTTTTTGATAAACACGTTATCAGTTTCGTCCTGATTAACATCCATGATGGATTCTTCTTTTTCGCTGGTTGTCTGTTTACTGTTATCGCGAATACTTTGTGCAATCTGATAACGTTCTTCCAGTGATTTGCTCAGCAACTGCTGTTGCCATGCTGGATTTCTTGCCATCTGACGAAACTTTTGATATTCGATATCATCGGTACATAAGGTATCGCCATGCATTAGTAAGGTATCGCGATTCTGTAATGTTATTTTGTATGGATCATCAATAATTTTAAAATGGCATCGTTGAGCAAGATCGTTACCAATCATAAAATCACGATTGCCATGCATTAAATAAGTTTCAGTCTTATCGTTAGTGGCGAGTTCACTTAAGCTATCAAACATCTTTTGATAGCCTAGAGCGGGTTCATCATCGCCCCACCATAGTTCTAAAAAATCACCAAGGATATACAGACAGTCAGCCTGTGCTGCAATCTCTCTGGTGAATTTTATGAATAGCTCAAGCGTATCTGCGCGTTCGGGTAATAGATGCAGATCAGATATAAAAACGGTATCTTGCATTGTTTTTATGATGCCGTTGCTTTGTTGATTGTCACTGTTTCAAGAGGAACATCACCGTGACCACCTTGATTGCCTGTGCTAACAGCAGCAATTGCATCAACTGCATCCATGCCGTCAGTGACTTTACCGAATACACAATAACCCCAGCCAGCGGCCGTTGATGCACTGTGGTTTAAGAATGCATTATCGTTATGGTTGATGAAGAACTGCGCTGTTGCAGAGTGTGGGTCGTTGGTTCTTGCCATAGCGATAGTGCCACGGTCATTTGCCAGTCCGTTATCCGCTTCATTTTGAATAGGTGCTTCGCATGTCTTCTGAGACATATCAGGGTTGAAACCGCCGCCCTGTATCATGAAATTAGGAATAACACGGTGAAAAATTGTACCGTCAAAAAAACCACTATTAACGTAATTTAAAAAGTTTTTTACGGTTTCTGGCGCTTTCTCTTCATTCAGTTCAATAACGAAGTTGCCGTGTGATGTATCCATTGTAACTGTGGTCATAGTGTTCCTCATTGTAGTAATTATTTTTGACCGTTTCGCGGTCTGATTGGTGTCCCGAGAGGGAGTCGAACCCCCGGCCTGCCCCTTAGGAGGCGATATAGGTGCATTTTAATGTATATTGATGGTTTTTAATACAGATTAATAAATCTATATATTTTAATTGGTTACGGTATGTTTGACATTATCCGTGTTTATTGTTTATTGTTGTAAATAAATACACAAGGTTGCACATAGGTTGCACAGAAACATATGTCTAAGAATACGGTTCACTTTACGAAGTCAATTATCCATGCACTAAAAGCTTCTGCTGATGGTAAGTTCGTAGAATATAGTGACGATAAATTCCGTGGATTACGTGTCCGAATCTATGAGTCTGGTAAAAAACCCTTCTATTTGCTTCGTAAATTCAGAGGGCAAGTTGTACGAATGCATTTAGGCTACTTTCCTGAAACAACAATTGCCCAGGCAAAGAAAAAGGCTTCGGAATTTCATGCATTAATGGATGCAGGCATTAACCCAAACGACAGCAAGCGTGAGCGAAGGGACGAGCTTACTGTTACCGATCTATTCAAAACATATTATAAACGTCATGTGCAGCCTCACACTAAGCAACCTGAGCGCACAGAGTGGCATTTTGATCAATATATTAAGAAGCCTCTTGGAACAAAAAAACTATCTGATATAACAAAAAAGATGGTAGCAAATTGGCATACATCCATTGGTGAAAAGAATGGTAAGCCAACGGCTAACAGAGCGTTAACGGTGTTAAAAGCTATGTTTAATAATGCCATTAACTGGGACTTATGGGATGGTATAAATCCTACTGCTGGGCTGAAAAAGTTTAAAGAAAACCCTAGAGATAGATTGGTAACTGATGACGAACTAGAGAAATTATTTAAAGCTTTAAGATGTGAGCCAAATAAGAATTTAAGAGATTTCTTTATGTTGTTATTTCTTACTGGAGTAAGGAAAGGTAATGTCGAAACTATGGTTTGGGAAAATATTAATTTAGAAGGTGGTGTTTGGGCTATTCCAGAGACTAAAAATGGTGAAGGCTTGAATGTTAGATTAGTGGATTCAGCCATTGCCATTTTAAGAAGTCGTTGTATGGATGATGAAAATCCGAGCGGTTATGTTTTCCCTGGAGTGGGTAAAAGCGGACATCTTGTTGAACCAAAAAAAGGATGGGCTAGAGTTTTAGAATTATCAGGACTAACAGACTTAAGAATGCATGATATCCGTCATGTTTTTGGCAGTCGTTTAGCTTCTACGGGAGCAAACCAATTTGTTATACGTGATGCAATGGGACATAAGGATATTAGTTCTAGCAGTCGTTATGTTCAGATGGGAAGCGAAATTATAAAAAACAGTATGGAAATATCTACTAATGAAATTACTAAAAAAGCTGGCAGTTTGATTCCTAAAGTAATACCGATTGATAAAAATGTACGCAAGAGGAAAGGCAATGCTGAGCCACGTTAATGATGATTTAAGTCTTTGGGAAATAGCTCACCGTTGGTATGACGCGGATCCAAATAGTTCTGAGGGAAATAGTACCCCACTAAATGTCCAGGATCTAATGAGATTATTGTCTAAACTTTTATATCAGCACGAAATACAACTGTCTAACGAACAGGGGAATCCTCAGTGGAACTATAGTTTTAAAATTGACTGGTATGATTTTCAGATAGATCTTGCAGTCTTACCATGTGGTGTTGTTTTTCAGAGTTTTGAAGTAATCTGTATTCCAGATACCGTAAACACTGATCATTTTTACGATGATGCATACAATGTATATGAAATTGATCCAACAAGAATCCCATTAACAAATACTGATAGAAGTTGTTGTTTTACAAGCTATGGCGAAAAATGTAAAAAGGATGCGTATAAATGGCATGAAGAATATGCGGATAGGCGTTCTGAATACCATATTGAAAAGACTAAAGATCTTGACAAGTGTTTTCGTGACCGAATATTCGATAAAAAATTGTTAGATAATATATTCATTGGGGAAGATGAGATAGCAAGAATATGCATGAAGAATGATTGGGAGTTTCCTGAGTTCTGGTTTGGTAAGCCAGGTAGTGAACGTTATGACGAATACAAGAGCTTTTTTGATGACTCCATTACTATAAAACAGCCTTTTAGTGTCAAATTAATAGTTGATGCAAATGAGTTTGTGACAAAGCCCGACTTAGATAAATTAAAGTTATTTAATATTGCAGCACTAGATGCTCATAATGAATACTGGAAAGAGTATGACAAGAATAATAAATCTGATGAGCCAGAAAAAAAAGAGATTATTAAATACCTAAAAGGTAAGTACTCTCCTAGATTAGCGATCGATGACATTGAGCGTATACAGATTATTATTCGCCACCCTTCGACGCTTAAAAATAAGAAACAAGGGAGGGGGGCTTAAAATAAATAAAAAATTGTTTCTTAGTAATAACAAATAGTTAAAGCTACCCCCCCTTTATTTTCTAACAGGGGTTTCATTTCAAATACGATTTATATTACCCACACTAAAGCCTCTTGTTAAACATAACGGAGCGAAACCAGTGTCAACCAAACTACTAACTACAGAAGAAACCGCAGATCTTATACATGTGGTACCAGGAACGCTTATGGTATGGCGTTCTACCGGGCGGTATAACCTCAAATATATAAAGGTGGGGCGTAAGGTCTTTTACGATGAGTCAGATGTTCATGCGTTTTTAGAAGAACAGAAACGTACTCAAACAGCTTGAAATCATCTAATAAAAAAGCCCATGGCTGCAACCACGGGCTTGAGGAGATCTTTATGAAAAAAGTACGTCGAAATGATAAGCGACAGAATCGTAAGCATATCAAAGAACTTAAAGAGAAGCGTAAAAAAGAAGAAAATATTTTATCCAGGCTTTGTAGTCGTGCAGATGCCTTTTTCTTAGTAACTTTATACGATGGTCAGGGTAACGGCATAACCATGACTATGGACGAATTTGACGCTCTGCTTGACATGGAGGGGTGTGATGTATAACTATACACCTTCGGAGCTTTGTAACTCCTACACAGCGGCATACCGCACCCGACAGATTGCGGATTTTTTGTGCCTGCAAAAAATACCTTACGTGGCCATGATAATAAATATGGTCGGGAGGGGTGAGAAATACAATACCCTTCGGGGAAATACTTACCGCTGTCTGTGTACAGTTACAAACCTCCTGACCACCCAGTAAAGGGTGGTCAACCTTTTTGTAATTAAACACAGGAGGTCATTATGACCGCAGTAATAAAACAGCATCTCTATACAGACATTCTCGATGAAGCAACCGCTTTATTGGACGATATAAATCAGTATCCCATTCTTACCTGCGTCGATAAATTGAACGAAACCCTTGGTAGGTTAGTTCAGTGCGAGGGAAATGCGGCTATCAAACTAGCTCATAAGATCGAAAATATAATCGATTCATTAGAACACTCGTTGAATGTTATTTATCGTCAGCGTCAATTTTTAGATTCCAATCGTAAGAAACGAATGACAACTAATTTTGATGATAGCTTCTGTGACATTCGTTATGACTCATTTTTATCACAAGAAGATGTTGCAGATATGTTTAAAGTTCATGTGAAGACAGTGCGAAAGTGGGATAGTGGAGTATCAAGACCTGCTGAGGCTGTTTTCATAGTCATGAAAACTATCGCTTATGGCATTCATTTTTTACCTAGTGCTGGATTAGATTGGGAAGGTTGGAAAATACAAAATGGCCTTTTGTATGATCCTGAATCACCCAGAAAATACTACCACACACCTGGGACTATCGGATCTTGGTTCCTTGTTTCCCAGCAACTTCATCATCAAGCAGCTCAAGAATATTTAAGAAATAAAGCTGTTAAAAATAATAAAAATATTAAGGTTTTCCCTGGTGTTGATTCTACAAAATGGGATAAAGCAATAACTGTGCTGCAGGATAATTTAATGAAAACCTTAAATAATAAGGGAGAGAATAATGAAACAACATAGATCATTTGCAGAGCGGTATATAGATGCTCTTAATGAGCTTCACTCATGTGAAGGCAATCCCAGCGTTGAAATCATAGAAGAGCTAAAACAAGCGTCTCAATACTTAGAAGAATATTCATTACTTAATATCACTAGTGTTTGTGATTTATTGGCAAAAGTTTCTGATGAAATTGATGGCGAAGAAATAGCTAGTATCAGTTTAGTGATAAATGAGTTTGCTGTGCTTTCGCATAATGCCATGGAAACAAGGCTTAATACAGAGAGAATGCTTACACAAGAGACCGCTTCATAATGTCATCCACAGTTTCAAAGATTCCTCATGGCTCTGATCGGGAGCCATGGGATGAGGTAAAAGATTACTTACCTAAAGGGAATATTCTTAGTCGGCCAGGTGTTTACCTGGATAAAAGTGATCCTGTTTTAATATCTGGTCCATGTTGGGTGAGTTCACTTACTCGATCACAGGACGGTAATGACTGGGGTAATGTCATTCACTGGATAGATCAAGATGGTAAGCATCGACATAGTGCTTTTCCTATGTCACGTTTGCACGATAGAGGGTGTTCACTGGCAACCGATTTAGCCTCATTGGGTTTAAAAGTTATACCAGGGAAAAATCGTCAATTAATGGAATATCTAGCCGGTTTTGAATTGCCAAAAGACTTTAGATTGCAGTCAGTGTCAAAACTTGGCTGGTTGTTTAATAGTGATGGTTCGATGGTTTATGTATTGCCTGATGATCTAATTTCATTTGAAAATACAGAAGATATAATTTTTCAACCAGAAGAGCATAGTCCAACAGCCAATACGATGACAACAAGAGGTGATGTTAATCATTGGTCAAAATATGTGGCAAAACCTTGTTGTGGTAATCCTTTATTAATTTTTAGTTTATGCACGTCATTTGCAGCACCGTTGCTTGTTCATGCAGGTCTTGAGGGCGGTGGTTTTCATTTGTATGGTGGCAGTAGTAAAGGAAAAACAACAGCGTTACAGGTTTCTGCAAGTGTTTGGGGTAATGGTGCTGATCCTGCCGCATCCGAAAACTCATATGTAGGACGATGGAATACCACGGCTAATGCATTGGAAGGAACAGCAGCAGCCCATAATGACGGTTTGCTGGCATTAGATGAAATGGGCGTCTGCGATGCGAAAGACTTTGGAAAGGTTGTTTATGATCTTTCCAGTGGCCAGGGCAAAGCAAGGATGAATAAAAACACATCGATGCGCCAAAATAAATCATGGCGATCATTAATACTATCGACAGGTGAAATTTCAGCAAAGGAAAAAATTGAGGAGCTTGGGAAAAGATCACAAACAGGGCATGGTGTCAGAATGGTAGATATTCCTATTGCTGATGGTTTGCTGATTGATACGCATGGGCAGGATGCAGGAGACTTTGCTAATGAGTTAAAGAAAAGTGCTGGGCAATATTATGGAACGGCAGGGCGTGCATTTATTGAAAAATTAATTAATTATGAAAATAATCGTTTTGCATTGAGTAAAGATATTGTCAATAAAATGGAGAGTTATCGTGTTGCTTTAACGGCTGGTAGAAAGTTACACAGCCATCAACAGCGTGTTATACAGCGTTTAACACTGTTAATCGTCGCTGGACAGTTAGCTGTTAAATTTGGTCTGCTACCAATGAACGAGCAGGAGATCGCCAGTGCGATTAAGTCTGTCCTGGACCGGTGGCTTGGTGATGAGAGTAACTTACCACCTGATCTACGAGGTATTCATGATGTGAAAAACTTCTTTATCGCTAACAAAGATTCAAGGTTCAAGAGTTTTATTAATGGTGACTATGGTTTTCAGGTTAGAGATATTGCCGGCTACATTGTGTTTCAAAATGAAGAATTGATTCTATTTACCAAGCCAGGGATTATTGAGGCGTGTGGTGGGCATGGTTACCAGTCTGTTTTGAATGAATTTAAAAAGCGTGGTTTTCTAAAGCATGAAAAAGATAAGTTAACAGATAAATTTGAAATACCTGGAGTGTCTAAAAGAATGAGGCTTTATGCAATCAGAAAATCATTTGTTGATGATGATTTATTATAACCGCCCCTTTTTAACTGGGGCATTCGGGGCATTCGGGGCATATTCAATAATTTCAATGAGTTGAAAAACTAAAACAGGGGAATCAATCGGGGCACAATAGGGGCAATAGGGGCGAAAGTGCCCCTACTAATTTCAACAGGGGCATTAAAAGGGGCGAAATAATGACTTTAACTACTTGATTTTACTAATCATGCCCCTATTGCCCCGAATGCCCCAGTTAAAAAGGGGCGGTAGTGTTTTTTATGGTTTCTAGTCATTAAAAAAGGGAGCGAATGCTCCCTTTAGTCATTATCATTTGTATTCGATTAGTTTGTTAATTGATGAAATTCAACTCCGATGAAGTCACCAGTGCTCGATGCCTTGTGCTGATCTTTTACTGGTAAGCATGAGTCATGGCCTCGTAGTTCTTCCACAATATTAAAGTTCCTTGCCATTAGAATTAGTGCTTCTCGTGTGAACTGCTTATGTGCGTCATCACGTACAAAGGGTTCTCCAAAAAAAGGCTCTTCTGTGTGGTTTTCTCGAATGTCATATATGCATAACTGGTTAATTTTTTGAATGTTTTCTTCGTACTCAAAAAGTAAGTTTTCTACCTGATCGGGCTCTAGGTAATCCGGTACAACAAAGCCGTCCATTATTCGGGTATGGCACTCAGCATCGTCTGTATTTGTATTGGCTGGCTCTTGTGTTGAAGTAGGAGTGGTTGCGTCAAAGTTATAGCCTGCAGTTTCATAATGGCTTTTTAAAGCGTCTAGGTCTTTGTCTGGCAGGATAAATTTACCATTTTCAAACTGTGATAAATAAGAGCGTTGAATATCTAGTTCTTTGGCAATGTTTGCCTGGGAGATACCTAGTTCTATACGTGCTCTTTTTGCTTGTTTTGATGTAAGAATTGCATTCATGATTAAACCTTTAGGTTGTTGTTAAACAGAGCCTAAAGGTTGCACATAGGTTGAACTAATTGCAATAGATGGAGCTTAACGAATTGTTAAATATGTTAAACAACTGTGTAACACATTGTTTAACATGGGTTTAATTTGTTAACAATTGGTGTCCCGAGAGGGAATCGAACCCCCGGCCTGCCCCTTAGGAGGGGGCCGCTCTATCCAGCTGAGCTATCGAGACATAAGCTGGAATTGGTGGCGAATTATAACAGCTATAACTGGTACAGGGGAGTCCTGCAGGTGCGATCAGCGCCTGGAGACGCGCCTATCTTGCTTGTGCAGCATGCGGGATATTTTTTTCCATATATACGATTGAGGCTCAGTCCTTGAAGTCATCACATAATTGAGGATGCTTAGATCTTTAAGTGTGGGAGACATAGTATGCTTAACCTTTCTGAGTCCACAGAACAGTATTTGGTCAAAGGCTTTGAGTTCAATGTCATCTTCTGGCAGTAGAATTAAATCATCACCACGTTTTAGTAATAACGCCATGCATGCTAAATTTTTATCATGATCGACGGGATTTTTGATGATGTGATTTAATTCTATCCTTCGGCCAAAACCGAGTGCCTGAGCGACTGCAGGTGTTTTATCTTTACTAATGTTGACTGTCCATATATATGGTGGATTGTCTCCGACCACAGCACTTAAGCGACTGATAGTGATGTTGGCCCATTCTTGTCCTTCATGCAGTGCTTGTTGAATAAAGTCGATTAAAAGAGGTGCGATTAATATAGCGCGAATTTTTCTGGCGATTATCTCGCTGGGTTGCATCACTAGATGTGCGATCGACGAAAGTTCATCTGTCCTGTCATTTGAGGAATGGTAGTGTTCGTTTATTTTTGAATATAAAATTTCATTGGCGATGGCATTCTGTCGGCCTACTACAAATACATCTTTATTCAGTTGACGCGCTGTCATAATTATAGACAGGTTGTTTGAGTCATTATCTGTTCCCGCTATTACGCCAGCAGCTGTATCTATACCTGCTTCAGTAAGGGTGGGTGCGTCGGTACCCGTGCCAATAATGAATCGATCACTAGTATGTTCTCTAGCCAGGAAAATATCTTTGGTTTTTTCATATGGATCAATGATGACAGTTTGAATATTTCGTTTATGTAGTTCTTTGTGAAGTTGCTTACCGAATCTACCGTAACCAGAGAGAATCCAGTGTCCGGGTTTAATGTTAATTGGTGAGCTTAAAGAAACATCGGGTGCGCCTGTTAGCCATTCATAAATTAAATGCATAGATGGCGAGTGCAGTGCCATGCTGAAAATTTTAGTGAAACTTTCAAATGGATTGATGATGTGGTCCGTTCCGAATGAGAGCATATTGTCTTCATGTACTTTATATTCAGATCGACAAACAACGGTGACATCCGGGTGCAATAATTTACTGCTGATGGCGATTTTTAAATTGGTTTCATCTGAAGCGGTAACAGCGATAACGCCCCGGCATTTTTGTTGTGCAACGCCGGCAATCTCTAAAATTGCAGGATCAGATGCGTCAGCCGTCAAGTTGGGGACATACTCAAGAGAATCATTGAGTCCACGATCAGTGATGTCTTCTTTGATTTCGATGACCACTGCGCCGAAATGTTCTTCTAGTAGTGCGTGAACTACAGCTTTACCTGTTTCACCAAAACCACAGACAACATAATAAGGCCGATTAATATTTTTGATGTCGCGTTTAAAAGCAGATTCTTTTGAAACAGCCTGAAAAGTTTTATTCTGAATCAGTGAGATAACCGTGCCTAGCGCATAAAACCACGAGATAACAGTCATATAGATTATGACAATGGTCCATAGTCGCTGGCCTTCGGTTAGTGGGTAGGGGATTTCACCAAAACCAATAGTGGTTGCGGTATAACTGACAAAGTAGAACGCATGATAAATGCTCATGTGCCAGACATTTCCCTTGTCATCGACACCGGGAATTAATGTCAGTACTAGAATAGCAATGCTATAGACCGCAATAATTAAAATTAACGGCGCACGCATGCGTCGTAATATTAATGAGGTAACTTCATTCATCGATATGTTTGATTATTGAATGTTGTTTTAACGACGCTGCTAGCGTCTGAACATGGAAGCTTCAATCATCAGCAAGATGACCGAAATAATGTTGGCTAACATAGCACCGCCGCTTAATGCGACGATGGTTGAAACGGTGCTCGGTGTTAATCCGGTCTGGTGAACATGTTCGGCAAAGACCCAGACAATGGAGGCGCCGATGAGTTGTACCATAGCGACCAGACTGGTCGCGAGTAACATAGCGCCCATTTGCGATTTGTCACCGAATTTCATCATGGTGGCGATCAGGTTAACGACGATGACGGCAAAGAGTTCGTAGACATTATGGTGTTGCGCATCGTCAACTTCGCCATAAAAGAAACCGAAGTTGAGGGTGAGGGCGAGGATCATGAAAAAACTGAATATGACTTTTTCCAGATTCATGCGAGCGGCTCCTTATTTTAATTTATATTTTTTAGCAG
>Ga0316209_1003143_pt1 | contig 11700 bp, 6 predicted proteins | sample 6monopyrite_MG_FD_204945 | JGI IMG/M metagenome (GOLD analysis project Ga0316209, IMG submission 204945) | Microbial mat bacterial communities from mineral coupon in-situ incubated in ocean water Damariscotta River, Maine, United States -... | ecosystem: Environmental > Aquatic > Marine > Coastal...
CAAAATACGGTCTACCTATCCGTTAAACTAAGATACCTTTATTGATCACGTACGGTATCGCAGAAATAAATCGAAGCTGTCATCACCCGGCATGATACGGATGATATTGCCTCGTTCAAATGCAAGACTTATTGTCCAGCCAACCTGCGCAGTCGCCTTTGGCTTGCCGTTAAACAATTGCAATGGGAACGTTACTTGTTGTCACGGAAGACGTTGAATTTTACGTATTCCCAATGGCGGTAGAGTTCGTTTCCTGCGAGGAGATTTTCGTGAGAATTTACGGTGACGACTTTCCCCAGATGCAGCAGTAACACGCGGTCGGAGCGGCGGATTGTCTGCATTCTGCTGGGGATTACAATGACGGAACGATCCGTGCAGATATGATCGTAAGCATCATCGATCATCGTTTTCGCTTCTTCGGAAAGATGTTCAGTAGGTTCTTCGAGAATGAGCAGATTTGGTTTGCGTAACACCGCACGGGCAAGCCCCAATCGATAAGACTGACCGGCGTCGAGATGTTCGCCATGTTCACCCAAAATGGTATCGTAACCTTCAGGCAGGTGTTGAATAAATTGATGGGCATGCACACTTTTAGCGGCGCTCATTGCATCGGCACGCGAATAACTGGTATCGCCGCAGGTTATATTTTCGAGAATCGACCCGGTGAAGAAGGGGTATTTTCCTCCCACATAAAGCGTTTCGGCTCGTAACGATTCGAGTGTGACCCAGGCGATATCTTCGCCATCGAAAAGAACTCGCCCCGGTTGTGGTTCGACAAAACGGGGCAGAAGGTATAACAGGGCGCGAGCTTCAAGCGGATCGGAAGCAGCGATGACGGTAATGCCTCCTGCGGGAAGCTTCAGTTCGATTTGATCAAGCAGTTTTTTTCGATCATTTCCTGGCAGCGAATACGACACATTTTCGAACGTGATCCATTTGGTAACGGGGTCCAGAAATTTTGCCCCGACCGCCTGGCCGACTTCCGGAATTTGATCGAGATAGCGATAGACCCGATCAGCAGCCAATGCTGTATCATGGAGGATTTTTTTGAGTCCAAGTAACTTAGCCAGTGGTTGATAGGCAAAGCTGAAACATAAACCGATGAGCGTAATTTGCGAAAGTCGCAAACTTTGCGGATGCCCTTCGGGCAAAAGAATCTTCATTCCTGCAAGCATCAGAAGAATTAAAACACAAACCAGAACCAGCCCCCAGCAAAGCCAACGGGAGTAAACATCGCGTCGCCGTGCGGTGAAAATTGAATTTGAAAACTGTTCCAGCCGCCGGGCAAATTGCGAACTTTCGTACGCTTCCATCGAATACCCGCGAATCAACCGTGTTTTAAGTAAGCATTCTGCCAGCAAATTCAGGCGGTGCTCCGACTCAACTTCCTCCAGGCAATGGGCATGATTGAACCGGCCGCGTTCCCATTCCACCAGCAACCAGCAACCGAGCAGTGGGACAATCATTTGCAAAAATAATCTGGGACTCACCAAGAGCGCAACCGTTCCCAATACAACCAGGGTGATGGGGTGCAATCCAATCCGATAGACAAACGCGGTGACCCGATCACGAACAATTGCCGTATCATTGGTGAATAATTGATGGGCGCGTTCTACTTGCGTATCGAGCAGGTCTCCAGGGCCAAGTCGCATCGCTTGTCGATGTAAAGCCATTCGCATGTGGTTCGCATTTTCAGTCCCCACGCGAGCAGAAACCAATCGCGCTCTTGCCAGCACAAACCCTCGCAATAACCCAATTAATGCACCTGCAATAAGTAAAGTGATTAATGCAGAGCTGTTGCTTCGCAATGCGGGAGATTGCCGATACATCGCAATAAAAGGGCGCGTCCAAAGACGGTCTCGAAAACGCCATAACGTCCCCAACAGCCCACGGTCCTGCAAGATGATTTCGGTCGGAAGAACTGCGTCTTCGTGAGGTTGCACCATGTTCAACGAAGAGCCAAATATTTCCCCTGCTTCATGAGCTTGTTCAGCCGAGAAAGAGATGGTTCCCCGATAGTCAAAAAGATCGACAATAAGCATGGCGATTAAAAGCATCATCGCCAGCAGCAAAGCGGCAACAACAGAAAGAGCAGGCACGTGCCAGGCTTCTGTCTTCCACCACGTATGCCTTGGAAACAGGCGTGTCCAGGTTTTTTTTGTATCGCTTGAGATGTCACTCACAGGTTGTTCCTCGCCAGACGCGGTCGCTTTAATAAGGTTACTCGGACAAAAAACAGCCCCCTTTAATACTTCTCGCTTCAGTATATCATAATGATACACCAGAAGAACAAGGCAATGCCAGAACAACTTTTCAATCGCAGAACATCTCGTGCAAATCCGTCGATCCTTTCCCAATCGGCACCAATTCCCGAATCGGTAAAATTCTTATTAACCGAATTTCAGGTATCTTGTTGAATCCGCCAGTCCAAATTTCTTTGCATTTCTTGCCATTTCCAGCATGATTCAATTTTGGTGCCGGCGATCAGAATGAACCAGTCGTGCCGAGGTACTTCATTTTTCTTGTTTATAACTGGCATGGTTGATATAGTTTTAATCAACGGCGAGCCGAAGGTGACTCTCGATACTTAATTGGGAATTTCTATTTATTCAAAGATTTCCGACTGGACGCAGGGTAGACATTCTTGTCTGCCTACAACAAAGCATGTTCTTACGAAACAGACGGGAATGTCTGTGCTCCTTTTGAATAATTAGAGGTTCCCCATTGTCCAACCCACGTACGAAGTCGCCTTCGGCAAGTGGCAGGGTATTTCAAAAGAATTGGGTAGCCCATCCGCTTTTAGCGGTTGGGTTGCGCAGCAAGATGCTTGCGCCTGAGGACACCCAACCACTGAAGTGGTCGGGCTACCCTCATCATAAGATTTTAGTTCCGGCTTATGCCGGGTTAGGAAAAAACCGTGAAAAAACATCTTCAGTGCGTTGTTCGATCCATTCTATTTCTTGCTGTTTTCGGTAGCCTTGTTGCGTCTGCAAATTCGATAACGCAGGCAGAAGAAACCGTGCAGCTCACATTGCCCGAAGAAATTTATGCTGTGGAGGGAATTGAAACGGGGATCTTCTTTTCGAACATTGTGCGAGTCGGAAACCTGGCGGAATACCAAATTGATGTGAAGAGTGACTTGGGGAAGGTTCAGGAAGACCGCTGGTTATTCATGCCAACCAAAAAAGATGTCGGCGAGCATTCGTTGATGATATGCGTTAAAGATATCAGCGGGAAAATGCTGGGATGTGAAACAACAAAACTGATCGTGACCGCGGCTAATGCAGGAGAGGGAAAAAATATCCGCCTGTTGATTGTCGGCGATAGTTTGACAAATGCAACCATGTATCCGAATGAAATCGCAAGACTGCTTTCGCTGCCGGGGAATCCGACATGGGAAATGTTAGGAACACACAAAACAAGAAACGCAGCCAAAGGAGTCATCCACGAAGGCTACGGCGGGTGGACCTGGAAACGATTCAACACTTACTATGTGGAAGACGAACCGGGCAAACGCAGGAAGGGAACCAGTCCGTTTGTTTATCCCACCAAAGAAGGCAAGGCAGAATTGAATCTCCCGAAATACTTCGACGAACATTGTGGCGGGCACCGTCCCGATTTTATTACGGTAATGTTGGGCATTAACGATTGTTTCCGCGCACCGTATGATGATCAAGCCGCGATCAATGCAACGATAAACGGGATGCTCAAAGAAGCCGACATTCTGATCGCGGCATTTCGAAAAGCGGCCCCGAATGCAGAAATCGGCATCTGTTTGACAACGCCCGCCAATTCGCGCAACGCCGCTTTTGATAACAACTACAAAGGGAAATATACGCGAGATGGCTGGAAGAAAATCCAACACCAACTTGTGCAACAACAGCTCAAGCATTTCGCAGTCAGTAGCGATGCCAAACTGAGCATCATCCCGACAGAACTTTATCTCGATACCACAAACGGCTTCCCACCTGGTAACGGCGTCCACCCGAACAAGCAGGGCTATGGGCAAATTGGTTCCACCATTTTTACCTGGATAAAATGGAAACTGGCTTCAGCAGGTAGTTAATTATGTATCACGTTTTTTATACCGTTCGCTGGCAGTTTTGAGGGTCTTTCTTTCTTTGCTGGAGAGGCTTGCTTCCCCCTTTTCGTTGATCTTCTGCAAAATGCGATCCACTTCGGCTTCCAGTTCTTCTGGAGATTCTTCGCTGTAAATTTTCAATTTGGGGCCGCGTCCCATCATTTTGAAACTGCTCTTTCGAGAGAACACATCTGTCAGGCGAGAGATTCTCCAGCGGAATTTGTAATACAGATAACCGAACAACGCCCCGCCGAGATGACCAGCGTAAGAGATCCCGTTTGAATTATCTCGGCCTCCAAATTGATTAAGCAGGGGGAAAAGATTGTAGATAAGTATGAAGCCCATCAGCCAGCGTGTCTCAATCGGAATGATTCCCCAGATTCGGATAACTTCCCTGGGAAAATGAAGTGTATAAATCATCGATACTGCAAGAACTGCACCTGATGCGCCAATCGTAAAACTGTGATCTCCAAAATAGAAATCAAGTAAGACAATGAACAAACCGCTGAAAATTGCTGCTGCACAATAGAGTAAACCAAACTCCTTTGCGCCATACATCGATTCAATCCGTCTGCCGAAGAAGTACAAAATCAGCATGTTGAACAATATATGAAAAATATCTTTGATACTGTGGGCAAAAGCATACGTCAGAAGCCGCCAGATTTGTCCCTTCAAGATGGCGGAATCGTAGAGACCAAGCCAACCTGTCATTGCAGGATGGAATAAAAGTTGAAGCACAAACACGCCAGCCGTCAACGCGATAATTTTTTGCCACATCGGCCAGGATTTCGCACTGTTCATCGGGTTGCCGGAGTAGCCAGCCGGCTCTTTGCGGTAATAGTCTCTATCGTAAATGCCCATAACTTTATCAAATTCGTAGATTCGCAGGGTGCATCGTGAAACACCTTTAATACGCATGACTCATTTGGTACGTCACGACGCACCCTGCCATTACGACATCACTCATTTCAGCCCATCATAATCAAAGTGATGCGATTCGCCGAGAGTAATTTTACTACTATATTCCGAGTTCCTGTTTCACTGCTGCAAACTGTTTAATCGCGAATTCGAGGTCTTTTCGAGAATGAGCCGCGGAAATTTGTGTGCGGATTCTTGCTTTGCCCTGCGGGACAACCGGATACGAAAACCCGATCACATACACTCCTTTCTCCAGAAGTGCATCAGCCACTTTCGATGCCAATGCGGCATCGCCCAGCATGATGGGCACAATCGGATGTTCGCCCGGCACGACATCGAAGCCGAGCTTTTCGATTTGCTCCCGGAAAAAGCGGCTGTTCTCTTCCAGACGGTCTCTTAATTCTGTGGAGTCATTAAGCAGTTGAATCGCTTTAAGTGAAGCGGCGACAATGGGCGGGGCAACCGAATTAGAAAACAGATAGGGACGCGAACGCTGCCGGAGCAGTTCGATGATTTCCTTCTTGCCGGAAGTGTAACCGCCACTCGCCCCACCGAGTGCTTTACCGAGTGTACCGGTGAGGATATCAATTTTATCAATCACATTGTGATGCTCGTGCGTGCCTTGTCCTTTGGCTCCCATGAAGCCGACCGAATGCGAATCATCTACCATGACCATCGCATCGTATTTTTCCGCCAGCTCGCAAATACCGGGGAGGTTAGCAATCGTGCCGTCCATAGAAAAGACGCCATCCGTGGCGATCAGGCGATAACGCGCTGATACTGCCTCCTGCAATTTTGCCTCTAAATCTTCCATGCAGTTGTTGCGATATCGAAAGCGTTTTGCTTTGCATAGCCGGATACCGTCAATAATACTGGCATGGTTTAATTCATCTGAAATAACCGCATCCTGGGCGGTCAATAAAGTCTCGAACAAACCGCCGTTTGCATCGAAGCACGAAGTATAGAGAATTGTATCCTCACTGCCGAGGAACTCAGAGAGTTCTTTTTCCAATTCTTTATGAATTTTTTGCGTGCCACAAATAAATCGCACCGAAGAAAGTCCGTAACCCCAACGCTCCAAGCCTTCGTGAGCCGCTTGAATCACTTCTGGATGTTCCGCCAATCCGAGATAATTATTGGCACACAAATTCAGAACCGATTTATCAGTGGCATCGCCGGGAATCTCTACCTTAATATGTGCATCTTGCGGCGATTCAATAATCCGCTCTGCCTTATACAACCCCGCCTCTCGGATGGCATCAAGCTGCTGCTGTAAGTGAGATTGAAATGAACCGTACATCACGATCACCTTTATTTTTCTAAGCCTGATTGTTAAAAAGGTATTTGAATGGAGCACAGACATTCCTGTCTGTCTCGTAAGAGCATGCTCTATTAAAGGCAGACAGGAATGTCTACCCTCCGTTTCGTAGGTTTTTTTGAATTAACAGAGGCTCTCTTACCATTGTTGTTGCGAAATAGTATCGAAAATAGAAACAGGCATCTACTATGCAGGAAGTAGGTCAGGCCAGGATCGCTCGAATAACTACTGTTGCATTTTACGAAACATTGAAAATACGACAGCAATCGTTCGAGTGATCTTTAACACGTGGGAGAGAAAATGAGTATGCGTTACTTAAAATTATTGATCGTATTCTGGGTCATTCCTCTGCTTGTTCTGTGTACGACACATCCGATGCTAGCAGAAGATCACGAGCAGATCGAAATCCCAAAATCGCTTGATGATCGATTGACCGTTGAACTGTTCGCTGCAGAGCCGGACATTGTAACCGTTACCGGTTTAACGGTTGATCCCCAGGGACGAGTGCTGGTGGTTGAATCACAAACGCATTTTCGCCCGGACGATTACGAAGGACCGGAAAAAGATCGTATTCGTTTATTCGAAGATACCACCGGCGATGGTAAAGCAGATCGAATCGAAACATTTTTCGAGGGGACGACTTACACCATGAATGTCGCTGCCCATCCTTTTAACGGCTGGGTTTATGTTGCGACACGCCGTTCTATTTTTCGTCTTCGCGATACCAATAACGATGGCAAAGCCGACAGGCAACAGCGTCTTGCCACTTTGAAAACGGAATCTGATTATCCACATAACGGCCTTTCAGGGTTTGCGTTTGATTTTGCGGGCAATGTTTTCTTCAGCTTTGGCGAGAACATGGGCGCCCCGGCTACTTTGACTGGTGGCCCCGGCGCGATCCATGAAATCTCTGTTTCAAATTCATCAGCCGATCCCGCATTACCAGCTGATGCGATCCAACTTCCTGCGAATGAAGGAGCCGGTGGGATTTTTTCTTGCGAACCGGACGGCAGCAATCTAAAGCGTTTCGCAACCGGTTTCTGGAATCCGTTTCATCTTTGTTTCGATACTTACGGTCGAATGTTTCTGGGAGATAACGACCCCGGCAATAGGCCGCCTTGTCGATTTTTGACAATTGTTGAAGGGGGCGATTATGGTTATCGCAGGCATACTCTGGAACCTTTCATCGCAGTGGATGGCGAAGTGCCGGGGACATTGCCCATGACCTCTTCCACCGGCGAATCTCCTACCGGAATTGTCGCTTACGAATCGAACGGACTGCCTGCTGAATACCGGGGCGATTTACTTGTTGCCACTTGGGGAGAGCATCGCATCGACCGCTACCATTTAATTCCCGAAGGAGCCTCGTTTCGGACAAAATCTCAGGCAATGATTGCAGGCGGCGAAGACTTCCGCCCGGCTGGTATTGCAATCGCTCCGGATGGTTCACTGTTTGTGGGCGACTGGGCAGATCGCTCTTATCCACTCCACGGCAAGGGGCGTGTCTGGCACATCAAATCGAAAACGAAACCAACAACAGCGCCTGATACAATTCATAGTTCAGATCGAATGAAACGGGAACGAGCTGCCCATCGATTAATGGCTTCCGGGAAAAAAGGAATCGCTACATTACAGAAAGCATTACGAAACGATAACGATCCACGTACCCGTTCGGTTGCCCTTGTCGCTTTAATCACCGCCGATGCGATGACCTTACCATTAAGTAAAATTGCGTTGCACGATTCTCATGAAGCAATTCGCGAACAGGCGGCTCGAACAATTCCGTTACCGCTAATCGATTTGGCGAAAATTGCTCGCAAAGATCGCTCCCCGGCTGTGCAAGCGGCTGCCTTGCGACGAATTGCCGACCCGCAAGCAGAAGCACTACTGCTGGAAAGACTGACCAGTCCCGATCCCTTTATGCAGCAAGCCGCCCGGAAAGGACTGGGACAATCGGTGACAACAAAACGGCTCATTGAACTGCTTGACGATGGATTTCCAGGAGTTCGACTTGCGGTCATATTATTACTGCGAGACAGCCAGCACGCTCAAAATCTCTCTGGCAAAACTCGTGATCAGGTTATCGCAGTCTCTTTGAAAGATCAGGATGAGCAAGTTCATTTCGCTGTTTTACAATGGGTCGGACGCGATGAACTCAAACAGTTTCGCCAGAGTGTCATCAGCCAGATGGCTCGTGGAGCGACGACGCCTGAATTGTTCAAAGCGTATCTTGCCTGCCTGGCGCAGCTCGATGGCGTGATGAAATTCTGGACAAAAGGAGCTTCAGGCGACTGGTGGCTCAGCAAAGCAAACTCGCAGCGTTATGCCGCCCCGCTCCTGAATTCACCAGATGCTTCTCCTGAAGTTGTCCAGCAAATTTTGCGATTTCTTCCCCTGGGACACAAATTATTGAATCTTGAATCGCTTAACAAATTGCTCGAACATTCTGCTCTTGGTGTTCAATCAGATGCTGTTAACAGACTGGCAGAACTTAAAACCGCACCAGCAAGAAAGCGTTTAATCGCGATCGCAAACAATTTGCAACGAAATAAAAATGTTCGCGCAGAAGCGATTGCAGGGCTTGATAGTTCCCGGCAAGAGGAAAGAGCAGCCTTGTTCAGCTTGATTGGCGATAGGCAAAAGGCGGTTCGCGATGAAGCACTGCGCAGCTTGCGTGGTAGTCAATTGAATGACGCGGAAAAAAACAGACTGGCAAAACTGGCGAAAACCGATCAGGCAACCGCTGATCTGGTCGATCAGATTCTTTCGCCGGGTAAAATTTCCAATCGCCCGGACGATAAGCAATTACAAAACTGGCTCGAACTTCTTCAAGGTTCGGCAGACCCGCTTGCAGGAGAACGAGTTTTCTTTCATTCCAAAGGACCGGGATGTGCCCGTTGTCATCGTATTGACGGAAAAGGAACCGCCATTGGTCCCAGCCTTGTTCGCGTTAATGGCAAGATTTCCTTATCGCGAAAGCGGCTCATCGAATCAATCCTTCAACCAAGTCTGGAAGTAGATCCCGGCTATATGCCTTTGATGATTGTGACAACCGATGGGAAAGTGGCGTCAGGAATTTACCATAAACATAACGGAAAAATTCGACAGATTTACGATTCCAATGGAAAGATCCTCACCTTCAAAATTGATGAAATCGAAGAAATGATCCCACAAAAAACTTCGATTATGCCCGATGGTTTATCCAAAGCGATGACTCCACAAGAATTCCGCGATCTAGTCGCGTACCTGCTTGGAAGTGAAAAGACTCCGTCCAACAAAAAATGAGGGGTCTTGACCAAGCCTCTATTACTATTATTATGTTACTCGGGATACTAAAGTTTAAGTACAAAGTGGAGTTACAGTCCGGTTTGCAATCTGAATTATCAACAGGAAAAAAACATGCGAAATATCTCTCTTATGTTGTTGCTGGCCTTTGCACTCTTAACGAGAGTGTTGCCGGTTTGTGCGGCTGATTTGAAGCTGGAAAAAATTGAAGGAGCCGAAAAGCCGCTCAATGTGGTCTTTATTCTTTCGGATGACCATCGTTACGACGTGATGAGTTTTCTGGGACATCCGTGGATCGAAACGCCTGCGATGGATGCGATGGCGAAACAAGGGGTTTATTTCAAGAATGCGATTGTGACCACGTCGCTTTGTTCGCCAAGCCGGGCTTCGATTTTGACCGGGCAATATATGCACAATCATGGAGTCGTCGATAATAACGTGCTGACTCCCGAAGGAACTATTTTCTTTCCGCAGTATCTCCAGACGGTTGGTTATCAAACGGCGTTCTTTGGCAAATGGCACATGGGAGGACATTCGGATGCCCCACGTCCCGGGTTTGATAAATGGGTTTCGTTTCGCGGACAGGGGCACTACTATCCGCCGAAGCATCTGAAAAGATGGTCGCTGAATGTGGATGGAAAATCGGTTCCGCAAAAAGGATACATCACCGATGAACTGACCGATTACGCCATCAACTGGCTTGATGGCAGTGTGAAAGAAAGTGGCAAGCCGTTTTTTATGTATCTGTCGCACAAGGGAGTGCATGGAATGTTCCACCCGGCTGCGCGGCATGCCGGTCGTTATCAAGATAAAAAAATGCCCGTGCCAAAAACGATGGCAAACACACCAGAGAATTACAAAGATAAACCGCTGTGGCTGAAAAATCAGCGCAACAGTTGGCACGGCGTCGATTTCGCTTATCACCAGGATACCAACATCGAAGAACATTATCGTCTTTACTGCGAAGCGTTATTAAGTGTTGACGATTCGATTGCACGGGTTCGTCAATGGCTTGAGGATAACGGACTTTCGGAAAATACAATGGTCATTTACATGGGGGATAACGGCTTCCAATGGGGCGAGCATGGTCTGATTGATAAACGAACCGCTTACGATGCTTCGATTCGCGTGCCGCTGCTTGGTGTCTGTCCGAAACTGTGGAAGCCGGGAACAGTCGTTGAACAAGTCGTTGCAGGGATCGATATCGGACCGACCGCATTGGAAGCAGCCGGATTGAAAACGGCTCCACAAATGGATGGGCAAAGCTTTCTGCAACTGGCAGCCGGGAAAATGAAGCCATCCAACTGGCGGGAAAATATTCTGTACGAATATTACTGGGAATTTAATTTCCCACAGACCCCGACAACGTATGCGCTGCGAACTCAACAATACAAATTCATCCAATACCACGGCATCTGGGATATCGATGAATTGTACGACATGAAAAACGATCCGGACGAAGAACATAATTTAATCTTCAACCCGAAATATAAAAAACTGATCAAAAAAATGCGGGCAGATTTGCATAAAATTCTAACAGAATCAAAAGCCAATCGCGTCCCTTTCAGCCACAAGCGGAGCATGGGCCAGAACCTGCGATTAAAAAGTGGTTCCAAACCAGCCACCTTCCCATCACAGCTAATGCGAGAAAAAAACGGACGCGAATAAACATGTAACAGCAGGGTATGGTCTGCTGTGCAGACCATATTCAGTGTCCCATATTATTGCTATGGCTGCTGCAAAGAAGCCACGTCCAAATCGGTCTACACGGCGAGTCACCCTCATTGGTTCGGTCTGCTTTAGCTTCATTTTGATTTGGTGAGAAGATCGCGACGGAATTGGTGTTGAGTATTGAACAGCCGCAGAAATGTCAGCAGGACAATGCTGACTGTTCCAATAGAAGTCGCGGGTGGCCCGACGAAAACAGGTCGTGTTCATACTATTAAATTCAACTTAAAATGATAGAACCGGATTGACATGAAATATGTTACGACAACAAAGCAACCAGATATTCATCTCGTCAGGCACAGTCTGACCTACATTCAATTCCAAAACTTTTCGCATGAGCCGCACGATTTTTCAAGCAAAGACTCGAAAA
>Ga0316209_1003145_pt1 | contig 11696 bp, 8 predicted proteins | sample 6monopyrite_MG_FD_204945 | JGI IMG/M metagenome (GOLD analysis project Ga0316209, IMG submission 204945) | Microbial mat bacterial communities from mineral coupon in-situ incubated in ocean water Damariscotta River, Maine, United States -... | ecosystem: Environmental > Aquatic > Marine > Coastal...
GTTTTGACTTTGCATGTTCAGTCCTTACGCCCTGGGGCTAGAAGAAGGCGCGGCGTCAATCTCGGCACCGCCCTCCTTAATCCTTACTCGATGATTGAGGAGACGACGCCGGATCCGACGGTCCGTCCGCCTTCACGGATAGCGAAGCGCAGCTTCTCTTCCATGGCGATCGGTGCGATCAGCTCAACCTCAATTGCAACATTATCTCCTGGCATCACCATTTCGGTGCCTTCAGGAAGGCTCACAACACCCGTCACGTCCGTCGTCCGGAAGTAGAACTGGGGACGATAGTTCGTGAAGAAGGGTGTGTGACGACCACCTTCATCCTTCGTCAGGATATAGGCTTCAGCCGTAAACTTCGTGTGGGGAGTGATCGAACCAGGCGCACAAAGAACCTGACCACGTTCAACCTGCTCGCGGTCAACACCACGAAGCAGCGCACCAATATTGTCGCCCGCTTCACCGCGATCCAGCAGTTTGCGGAACATTTCAACACCCGTACACGTCGTCTTCTGCGTGTCCTTGATGCCGACGATTTCGATCTCGTCACCAACATTGATCACACCGCGCTCAACACGACCCGTCACAACCGTGCCACGACCAGAGATCGAGAACACGTCTTCAATGGGCATCAGGAACGGCTGGTCAACAGCACGCTCCGGCTGTGGGATCGCTGCATCAACAGCTTCCATCAGCTTGATGATGCTGTCTTTACCGATAGCGTCATCGCGGCCTTCAAGAGCAGCGAGCGCTGAACCAGCAATGATGGGAATATCATCCCCTGGAAAGCCATATTCCGTCAAAAGCTCACGAACTTCCATCTCAACAAGCTCAAGAAGCTCTTCATCATCAACCTGGTCAACCTTGTTCAGGTAAACAACAAGGGCTGGCACACCAACCTGGCGGGCAAGAAGAATGTGTTCGCGGGTCTGCGGCATCGGGCCATCAGCGGCGTTCACAACCAGAATGCCGCCATCCATCTGCGCCGCGCCGGTGATCATGTTCTTCACATAGTCAGCGTGACCTGGGCAGTCCACGTGCGCGTAGTGACGGTTCGCCGTTTCATATTCAACGTGCGCCGTCGAGATCGTGATACCACGGGCCTTCTCTTCAGGCGCCTTGTCAATATCTGCATAATCCGAAAAATCAGCCCCGCCAGACTCAGCAAGCACCTTCGTAATCGCCGCCGTCAGCGTCGTCTTACCGTGGTCAACGTGACCAATCGTGCCAATGTTACAGTGTGGCTTGTTACGCTCGAATTTCTCTTTGGCCATGGCCTCGTCTAACCTTCATCTATGTGGGGTCCGGCCCACCTACTACATGGGGGCCGCCCCGGCCTAACTAACTTCGGACATTGGCCAACCAATCTGACCGTCCAGTTCTTCTCTTATCGTCCTCCGGCCCCAATGAACCAAAGGAAAGCTGGAGCGGGTGAAGGGAATCGAACCCTCGTCATCAGCTTGGAAGGCTACTGCTCTACCATTGAGCTACACCCGCCTTCTTCTTCACTCTACCTGGTGCCTCTCACCTGCCTGTGCAGGGTCGGTAAGATCACCTTCGAAAAACTCAAACAACACTCGCGGAAACCTGCCAGTTATTGTCAAACGCACAATATCAGTGGTGGAGGGAGTTGGATTTGAACCAACGTAGGCATAGCCAACGGATTTACAGTCCGTCCCCTTTAACCGCTCGGGCATCCCTCCAAAACCGAATACAAATTCCTCTTTAAACCCGACGGCTTCTTGAAGCCGTCCCGCTTAGCACAAACTGGCGGCTTCGTGGCGCAAAGACCCGACCGAATATTGATCGGGTTTATGTGCGTCCGCCCTTAGTCTGTCAACTAAAAATCATCCGAAAAAACGTGCAAGCCCCCGCAGCGTCACCGCTATTTCGCTTTGGAGAAGCTGGCGGCACTGTGGAGGCTGGTCGTTGCGCAAGCCTGTAGATCAGGAATATAAGACCCTCCATGACCAAGCGCAAGCAGCCGCGAGCTCAATCCGGCGAGAAAACCCCCAAAAATCGAGGCAAACGGCGCCCAGGCGCGCCGGGCACCTCCAACAACGAAGCGGCAAGCGGCTATCTCTACGGCATCCATGCTGTGACCGCAGCGCTCTCAAATGAAAAACGCCGCATTGCCCAACTTATCTGCACCTCTGGCGTGGCAAAAGACCTGGAAGCGTCTGGATTGACAGGACGAATCAAACCCACCCTTATGCAGACGGGCGACATCTCAGAATTGTTACCACCGGGGGCTGTCCACCAAGGCGTTGCGATCAAGACAAACCCGCTTCATGAACCTGACCTTGATCAGGTCATGGAAACGGCAAACCGCCTCGCCCTTCTTGATCAGGTGACCGACCCTCATAATGTCGGCGCCATCTTAAGATCGGCGGCAGTCTTTGGAATATCGTCTCTGGTGATGACGGATCGCAACAGTCCTCCTCAATCAGGCGTGCTGGCAAAGTCAGCGTCAGGGGCCCTGGAGCACATCTCAATCTGTCGTGTCAGCAATCTCTCACGATCGATAGAAACGCTTATAAAACAGGGATTTACGATCATCGGCTTAGACGGGGATGCAGAGCACGACCTCAATGAAATCGATGCCGGCGAGAAGGTTGCACTGGTGCTCGGCGCAGAGGGGGTTGGCCTACGTCGGCTGACGCGAGAGAAGTGTGATTGGCTCGCAAAACTCCCGGCAACCGGCCCGATGCGCAGTCTCAATGTCTCAAATGCTGCCGCCGTCGCCTTCTATGAGCTGGCGAGAAAAAACTGGCTCCCAACCTGACTCCAGGTCGCAAAAAAAGCCGCAAGAAGCTGACTCAGAGCCGTTAAAGGCCGCGCGGATGGAGACCTGCTGCAGAATAGATTGCGTCGATAGCCTCCATATTGGCAATCGCGTCAGATCCCGATGTGGGCACCAGCTCACCGGCCTGAAGGGCGTCAACGAGCACCTGCAACTGATGGTCGAAGGTTGAGTGTCCCTCAACCTGTTCGACTGTCTCTTTGCCACCCAGACTGAGGGTCAGCTGATGGCCGAGATAGGGGTGGATCGGATTATTGACGTGAAGACGGCCCTGTTCGCCCACCACCTCAATTTCCGCGCGAACAGCAACCCCAGCGCTCATGTCGCAGGAAATCTGCGCCCGAACGCCATCAAACACCAATTCTGCCTCCATGGACAGATCAATGCCGCGCCGACCTTCTTTGGCTTTTGCGCCAACAATCTTCGGCTCAGACCCGGCAATGTGACGCAGCATGTGAAGCGGATAACATCCGAGGTCCATCAGCGCCCCACCGCCGAGCGCCAGATCATGCCGAATATTCCCCTCAATGTCAGGGATTTCGACATCAAACGCGGCACTAAGGCTGATCAGCGGTCCAAGGGAGCCAGAGCGCACAATCTCCAGCACGCGCGCAAAGAGCGGATGGTAGAAGTAGTGAAATCCTTCCATGCAGAGACGTCCAGTCCGCGCTGCGACCGCAACCATCCGTCGGGCCTCCCGCGCGTTCATCGCGAAAGGCTTTTCACACAGAACATCCCGTCCGGCTTCCATTGCCGCAATGCTAAGTGGTGCATGAGAAACGGGAGGTAATCCGTTGTAAATAAGGTTAATATCTGGATCAGAAATGAGATCATCATAGCCCAGGACGGCCCGTCCAATCCCGTGCTGCTGGGCAAACGCCGCAGCCCGTTCAGAGTTTCGTGCGGCGATGGCGACGACCTCAACATCGTCGCGCTTAGCGGCTGGCGCGATGATCGCCAGCGGCGCGATCTGCGATGCGCCAAGAAGCCCGACCCGAACCGGGTCTGCCCCCGTTTTGTCCCCGTCCATTCTCGTCATCCACCAAATGAGACATCTCACCGTGTCAGATTTGCAGAGACAAAAATAGCGTTCTTGTCGTTATTGGCGACGACTGCTTGCTCGTCCGTCCGACCGCAAAGCAATCGGCCAATTGACACTATTAATCGATCAATTAAATATCGAGGCTGAAAATCACTGGTTTTGGGGAGGAACCCGTCATGCCTATTTCACTGGACACTGCCATCTCTTGGGCCAGTTGTTGTGTACGTTGAGCGGTCTGCCGAACACTGAGGCTGATTTCATGGGTGGCATTTTTGCTCTTTGACCGCACATGACACAATATTGGAACAGGAGTCGATTTCGGTAATCGTCCTCGTGACCTCTGAATTCGCGGCAACCGCCGTTTCGGCGACGGATTAAATCTCAGAAATCTGCGTAGTGGTCCCACCCTTTGTTTTTTTGTCTGAGCAGCAAGCCTCTTGGCCTCAGATACCACAACCACAAACCCTTTGCCCACTTCGCCGGCGCGCAGCCTCAATCGGTGCGTTCAATGCCAGCAGGTTTATGTGATCCATAATATTGCTGATCAGATCACCTGCATCGCTAATCCGCGATTGAGAAACCCGCAGTGAAGACAGGTTGAATCGCCCGGTCGCGGTCATCTGGTTCATTTTCCCACCCAAATCCAAATTTAGACTTGGCGTGACCACAATCCGAACATTCTAGGAAACTCCTAATTGCACTTTTGGTAAATTAAACGCTTAGAACAGCGAAATTGGGAAACTCACCGCTTGCGGCTCACGAAGACCGCCAGTATGTTGGCGCCGAATCTAAGAGGCCGGCTTAGCTCAGTTGGTAGAGCACCTGATTTGTAATCAGGGGGTCGGGAGTTCGAGTCTCTCAGCCGGCACCATAGGTATCAATCACTGACATCCACATACGCTGAGATTGATGCTTCCGACGGAGCACGTCACAGCGCATCTGCTCAAGCACCCAGGCCTCTACCGCGTACTGGGTAACCCGGAAGGCCAGCACAAAAACCAAGGCTGACAGAACCGTATAGAGAAACGAATATTTCAGGGAAAGTTTGGCAGACCTCAGCAAGACAGAGGATCGTTGTCAAACATCAGTCATGAAGACTGTATCCCGATCCACGAACTGTATGGATCAGCGGTTTATCAAAGGGCTTATCGATTTTATTGCGCAATCGGCTGATGTGGGTTTCGACGACGTTCGTATTGGGGTGGAATTGGAAATCCCAAACCGCTTCCAGCAGCATAGTGCGGGTGACGACCCGATCGGCGTTCTTCATAAGATAAGTCACCAAGCGGAACTCACGCGGCTGCAACGGAATGTCCTGGCCAGATCGGCAAACAGTGTGGCGGATTAGGTCAATTTCCAAGTCGGCCACCTTCAGGCGGGTCTCTTCGGCCTGCATCGGAGGACGTCGCGCAAGCGCGATAAGACGCGCTGATAATTCGGAAAAGGCGAAAGGCTTCACGAGGTAGTCGTCTGCACCAGCTTCCAGCCCGTCCACACGATCGTTCAGGTCGTTTAGCGCGCTGAGAAACAGGATAGGCGTGGCAACCTTGGCGCTACGCACCGACTTGACCAGCGAAAGACCGTCGAGCTCAGGCAGCATTCGGTCTACCACCATGACATCGTAGTCGTTGTCCAGGGCATCGAGAAAGCCTTGTTTCCCGTCAGACGCATGTTTCACCGCATACCCAAGCTCCCTCAGGCCTGAGCAGATATATTCGGCGGTCTCGCGATTGTCTTCTACAACCAGTACTCTCATCGGCACTTTAATACTCTAACTCCATAAGGCGCTGAAATTAGCTGATTTGATCTGCTTCCGCCATCACCAAAACATAACCAATCGGTATAAATACAGATACCTTTTGGTGATGGCAGCTTTGCTATGTGACACCAAAAAAGGTGAAGCCTCATGGTTGCTATAGATCCCCACGACTTGAACGCAGAGCAGAAAAGAGCCGCAAGTGCCAAGCGCTATTTCGTGCTCACACGACCGGATCAGCAATTTCTGCTGATCGTGCTCGGCGTTCTGTTTGCGGTCCGCCTTCTTGCTGTCTTTTGGTTTCCTTTTGTGGATACCACTGAAGCGCGCTACGCCGAAATCGCGCGCAAGATGGTCGAGACAGGAGATTGGATTACACCGCAGTTCGACTATGGCGTTCCATTTTGGGGCAAACCGCCCCTTCACACATGGCTGTCGGCTATTGGCATGAAGGTTTTTGGTATCGGCCCCTTCGGCGCGCGGGTTTTCATATTTGCAACGTCGCTTGTAATTCTGGGCCTTATCTTCACTTGGGTTCGTCAGCACAGGGGAGCCCACCAGGCGCTTATCGCGACAACAGTGCTTGCGTCATCTGCCCTGTTTTTCGGGGCTTCAGCCTACGTTATGACGGACATGGTCATGGTGCTCGGGACGACGCTGAGCATGATCGGGTTCTACAATTGCATGATAGGTGGCCCTTCGCGCGTTTTGTGGGGCCGCTTGTTTTTCGCCGGGATCGCCATCGGGCTTTTAGCGAAGGGCCCGGTCGCGCTGATCATCACGATCATACCGATTGTGCCGTGGCTCTTGTTGGGCGGGCGTTGGCGCAATCTGCACCATTTACCTTGGACATCTGGCTTGTTGATCGCTGCAATCCTGACACTACCCTGGTACATCGCCGCTGAGATCAAGACGCCGGGTTTCCTCCGCTATTTCATCATCGGCGAACATTACGAGCGTTTTTTCGTGCCTGGTTGGGAAGGTGACCTTTATGGATCGGGTCACGTGGCGCCAAAAGGCATCATTTGGCTCTACGGACTCGCAATATTTCTGCCCTGGACCTTGTTCGCGTTCGCCCTGCTCCCTCGCGCCACGGCACTCCTTGGCAAAACGCCACGCGACAATCGAGGCTGGTACAGTTACCTTGTGCTGTGGGTTATTTCGCCCCTCGTTCTGTTTACGCCCGCTGCCAATCTTCTTGGTACCTATGCTTTGCCCGGACTGCCTGCTGCTGCAGTTATGCTCGTTTCGCTCTGGGCACAGGAATGGGGCGGACCTGGAAAGAAGACCCGAATCGCCGCAACAACGGCACTCGGGGGGGTGGTAGCAGCATTCCTGACATTGACTGTGCTCACCTACTTCTTCCCAGCCACTCTCGACCGACGTTTTGAGCGGGATCTGGTTGCCGCTGCACAAAGCATCGATCCGGATGTCGCATTTACCTATTGGGGAGGCCGCAGTTACTCGGCGGAATTCTACACGCAGGGCAATGTTCGGTTCACACAGCGAACGGGGACATTTGAAGCTCTCGCTGAAAATGGTGCGCGCGATGCCATAGCACTCCCTCAATCTGTCGCGGCGGAAATCGCTCCCTTCCTGGGGGAACGATTCAACCGTATCGGTCAGTTCAACAGACGCGTGCTGTTCATCGAAAATTTGGAAGAGGAGAGCGCTTTATGAACCGACATGTAAAGCCTCCATCAACGGCGCACGTTCTGCCGGCACCTCAGAGCCTTCCGGACCTGTCCTTTGTCATCGCGGCCTACAACGAGGCAGGCAATATATCTAAAACAGTGGAGCGGGTCGATACGCAGGCCCGCAAGCTGGTAGGCAGCTTCGAGATCATCATCGTTGACGATGGGAGCACCGACGGCACCTACGCAGAATCCAAGGCGCTGGCAGAAAGATATCCTGTCCGAGCGCTTCGCCTGTCAAGAAACTTCGGCAAGGAACAAGCCATGATGGCCGGTCTCTTACGGTCAGTTGGCGCGGCTGTGGTGATCCTCGACGCCGACCTTCAGGAACCCCTCTGCCATTTAGAGACGATGCTCAAACATCGCGCCGAGGGATTCGAGATGGTCTACACCGTCCGGGCACAACGTCGCGACGAGACATGGAGTAAACGTGCGTTCACGCGTGCCTTCTACGCCATGCTCAACATCGGCAGTGAAACCGCGATCCCCGCGAATGCACGGGACTTCCGGTTGATGGACCGTCGGGTCGTGAATGCGCTCTGCGCATTACCCGAGCGCAACCGCTTCATGAAGGGCCTTTACGGGTGGGTGGGGTTTCGGAGCAAGGCCATTCCAATCGACCTTGAGCAACGGGAGGACGGTATCTCGAAATTCGGTTTTCGTGGCCTGTTCAAGCTTGGCCTGACCGGCCTCACAGCATTCACTGCCTGGCCGCTGCGCATCTGGACAAGCATTGGGATATCCATTGCCGCCTGCTCTATCCTGTATGGACTCTGGATCGCCCTTCGCACCCTGGTCTTCGGCATCGCCGTGCCGGGCTGGTCGACGCTTGTCGTCGCCATCACGCTGCTGGGTGGGGTGCAACTGATTTCGATCGGGGTACTCGGTGAATATCTCTCTCGCGTCTTTACTGAGGTAAAAGGACGTCCTGGCTTCATCGTCGCGGAAGATCATTCCATCAAATCAGAGTAACCGTAATGTTGAAACAGACGCTGAGATTCGGGATGGTGGGTCTGTTGGCGACATTCGTCCACATGATTATCGGCTTCCTCCTGATCCAGTCCAACTGGCAGCTTCTGGTGGCAAACATGCTCGCCTTCGCAACTGCGTTTCTAGTCAGTTTCGTTGGCCACCTGGGATTTTCGTTTGCCGATCAGGACGTTAGCCCGTTAAGCGCGCTGCGAAAATTCGCTGTCGCGGCCCTGACCGGGTTCGCCTGCAACGAGACGCTGCTGGTTGCTCTACTCTCGCAGGACGCTGTCTCCGACACGATAGCCTTGTGGGTCTCGACCGGCTTAGCCGCGATCCTGACCTTCATCCTCAGCAGGGTTTGGGCGTTCCGCACGTCGCGACCGGTCGGCGTCGATGCTTTTCCTATCCGTCCGGATATTAATCTAGAGCGTGTTGCGATTAATCGCCCTCGTATCCGACAGCTTTGAAGAATTTGTCGTGTTCCTCATCAGTGAACAGATCGCAGACACCGCTGACAGTTTGCCAAAGCTGGTCCCTTGTATGCCACTAGGTACCACATAGGAACCACTGTGTTTGCGCAGGCCTGGCACCTGCGGCAGGCTACCAGTGTTTTCAAAAATGAAGAAAATGCCCCTAACACACACGCCCTCCTTGCCCAGGGAAAACCGGCGTAGATCAAAGCGGTTTAAAGTGGCTCCCACCGCCTGTTGACTTGAAACCAAACCTGTTTAGGAGACGGCTGACACGCGCATCATCATCCCGTCCCATGGTTACATGGATGGCGAGTTCTGCGCGTCACCACAAACACCTCATATCACCCTCGGGCTTGACCCCAGCGCTTGACCGCCAAGGCCCAAGCAACCTTTCAGCTCAGTATGGATCCTCGTGTCGTGCACGAGGAAGACACTTGGGTGACACGAGGAAGACACTTGGGTGACACGAGGAAGACACTTGGGTGAAAGGTCGATGCTCAAATGACGCTGTAAACGGACGGTCTTCCCCTCGCCCGCCCGCTGCGAACGCGGGCTCGCCCTCCTCTAAAGAATTAGTGAGATAGACGGAGAGCCGCGGCGGCGTTTTGGTCGGCTTATAGCCCATCTCAGTCAGGATCATATCCAGCTTCATGTGACACATTGCGTAAGACGCCATCAAAAGCTCAAATCCGTGCAGGCGGGGAATAAGGTCTTGCTCCACATATTGCGACCACATGCCCTCAGCAATACCCTTCACCTTAGGGGCAATCTGTTTTATTGCCTCCGCCAAAAATGTGCCCGTGCCCGTCGCCGGATCCAGAATTTGGACTCTGTGAACCTCCTTCTTGATCGTAATCGCTTTGCCTTTGTGGGTTTGCCCCGTGTCCCAGTCCACAGTTACTTTGGAGGTATCGGCGAGGCCGCCGGCCAAGCCGAACTCGGTTTGCAAAACCTCGTCCACCGCGCGGACGATAAAGTTCACCACCGGCTCCGGCGTGTACCAGACACCCCGGGCTTTGCGTTTCTTGGGATTATAAGCCGACAGAAATGTCTCGTAGAAATGCAGGAACGGATCCTGGCGCGCGGTGAGCTTGCCAAACCCCTCCATAATCTCCGCCACATTGGCCGCGCCAAACACCCGGGCCAGATCATCAATCACCCAGGCGATGCGGTCATCCAGGTCTTGCCCCGCAATAAAGCCAAACAGGCTGCGCAGGAACGGATTTGATTTTGGCAGCAGCTCCAGAGCCTCCTGGCGGCTGAACGTATCCAGGGTCGTATCGTGCAGCCGTGCTGCAAACATGCCGTAGGCAATCGTCTCTGCATAAATATCAGCGAAATCATCTATCGTGATGTCGTGAATGAGATGCTCTTTGAAGGCTGAATATTGCCCTGTCAGATCAGTCTCCTGGTCGGCATCTTCCCGCAGCGCATTGCCCAGCACGTCTTTGATAAGAACCGCCTTGCCCGCCATCCGCTCAGCGAGGTCTTTTGGACTGGTGATCGTCTGCGGACGTTGCGCCACAAAGTCTTGCAGCAGGTTTTCGAGCGCGTCGAACTGGTCAGGCTTGGGCCGAAGTCCCATCAGAAGATCAGCAATCGAAATAGATGTATAAAGCTCACCATCCCGATAAAAATCCCAATCGAGACAATTGGTGTAGATGAGATTGGGGAGCGCCTTGCGATACCGGTCTTGTTGGTTTTTGTTGGCGTCCTTCATGCCGCGCAGACCAACAGGCAAGTCCTTCGCTTCTATATGGCCAATGATAATGTCACCCTGCTGGACGAGAAAATCCGGCGCGCCACAAGCAACCCGTTGCGGCTCATTAAGGGCTGAGACATCTTCCGCCAAGCTTGCAAAAAGCTCTGCCAGAGCGGGGCGGTACGAGTGTTCTGTTGCCTTTCCCGTCTGATAAATGGACTCCACACGGGAGAGAAAGTCGCTGATAATCGTCATGAAACGTCCTGATTAATGTTACTGCATAAAACAGCACGCTCACAGTTCACACAAGTAGGACAGATCCGGATAAAAGGGCTACGTTAAAGACAGCTTTCTGTGTACCCCGCTCGTCGCAATCACTTCCAAACCGTGCATCTTCCGCTACCATTCGCGTGCCTTCCCCTTCAAGCTCACGGACCAGACCATGACATCCACCTCTTCCCACCCTGCCCTGCAACCTGGCGGCGCCGCCGTCATCACCGGGGGTGCCAACGGCATCGGACTGGCCAGCGCTATACGGTTCGCCTCATTCGGCATGAACGTCCTCATTGCAGACCGCGACCGGGAACAGTTAGAGGTCGCACGAAACACTCTGCGGGACGCAGCCCAAAGCGGCGCAACCACCGAGGCGCAGCTCTGCGATGTCAGCGACGCCTCGCAGGTCGAGCAACTAGCCGCCTTTGCGAAACAAAGTTTCGGCAGCGTCTCTGTCTTGATGAACAATGCCGGTGCGGGCCTCAATCCTGGTAAACCGTGGGAAAACCTGGATGGTTGGAAGAAACTTCTGAACATCAATCTCTGGGGTGTCATTCACGGCGTCCAAGCTTTCGTGCCCACCATGATAGACGCCGGCAAACCAGGTCTGGTGATCAACACAGGCTCCAAACAGGGCATCACCCGCCCGCCAGGAAATTCAGCCTATAATCTGTCAAAGGCCGGTGTCATTACGTTCACAGAGGCCCTTGCACATGAGTTGCGACAGCTTGAAGACTGCCCTCTGTCCGTACACCTGCTCATTCCGGGATTTACCTACACCGGCATGATCTCGCAGTTCCTGCCCCAGAAGCCGGAGGCAGCCTGGACGTCAGAACAGGTCGTTGAGTTCATGCTGAAAAGCTTGGAGACAAATGATTTCTATATTCTCTGTCCAGACAATGACGTCACCCGCGAGATGGACGAACGTCGCATTCAATGGAACGCGGACGACCTCATCAAAAACCGCCCGGCCCTCTCCAG
>Ga0316209_1003146_pt1 | contig 11695 bp, 10 predicted proteins | sample 6monopyrite_MG_FD_204945 | JGI IMG/M metagenome (GOLD analysis project Ga0316209, IMG submission 204945) | Microbial mat bacterial communities from mineral coupon in-situ incubated in ocean water Damariscotta River, Maine, United States -... | ecosystem: Environmental > Aquatic > Marine >...
ACGCCGATTGATCGTGCTTTTTCAAACCAGTGATTGTTGATGTCTTCTACGCCATCGATTAGATAAGCATCGATATTTTGTTTTTCAGCTAATTCCCGTAAACGATTTGAGTTTGAACTGTTAGCTGACCCGATCACTAAAAACACATCCACTTTGTCGGCAAGTTCTCTTACTGCATCCTGACGGTTTTGTGTGGCGTAACAAATATCATCTTTACGTGGCCCTTTGATGTCAGGGAATTTATTGCGTAAGGCATCGATGATGTCTTTGGTATCATCAACCGACAACGTTGTTTGTGTGACATAAGCTAAAGCCGATTGATTTTTTACCTGAAGGTGATCGACATCGTTAATGGTTTCGATAAGATAGATATTACTGTTTTCATTTTGTTTGTATTGCCCGAGTGTGCCTTCGACTTCCGGATGTCCGGCGTGACCTATCAGAATGACATCCTCGAAATATTTTTCGTGTTTAGCGACTTCAAGGTGAACTTTAGTCACCAACGGACAGGTCGCATCGAAAATACGTAGATCCCGATTTTGCGCCTCTTGTCGAACTTTTTGTGATACACCATGGGCGCTGAAAATGACGGTTGCGCCATCAGGAATTTCATCCAGCTCTTCTACAAAAATAGCACCTTTTTGTATCAGGTCGTTAACCACATAACGATTGTGTACGACTTCGTGACGAACATAGATAGGAGCGGAAAAAATATCCAGCGCGCGTTCAACTATTTCGATAGCGCGATCTACGCCGGCACAAAACCCGCGAGGGTTAGCCAGATAGATATTCATTGTGACGTCTCTTCATCGGATGCGACTTCAATGCCTGTGTGCGCATTGTTGACGCCCAAAATATTTACAGTGAATACGATTTCCTGTCCAGCTAAAGGGTGGTTGAAATCTATCTCTGCATCTTTGTCCTTCAGGCTGATGACAGTTCCGGGAATTTCGTCACCATCCGGCGATTCAAATGAGTAAGACAAGCCTACTGCTGGTGGCAGCTCTTCCGGGAAGTCGGTTAATGGCATGTCGTGAATATTGTCTTCATCGCGAATTCCGAAACCTTGTTCGGGTGTGAGGGTCAGAGTTTGTTCTTCGCCTTCTTTAAGGCCATAAATAGCAAGCTCCATACCATCTGTAACATCACCCTGTCCCATAGAAATTTCGACAGGTTCGTCATCAAAGCTACTTTCAATAGTACTGCCATTAGTTAATGTAATGCTGTAATGCATTAAGACGTGGCTATGCATATTTATTTCTTCAGACATAGATTTTATTTGGTCTTCTCGTGTTTTGATTCCAGAAACATATCCAAAATCAATAATCCTGCGCCAAGCGTGATAGCCGAGTCGGCAATGTTAAACGCAGGAAAGTAATGCGTGGTGTAATAAACCTGAATGAAATCGACGACTGCACCGGTTAAAGCACGGTCGATCAGGTTGCCGATTGCGCCGCCAAGAATAAAAGAAATAGCAATTTGTAATAGCTTGTTGTCTTTCTGCTTGTCATCTTGCGTTATCTGCTTAAGCCAGAAAAATAAAAAAATGCTTATAACGGTTGATAAGATTACAAAAAATATTCGTTGCCAACCACCCGCTTCACTTAAAAAACTAAAAGCTGCACCTTTGTTATACATTAAGGTGAAGTTGAAGCCGGGAAACATAGCGAGGGGTTGGTGTAATAATAATTCTGCTTCAGCAATGTATTTTGTTAGCTGATCAAGAACGATGGTTAAAACTGAGAGCCAGAGCCATTTCATAATATTAAATATGTAGGTGTAAGTTTATTTGCAGAGTATCTCGATGTCTTAGGCAAAGTACCGCTGCTCACCATCACCGTCAACATTTTCAACGCAGCGACCACATAGTTCCGGATGGTCGCCGTTACTGCCAACATCCTCACGGTGATGCCAGCAACGTACGCATTTGACATGGTCAGATGCGGAAACTTTTATGTTAATGGTTTTTCCACTATCGATGTTAGCTTCGATACAATTGTCATCAGCGGTGCTAATGTCTTTTAGCGTTGCATTTGAAGTGATCAGCACAAAACGTAACTCTTCTTTTAACATTTCCAATGTGTTTTTTAATTCGCTGTCCACATAGAGTGTTACCTCAGCATCAAGTGATGAGCCAATAGTTTTATCTGCACGTAATGGCTCCAGTTCTTTGCTTACGCTGGAGCGAATTTCAAGAATGGTCTGCCAGAATTCCATATCCATTTTTTCATCAGCAGCTAATTCAGTCAGGTCTGCATACCAGTTTTCCAGTAATACGGAGTCACTGCGCTCACCGGGCATGGCTTGCCAGAGATCATTGGCGGTAAAACTTAAAATGGGTGCAATCCATCGGCACAGTGCTTCACTAATATGATAAAGCGCAGTTTGTGCTGAGCGTCGTGCAATACTATTGCTTTGTGTGGTGTACTGTCGATCTTTAATGATATCGAGGTAAAAGCCACCCAGATCTACCGTGCAAAAGTGTTGCAGCTTATGGTGAATTGCATGGAAGTTAAATTCTTTATAGGCGACAATGATTTCATTTTGCAGGTTTAATGTTTTTGCAATCGCCCAGCGATCCAGAGAGAGCAGTTCGTTATTTTCCAGTTTATCGTTAACGGGATCAAAACCGTTGAGGTTGGCCAGTAAAAAACGCGCGGTATTTCTTATGCGACGATAGGCATCGGCACTACGTTTTAAAATTTCATCCGACACCGTCATCTCATTACTGTAATCACTGCTGGCGACCCACAGACGCAAAATGTCAGCACCTAATGTGCCCACCACTTTTTGCGGTGACATGACGTTGCCCAATGACTTCGACATTTTTTTACCATTAGCATCAACCGTGAAACCGTGTGTTAGTACCTTTTTATAGGGCGCAACGCCGTTGATTGCAGTAGACGTTAATAACGATGACTGGAACCAGCCACGATGCTGGTCAGAGCCTTCTAAATATAAATCGGCAGGGAAGGGAAGCTTGTCACGTTTACCCAGGACGCAGGCATGGGTGACGCCAGAGTCAAACCATACATCTAATGTATCTGTTGTTTTATCGTAGTCATCGGCCTGATCGCCAAGTAACTCTTTCGTCTCCATTGAAAACCAGGCTTCGATACCTTGCTGTTCAATTTTTTCTGCAACCTGTTCAATTAATGATTGCGTATCCGGGTGTAACTCACCGGTTTCTTTATGGACAAATAAAGGGATGGGGACGCCCCAGGTGCGTTGTCTGGATATACACCAGTCCGGCCGGTTATTTACCATACTCTCGATGCGTGCCTGGCCCCAGTCTGGTAACCAGGTGGTATCGGCGATGGCTTTATTGGCCGCATCACGCAGTCCTGCCTGTTCCATGCTAATAAACCATTGCGGTGTTGCGCGGAAAATAATGGGTGTTTTATGGCGCCAGCAACACGGGTAACTGTGTTTCATCTTTGCGTGTTTTAACAGGACTTTATTGTTTTCCAGTGTTTCGATGATTTCGGGATTGACCTTGTTCACGTGTTTACCGGCAAACAGCTCCGTGTCAGGCAAAAATACGCCGTTGCCGCCGACCGGGTTATACACTTCAAGCCCATAGCGGTTACCGACGATAAAGTCATCCTGTCCGTGACCCGGTGCAGTGTGTACGCCACCTGTACCGGCTTCGGTAGTGACGTGATCGCCTAAAATAATGGGCACCTGTTTATCATAAAACGGGTGATTGACCATCAGGTTTTCTAAAGCCAGGCCCTGGCAGCTACCGAGTTGTTTGCTTTGTTCATAGCCATAACGTTCGAGTGCGCCGCCGGCTAGTGAGCTTTCCAGAATTAGACGAGCAGGGCCATATTGTGTTTCGACCTGAACCAACTGGTATTCAAATTCGGGATGAACTGCCACCGCCTGGTTGGCTGGAAGTGTCCATGGGGTTGTGGTCCAGATAACCGCGGCAATATCACCTTCGCCTTCGCTGCAATTGAATGCTTTTTCAAATTCACTGTTATTAACAGCGGTGAACATCACGTCGATAGCCGGGGATTCTTTATCCTGATATTCCACTTCAGCTTCAGCCAGTGCAGAGCCACAATCCAGACACCAGTGCACCGGTTTGCTACCCTGATGTAAATGCCCTTTGTCGATGATTTTGCCCAGACTACGTACGATGTCCGCTTCAAATTTGTAGTCCATGGTGAGATAGGGTTTTTCCCAGTCACCTAACACACCTAAACGAATAAAATCTTTGCGCTGGCCGTCTACCTGTTTGCTCGCATACTCTCGACATTTTTTACGAAAAGTTCTGGCATCAACTTTGTTGCCGGCCTTGCCCACTTTTTTCTCGACCATTAATTCGATGGGTAATCCATGGCAATCCCAGCCCGGGACATAACGCGCATCATAGCCGTCAATCGTGTGGCTTTTTACAATGATGTCTTTTAATATTTTATTGACTGCATGGCCGATATGGATGTCGCCGTTGGCATACGGAGGACCATCATGTAAAACAAACGTTGGCCGACCATCACTGATCTCACGAATTTTTTGATATAACTTAGCGCTCTGCCATTGTTTAAGAATTTCCGGTTCACGATTGGCCAGGTTGCCGCGCATAGGGAAATCAGTGTGAGGTAAGTTTAAGGTCGGTTTGTAATCGGTCATTCGAAATTTTTATGGCTAGTTAGTTAATAACTGTTTTGCTTGTTCACAGTCGAGTTTAATCTGGTTTTTTAAATCGTCAAAGGATTCAAATTTCTTTTCATCACGGATTTTATGCTGGAATGATACGCATACATGTTCACCATAAAGTGAGGTATCAAAATCAAATAAATGCACTTCCAGTAGTACGCGCTCGCCAGACACTGTCGGTCGTCGTCCCAGGTTGGCAACGCCCGCTACATCACCGTGTTTCTGGCTGTGCATGGTAACAGAATATACGCCTTTAAGTGGCGTTTCTGCGCGTCTAAGGTGGATATTCGCTGTAGGAAATCCGATGGTGCGCCCGCGTTTATCGCCGTGGGTTACATGACCGCAGATGGTATAAGGTCGGCCCAGCATTTTATCTGCGAGGGTGAGCTGGTTGTTTGCCAGTGCGTCACGTATCAGTGAGCTACTTACGCGCTGTTTTTCCAGGCGGTGTGATTGAATGCTGCTTACCGAAAACTGATGTTTTTCACCAAATTTCTGTAGTAATTTAAAATCTCCCTGTCGATCACAGCCAAAGCGAAAGTCGTCACCGATAATGACAGATTGTATCTTAAGTTTTTTGACCAGAATTTCTTCAATAAAGCTGGCTGCGCTCATACTGGCCAGTGATTGATTGAAATTCAGGAAGAGTAAAAATTCCGGACGAATAGCCGGATCGAATGCCGCCAGTGTGCGTATTTTTTCACCTCGGTTCATCAGTCGAGCCGCAGTCGTTTTGCCTTTGGCAAAAAGTTCACGTGGCAAAGGTTCAAATGTCATCAGGCAGCGATGGGTATTTAGTCGTTCGGCTTCGCTTTGCAGTTGCTCCAGCATTTTTTGGTGACCAAGGTGCAGACCATCGAAATTGCCGATGGTAAGAACACCGTTCTGATGCTGTTGTTGACAGTTGTAAGTGCCGCGGATGACGTGCATGTGTTGGTAACGTTAGTCTTGTATAAAAGGTCGTATATATTAGCAGTTAATAATGAAAAAAACCGTCATTGCGAGCGCAGCGTGGCAACCTCTTTTAGGGCTGGGGTTGCCTACAGGAGATTGCCACGCTGCGCTCGCAATGACGAAGCTTTACTGTTAGTTATTTGCTTTTTTTATTTGTGATGGACGTAGACCTTGCAACCAGAGAAGAGCTATATAAACCAGTACACCGGATATAATTAAGCCGCTCAAGTTGCTTAAGCGCTCCATCAATTGCCACTGTGTCCACTGGATGGCATCAGGTTTAAGCCAGATGAGAACGGCTGCCATCGCGATTGAAGCGGTGATGATGCGAAAAATCCATGCCAGCCAGCCATCCTGTGGCTGAAAGATGTTAGCGCGTCTTAAGCCTCGATATAATAATATGGCGTTGATGTATGCTGAAAAACTCGTTGCCAGTGCCAGCCCAATATGTGGTGCCATGTAGTCGATTTTCACCAGCGGTACGACAAAAGCAATATTCATTAGCATGTTGCTTACCATGGCGATAATGCCAATACGTACCGGGGTTTTAGTATCCTGTCTGGCGTAATAACCCGGAGCAAGAATTTTAATGCAAATAAGGGCGGGCAGTCCCAGCATATAAGCCATTAAACTTAAGCTGGAAAAGTAGGTGTCATGGGCGGTAAATTTTCCGTATTCAAATAATGATGCCAGTATCGGTCCGGCAAGGATAAACAGACCCACGCAGGCCGGAATGGTAATCAATGAGACAAGCCGCAACGCCCAGTTGAGGGTCTGGTTAAACTGTTCGGTCGAGTCACGCGCATGTTGTTGCGACAGGGTGGGTAAAATGACTGTGGCGATGGCTATACCTAACACCCCAAGCGGAAACTCCAGTAAACGGTCTGAATAATATAACCAGGTCACACTGCCGGTGATTAAAAATGAAGCTATAACTGTGTCCAGTAATAGATTGATCTGTGCGACAGATGAGCCGAAGATGGCGGGTAGCATCAGCGTGGTAATTTTTTTAATGCCAGCATGCCCGCGTTTTATTCTCGGTGTCGGCACCAGATTTAACTTCATCAGGGCAGGAAACTGGATGAGTAACTGCGCAACACCCGCGATAGCAACACCCCAGGCAAGCGCCATTAAAGGCTCATCAAAATAGGGTGTCAACAAAAAGACTGAGGCAATCAGGCTAATATTTAATAAAACCGGGGTAAATGCGGGAACAGCAAATTGGTGGTAGCTGTTTAAAATTCCGCCACAAAATGCGACCAATGCAATAAAAAAGATATAGGGAAAAGTGATGCGTAGTAAGTCAGCGGTTAACTGGAGTTGTTGTGGGTTATCGGTAAAACCCGGTGCAAATAGGTAGACCAGCGCGGGCGCAAAGATCATACCTAACAGGGCTAATATCAATAAAAAACCGCCGAGTGTGCCAGCCACGTGATCGACCAGATCTTTCAGTGCTGCTTTATCGTGTTTTTCTTTGTATTCTGAGAAGACGGGCACGAAAGCCAGCGAAAAAGCGCCTTCAGCAAACAGGCGGCGCATAAAATTCGGGATTTTGAAGGCAACCAAAAACGCGTCAGTACCGCCTGTAGCGCCAAAAAAAGTGGCTAGCGTGATGTCACGTAATAAGCCAAAAACTCTGGATAATAACGTCATTCCCCCTACGGTGAAGGTGGATCGCAGTAGTTTTTTGCTCAGGATGTTCTCCTAAATTGATTGATGGCGAGATTGTACCTGTTACGCGAGTTTTTCTAAAGGTAGGCGTCGATATTGTCGTCATTGCGAGCGGAGCGTGGCAATCTCTTTAAGCGTCAGTGATGTCTGCAGGAGATTACCACGCTCCGCTCGGTAACTGCTCCCGCGTTACTCTACTACCTCACGTCCATGTGAGTATCGCAATGACGTATAATTTATATTGACAAAGCCCCCAAAAACAGGCATCCTACGCGCTCTTTTTTTCAAGATGGTTTAGAACAGTGGCAAACACAGCTTCAGCAAAAAAACGCGCCAGACAGGCGGAAATACATCGCTCACGTAATGTTGGCGTACGTTCAATGATGCGCACATGCATTAAGAAAGTTTATTACGCGATTGAAGCAGGCGATAAAGCTGCAGCAGAAGCCGCCTATAAAATTGCAGGACCGGTTATCGACCGTGTCGTAGGCAAAGGTCTGATTCATGCTAACAAAGCGGCTCGCCATAAGAGTCGCATGAATACCAATATTCGCTCAATGTCATGATTGAAATCGTCACCTGGTAAAGTGACATTGAATAAAAAAGCCGGACTGATGTTTAACATCAGCCCGGCTTTTTTATGTACAGGATGTACGGTATAGCGCAAGGAGCCAGGGAAGGCGGTGCGCGTATGTACAGGATGTACGGTATAGCGCAAGGAGCCAGGGAAGACGGTGCGCGTATGTACAGGATGTATGGTATAGCGCAAGGAGCCAGGGAAGGCGGTGCGCGTATGTGCAGAAAAAACTTAGTTGTGTCGGCGCCGAGTTGAATTTATGCCTAATAATGCAATTAAACCTGAACCAAATAGCCATATGGCACCAGGTACGGGTACGGCTGTTTCATTAATCACCATATTATCAATGCTGGGCCAGAAGCCATTGATGTTAGGTAAAACACCCGGCGCTAAAAAAGTGAGCTGGGTTATATCAGCCGTTTCAACGCTTACGGTTAGCCAGTTATCCCAACTTGTATAATTGGTTAAATCAACCTTGGTTTCCCATACGGTTTCACCTAGCGTGTTCAGCGCGGCAATATCGATAAAGCCGATATTTTCATTGACGGAGGTAAAGTCTAACCAGGGTTTGGCGTTCATTTCAAAGCTATTGATATAAGTCGCCGCTGAGAAATAGATGTAATCATCAAAGTTGAAGTTATCATTCCACAGCTGGCCGCCACCGATGTCGCTCCACTTCATTTCTCCACCGAGTGACACGCCTAAATTGTTGGCGTCATTAAAGTCCAGAAGTTCTGCCTGTGCAGCACTACTGGCCAAACAGCTTAAGGCTGTCAGTGTGATTGTTATGATTGTGTGAGGTAATTTATGCACGGTTTTTTCCTTTAAACTTATTTGCCAACAGGCAAATTAAAAACAATTAAATTAAGGATTTTAGTGCATTTAGTTGAATCTACTACAGTTATGTAGCTGCAATAGTTATGCCATCATATAAATCTCTTTAAATAACAATAAGATAGAGGTTTCGCTCTATCCTAAATATTGAAAGTGTAAAGAATTCCTTAAAATAGATCAAATATATGGCTAACTATTGGACAATTATACGCTATTTTGCAAGATAATCGACAAAATATTGTCATTTTCCTGAATTGGGGAAGGGTAAAGCGGCTTAAAGAAGAGCCAGATTATCTCGATGAATCAGTTCGGCGTCGTCTAAATAACCAAGAATCGACTCAATTTTCTCGCTGGATTGCCCCATTATTTTCTGGCTTTCATCGCTATCGTAATTGATTAAGCCACGGGCAATCTCATCTCCTTTGTTATCAAAGCAGCTCACGACTTCGCCACGCAGGAAATCACCTTCGATTCGATTGATGCCGACTGCTAATAAACTAACCCCCGATTTCTGGATAGCTTTACTGGCACCCGCATCCAGGTAGAGCTTGCCAGGTATTTTTAACTGGTTAGCTAGCCATTGTTTACGGGCAGTCATGGGCTCATTGTCTGCTGTTAACAATGTGCCGACTACGTCACCCTGTGCAATTTTTTGCAGGATGTTTTTTTCTGAGCCGCAGGCGATAATCGTGGTTGTACCCGAGCGTGCAGCACGTTGCGCAGCTGTAATTTTAGTTCGCATACCACCCTGGCCCAGTGCGCCGCTGCCACCGGCCATGGCGGCAAGTTCATGATTGCTGGCAGTGGATTGCGATATGAGTTTTGCGTCATCGTTATTGCGGGGATCTTTATCAAATAAACCTTGCTGGTCAGTCAGGATGACCAGTGTATCGGCTTCAACTAAATTGCTTACGAGTGCGCCCAGGGTATCATTATCACCAAAGCGAATTTCGTCTGTTGCAACGGTGTCATTTTCATTGATGATAGGAATGGCGCCGAGTTTTAACAGGGTTTTGAGCGTACTACGCGCATTAAGATAACGCTGGCGATGACTAAGATCTTCATGTGTCAGTAGAACTTGCGCGGTGTGAATATTGTGATTTTTAAAGCAGCTTTCAAAATGTTGTATTAGACCCATTTGGCCTAATGCGGCTGCGGCCTGTAAATCATGTAAGGCGCGTGGGCGTTTGTCCCAGCCAATTCGAGCCATACCTTCTGCTACTGCGCCCGAAGAGACCAGTAGTATCTCTTTGCCGGTTTCTCGTAATTTCGCTATTTGTTCGGCCCATGCCTGTATCGCCTGATGGTTGAGGCCACGGCCATCATCGGTGATAAGTGAACTGCCGATTTTAATAACCCAGCGTGTGGACTCGGCAACGGCTTTTCGTGTTGTGGCTTGCATGGTTGTCGCGTCAGTTGTCATGAGTGGGTTTTAGTTTTCTTGTTCGTTCTCGATTTTTGAATAAGGATCATCTTCGTTATCCTGTCGTTGTTCCTGCTCAATCTCTCGATTGACTTCGAGTTGTTTCATTATGTCGAAAGCCAGTGCTTCTGTGCCAGTTTTGCTCAGGGCGGATATCACGTGAACCGGTCCCTGCCAGTTTAATCGCTGGATAATATCGTCCTTTTTGGCTTTTAACTCCTCTTCGTCCAGCAGGTCAGCTTTGTTTAATACCAGCCAGCGAGGTTTTTGAGCCAGTTCATGACTGTAATTATCTAGTTCATTAATAATGGTATTAGCTTCATCGACTGGGTCGCTGCCATCAAAAGGCGCCAGATCAACGATGTGCAGTAATATCTGGGTGCGAGACAGGTGTTTTAAAAACTGTATGCCCAGCCCAGCCCCTTCGGATGCGCCCTCGATGATGCCGGGTATATCGGCGATCACAAAACTTTGATTCATGCCGACTCGCACTACGCCCAGGTTAGGAAACAGTGTGGTAAACGGGTAATTAGCCACTTTGGGTTTCGCTGCCGAAACCGAACGGATAAAGGTCGATTTGCCTGCATTGGGTAAGCCGAGCAAGCCTACATCTGCCAGTACTTTTAATTCAAGACGCAGATTGCGACGTTCGCCAGCGGAGCCCGGTGTGCATTTTCTCGGTGCCTGATTAATCGAGCTTTTGTAGCGAGCATTACCTAAACCATGGAAGCCACCTTGTGCTACTTTGATTTTTTGGTCGTGTTTTGTGATGTCACCGATGAGTTCGTCAATATCGTCATCGTATATTAAAGTGCCGATTGGGACCTGAATGAAAAGGTCGTCACCGCCGGGCCCCGTCAATTGTTGGCCGCCACCACGAATACCTGACGCCGCTGTATAGGTTCGCACATGTCGAAAATCGGCCAGGGTATTAATATCGTGATCACCGACCAGATATACGCTGCCGCCATCGCCACCGTCACCACCGTCTGGGCCGCCGTACTGAATGAATTTCTCACGGCGAAAGCTGACCACGCCGGTTCCACCGTCACCGGCTATGACACTTATGGTTGCTTCATCGACAAAACGCATGTTTAGGCTCTTTGAATAATTTTTCGTTAGTTTAACTCAATCCGTCATTGCGAGCGTAGCGCGGCAATCTTCTTTAGGCGGCTGAGTCGTCGACATGGGATTGCCGCGCTACGCTCGCAATGACGGGGAATGGTGGGCAATAAAAAAGCCCCATGCGGGGCTTTTTTATTAACCGCATTGATTCTGTTAGCTCTAGCTTGCTGGCGTCACGCCTGCTTCTACTACACTAATCGTTTTGCGGTTAAGTGGGCCACGTGTTTCAAAAACAACGTTGCCATTTGATTTAGCAAACAAAGTGTGATCACGACCCATGCCTACGTTATCGCCGGCATGGAATTTTGTGCCGCGTTGGCGAACCAGGATATTGCCTGCGAGTACGTTCTGACCGCCAAATTTTTTCACGCCAAGTCGTTTCGACTGGGAATCGCGTCCGTTTTTGGTACTACCGGCTGCTTTTTTATGTGCCATTGTTCAGTGCT
>Ga0316209_1003147_pt1 | contig 11695 bp, 4 predicted proteins | sample 6monopyrite_MG_FD_204945 | JGI IMG/M metagenome (GOLD analysis project Ga0316209, IMG submission 204945) | Microbial mat bacterial communities from mineral coupon in-situ incubated in ocean water Damariscotta River, Maine, United States -... | ecosystem: Environmental > Aquatic > Marine > Coastal...
CTGTCTTTACCGCTGCGATTCCATTGGGAGCAACGGTTGACCATTTGCCCAAGGCTCGTAACTTTGTTGATGAGCAGGTGTTTGCAAATCTGAAAGAACTGGGCATCCCCCCTTCTCCCATTTGTGATGACGCCACTTTTTTGCGGCGCGTCACACTCGATATCGCAGGGCGATTGCCAACTGTCGAGGAGACAAATAAATTCCTGGCTGATACCGCAGCAGATAAACGGGATCAAAAAATTGATGCCCTGCTGCGAAGCCCGCAATATGCAGATTACTTTGCTAACAAGTGGGTCTCGTTGTTAAAAAACCGTCGCGATGCTGCCAGTGATATCACGGCGAATTTCGCTTTTCATTCCTGGATACGAGACAGCTTGCTGACCAATGTTCCTTACGATCAACTGGTTAGAGAATTGCTTGCTGCAACAGGTACAATTGTTGAAAACCCACCTGTCGCCTGGTACAAGCGTGTAAAAGACCCGAAGGTTCAACTGGAGGATATTGCTCAGTTATTCTTAGGCGTCAGAATGCAATGCGCTCAGTGTCATCACCATCCGTTTGAACGCTGGAGCCAGGACGACTATTACAGTTTTTCAGCCTTTTTCAGTCAGATTGGTCGCAAGCCAACCGCGACGGCTGGGGAGGATTTAATCTACCACAAACGGGGAGCCGCAACCGCTAAAAATGTGAGAAGCGGCGTCACTTTAGTGCCTGTTGCTTTGGGGGACGATGTCGGCAAGATACCGCCGGGGGAAGATCCACGGCTGCGACTGGCAAGATGGATGAGTTCGCCGAAGAATCCGTTCTTCGCCAAGGCTCTGGTCAACAGATACTGGAAACACTTTTTCAAACGAGGTTTAATCGAGCCGGAAGACGACATTCGCGATACAAACCCGCCTTCCAATCCGAAACTGCTCGCCGCTTTGGAAAAACATTTCATTAGTAGTGGATACGATTTGAAAGATCTGATTCGCGTCATTACACAATCGAATGCGTACCAACTTTCAGCGACTCCGAACGAACACAATCTTGCCGATGAGCAGAATTACTCTCGGTTTTACCCGCGCCGTATGCAGGCAGAAGTGTTGCTCGATGCGGTGAATGATGTCACGGGCAGTGCAACAACATTCTCTAATCTTCCTGCAGGAACCCGCGCGATCGCATTACCCGATAACAGTTACAACGGTGCTTCCGGTTTTCTAAAAGCATTTGGCAGACCTGACAACGCCAGCGTTTGTGAATGCGAGCGGGTGCAAACTTCAAGTTTATCACAAAGCCTGTTTCTGATTAACTCTTCCGAAGTGAAAACAAAACTGGTCGCTTCGACCGGGCGAGCAGTGAAATTGCTGAATGATAAACGAAGTGATGAAGAGAAAGTTACCGAATTATACAACGCTGTTTTTTCACGACCACCTCACGAGAATGAATTGAAAATTGCAATCGATTATTTGAAAGCCCCGCTCAAAGATGCCGATGGGAAACCGATCCCCTCAGCGACTACGCTGAGACAAAACTGGCAAGATTTAATTTGGGCGTTAATCAATACGAAAGAGTTTTTGTTTAACCATTAACGTAAAACACCATTAACGTAAAACACCATTAACGTAAAACACCATTAACGTAAAACGTAGTCCCGCAGGATGCGTTGCAACGCACCCTGCGGGACTTGGAAACCACATACATCAGGCTGGAAAGCCTGACCTACTAAATAACTCCTGCAGGATTATTGTTATATGAAAAGTCAAACATTTTTCACTTTCCGCAGTTTACGCATTCTGATGATTTCAGTTTGCGTCGGAATGTTCTGCAGTGAAAGCAATTTGCAGGCACAATCGGTCATTCTGCCTGCACCACGTTTGCTGACGACTTTCCCGATGGGAGTACAAGTTGGCAAGAGTGTTGAATTGACGATCTCGGGCAATTTTCTGGAAGAAGTGGAATCGCTGCATTTCTCCAGTCCGAAAATAAAAGCAGTCTCTGTTGTTGATGGAGCCGGGAATGCGACCCCGAATAAATTTACCGTGTCCATCTCAGCAGATTGTCCTCCCGGCATCTACGAAGCCTGGGTCATGACACGTCTTGGCGTTTCTTCCTGCCGTGCGTTTACTGTCGGCACAATGCCCGAAGTGAATCAGAAAAAGCCGAACACCACTGTTGAAACAGCAATGCCGCTACAGGTTAATACGGTTTGCAATTCGGTCTTAACGAATCGTACGATTGATTTTTATTCGTTCTCCGCAGAAAAAGGGCAGCGAATTGTTGTTGACTGTGCAGCACGCGGGATCGATTCAAAATTGCAACCGGTCATTATTCTGGCTGATGCAACAGGAGCCGATTTGATGGTGCAGCGACGCGGCGGCGTGATTGATTTTCACGTTCCCGAATCAGCCACTTATGTCATTAAAGTTCACGATTTAACTTACAAGGGAGGAACCCCCTATTATTATCGCCTTGCTTTACAACTAGCCAGCGAAAAAGATTCCGTGCCAAGGCTTGCTTCAGTCAAAAATGTGAATACGTTTTCCTGGCCTCCCGTCAGCTTGACTGCGACTGCTTCAAAGACGGAAGTCGAACCGAATAACGATTCTAAGCACGTACAGAAAATTTCTCTTCCTGCTGACATTTCCGGTCAGTTTTATCCAGCCGCCGATGTCGATCTGTTTCAGTTCGAAGCAAAAAAAGGAGACATCTGGTGGGTCGAAGTCGCTTCACAGCGTCTCGGTTTGAACACCGATCCAACAATCATCGTTCAGCAGGTTGAGATAAAAAATGGTGAAGAAGTTCTCAGCGATGTTGTTGAACTGAGCGACATCAAAAGCCCGGTCAAAGTTTCGAGCAATGGCTATTCTTATGATGGCCCCGTTTACAATGCGGGTTCGACAGATATCCTCGGGAAAATTGAGATCAAAAAAGATGGCCTGTATCGTTTGCAACTGTTGGATTTATTTGGCGGAACACGCAGCAATCCTGATAATCGGTATCGGTTAATTATTCGCAAAGCGGTTCCCGATTTCGCAGTGGTCGGCTGGGCATTGCACATGAATTTGCGAAACGGCGACCGCAACGCACTTTCCAAGCCGCTTGCCTTGCGTGGCGGCACAACGATGGCGATTGAAGTAGTCGTTGTCAGGCGAGACGGGTTCGAGGGTGAAATCGAATTGAGCATGAATAACTTGCCCGCGGGGGTGAGTGCAACCGGGATAAAGATTCCGGCTAAGCAAGTACGAGGAATTTTACTCGTGACCGCTAACAGCGCTGCACCACGAGGCACATCAAACGCTAAACTGTTTGGAACCGCAAAAATCGATGGCAAACAAGTGACGCGTACCTGTTATCTGGCTTCCATGAAATGGCCTGTCCCCAATGCCACTTCAGAAATCCCTGCTCCGCGATTAGTGACAGCGGTTCCCGTTTCAGTTTGCGGAAGTGAATTGGCTCCGTTAACAATTATCCCCGCAGAAGAAAAAATCTGGGAAGCTCGCGTGGGCGAAAAGTTGACGATTCCATTAACAATCACCTCTCGCTGCGAGCATACAGGCACCAACATTACGCTCAGTACGTTCTGCGCAGGACTCGGAAAGGTTCCTTCTTTTAATATCCCCTTGAAAGATAAAACCGGTAATGCCGTGTTGGATTTGAAAGCCTTGAAGACACCTGCCGGTGAATACAAAATTGCATTTTACGGAAAAGCGGTTGCCAAGTATCGCCATAATGTGAAAGCGATCACCAAGGCAGAAGTAGAATTAAAGAAAGCGAAGCAGCAGGCAGCCACTCTGGAAACGGAAATTGCCAGCCTGGCAGAACTTGCCAAGACTGTTACCGCAAAAGAAGAGAAAAAAAAGGTGACGGAAAATACGAAGCAGGCAAAGGCAAATCATAAGCAGGCATTAGCGAAAGTGAAAGCTGCCGAGAAGAAACTGACTGCTGCGACGAATGCTGCCAAGCCGAAAGATATCGTTGATATCGTTGTTTCCAAACCTTGCACGATTCGAGTTTTACCAGCGGAGAAAAAACCATGAGCCATCCATTTCATGCGTCAGGTTTGAATGACTGTTCCGGTCCTGAATCTCGCCGAGGTTTTATGCAAATGGGACTGGCTGGATTTGCCAGCCTGAGCCTGCCGGGGATTCTTCGATTGCGAGCGGCAAGCCTGCCCGCACAAAATCAGAAACGTAAGTCTGTCATTATGGTCTGGCAACCGGGCGGTTGTTCGCACATCGATACTTACGATCCCAAGCCGAATATCCCCAGCGAATATCGGGGTCCGTTCGATACCATCAAAACCAAAGTGCCGGGAATGCTCTTTTCGGAACTGCTGCCGCTACAGGCGCAAATTGCAGATAAAATAACAGTCTTGCGATCAATGCGACAAACCGCAGGCGGTCACCCAGCCGGAACGATGCAGCTCCTTTCCGGCGATCCCGCCACGCGAGATAAACCGAAACCAAAACTCCCCGACTGGATGTGCGTTGCCAATTATTTACAGGCACGCGCGGGAACACGAAACAGCCCGCTGCCTGCTTATGTTTCTGTCAACGGGCCGGGCGGTTCTTATAACGGACCGGCTTATCTGGGAGAAGCCTGCGCCCCATTTACGGTGACGGGTGATCCGAACAAACCGAATTTTAGTGTCCCGAACATCGGATTGGGCAACCTCAACGAAGTTCGTCATCTTCAACGACGCTCGCAACTACGGCACAATTTAGATCTACTGGATCGCTCTTTCGATAAAGCAAACGAACTTCAAGCGTTGGATGAATTTGAAACGCAAGCGATGACCTTGTTAACAAATCCGAAAACGAAAGAGGCATTCGATTTAACCAAAGAAGACGACAAAACTCGTGATCGCTACGGACGCAACACCTGGGGACAACAACTGCTGATGGCTCGCCGCTTAATCGAAGCGGGTGTTGATATTGTCACCAGCAGTTTGAAAGGTCCGCTTTGCGGGCGAGTCAATAACTGGGACGATCACGCAGTAAATCATCACGTTTTCGATGCGTTACGCTTCCGTTCAAAAGCGTACGATCAAGCGGTCTCTGCGCTCATTTCAGATATTTACGAACGTGGTCTCGATGAGCAGGTGCTTGTTGTTGTGACGGGTGAATTTGGTCGAACTCCGAAAATCAGTTACCAGCCAAGTACCGGAGCAGGCAATGCGAGCGCTCCTGCAGGAACCAAACAGCCCGGCAGAGACCATTGGCCTCGCGCTTTCTCTAACATCTGGGCAGGTGGCGGTATCGAAACGGGGCAATTTATCGGGGCAACAGATACGCTGGGCGAAGATTCCGTTGAAAGAGTTTGCAGCCCGGGAGATTTTCTTGCAACCATCTATCACCACCTGGGAATCAATTCAACCAACATCGCAATCAAAGATTTCAACGGTCGCCCGACCCCGATTGTCGATCACGGCAAACCAATCCCGGAATTAATGGGCTGATAGAACTAAGAAGGTACATCGCGACGCAACTTTCTGCGCGTGCCTGAATTGGTGCGTTACAACGCACTCGACATTCCTTGGCAATCTTTTTGATGCCCTTGTGCTTGCACATCCAGAGATAATTGGACAAACTGCGTGTAACAACTTTTGTTAACACCTACCTGTTTAATGGATTTCTTGACGCATGCGATTCCAACTCATCGAAAAGGGGCGGGCGATTCGTTCTTCTTTTCTTACACGCTTACTTATTCTCTTATTCGCTGGATTATTGGGAGTTAGTGGTTCACTTTGCCTGGCTGCACCGGGGCAGGAAGCTCCCGAAGAGTCTGATTTTCCGCCGGGGTTGCTTGCTGTTTATCGAACGGCTCAAACGAAAATTGAACGACTCGATCCGCAGATCTCTTTCGACTGGGGAAACGACTCGCCCGATGTTCGATTAGCCGCCGGTCCTTTTGAAGCAAGTTGGACGGGGCTGTTTCTGGTCAAAGGGGATGGCAAGCATCGATTCCATGTCTATTTGCAGGGCGAAGTTGAATTGCTGCTCAATGGAAAAACTGTTCTGAAAGGATCTTCTGATAAACCGAAATGGATCAACGGAAAAGATATCGAACTCGAATTCGGCGAGCAGGAAATTGAAGTTAAATATCGAAAAACAGGTAACGGAGCAGTCATCAAACTGTTCTGGTCGAGTCCGCGATTTGCCATCGAACCGATTACGACACAACTTTTATTTCGCGAAACCGGGCGCCCCGATTTAGCGTTATTGGAACGTGGTCGGCTCGAATTCAAAGCGAACCGTTGTGATCGCTGCCATCTTTCTGCTACCGCGGAAACGTCTCTTTCTGCCCCCTCTTTAGAGAAAGCATCAACGGGTCTTTCGAATGATTGGATTGTTCAAAAACTAACCGAACAGTCTGCGAAACGGAATCGAATGCCCGAGTTTCAAATTGACAGTCAGCAGGCTCGCGACATCGCCGCTTATCTGCAGTCGGCCTCAGCTAAAAAAATGAAGCTGCCGAAGTTGAATTCAAAAAAACCGAAAGATGATAGTAAACAGGGAGAATTGCTGGTTCGATCCCTTGGCTGCCTGGCGTGTCATGTGGTGAATAATTTTGGGGCTTCCGATCTATTCGGTGGCGGCGAGTTATCGCGAATCGGTTCAAAACGCTCTGCCCAATGGCTACTTCAATGGATGCGAAAACCGGAAACGCTAAACGCTCATCATCGCATGCCGACGTTTTCACTCAGCGGAAAAGAGCAACGACAAATCGCCGTGTATCTTTCGGAATTGAAAGATGTCAAAGTGGGAAAATCATCCAAACAAGAAAAGGCAACATCGAAACAGATTGCCAACGGGAAACAGTTAATCACGAAATTGAACTGTGCAGCCTGCCATCAAATTCCGGGCATCAAAGTTAACAAAAATATTGTTCCATTGAAAAGCGATTCTGAAACTCATAGTTGTTTTCGAACAGCGAAAAATAAACGATCTTCCAATCAGCCGTTGTTTCGACAGACGAATGAAAAAAGTCTGGAAGCATGGATCAACAACCTTCCAAAAAACTGGGCGGAACTAGCAAAACAGCCGCATACATTTCAGGACGGAGCCGATTTGTTGCTCGAAAAGAATTGCCTGGCCTGTCATTCGCGAGATCGACATCCGGGCAACGTGGTGATTGCGGGAAAAGTTTCGCAGGCTGATTCCCGATTAAAAGGGCAATCTCAAGGATTGATTCCGCCTCATTTAACAGCCGTCGGGGATCGCCTGCAGGATACTGCGTTGATCGAAGCGATTTCCGGAAAACAAAAGAAACGCCGACTCCCTTGGCTGTCCGTTAAAATGCCTCGCTTTCAACATACTGAAGTTGAACTCAAACAGTTGAAAAAACATTTGATCGGGCAGGATCGATTGCCCGACGGTATCCCTGATGATCGCTTGCAACTTGTCGATTCCGGTGTCAGTAAAACCGAAGAATTTTTGGTTGGTCGCGAACTGACTGGCGGGCGGGCTTTCAATTGTATTGCGTGTCATAAAATTGGTTCCTACGAACCGCGAAACACTGCGCTGGGCACGAGAGGTTCCGACTTGCTTGGCATGGCGGGGCGGCTGCGTACCGCGTATTTTCTTCGTTGGGTCAGGGATCCACTTCGCATTGTGCCGGGGATGGAAATGCCAAGTTATCATACGGCTAAGCCGGGCTTTTTGGATGACAACCTGCCCAGGCAACTTTCCACACTTTGGCGTGTGCTTGATAATCCGAAGTTCAAGGCTCCTTCCAATCCCACGATTGTCGAACAATATCTAGTCGTGCAACCGGGGCAGTCGCCGCAAATTGTGAGAGACGTTTTTGAGTTACAGGGAACAAAAGAACGAACCTTCATTTCCCGCCCGCTGGCTGTCGGTTTCGATAACGGTCACAGCGTGCTGTTCGATCTGGATACCTGCGCGATTCGCGGCTGGGCATTCGGTGATTTTGCGTATCAGAAAACCGAAGGAAAGTCATGGTTCTGGTATCTGGCGGGCAGCCCGATTGTTGGCGGCTTTTCGCAGCCATCTGATCTAGTTTTACAATACAATTCTCAGCCTGAAAAAAGTCCGCATGTACCGATCATGCAGGAATCTCGCCGCGCCCAACTACTTGATTATTCTCAGAATAAACAGCATGTCAAATTAACTTATTTACTCACTTTTGCTCTTTACCCCGGTCTGATCAAAGCAAAAGTTACCGAGACCTGGCAGCCAGCAGGAACTGATGAAGCTGGAAAAATGACCGGCTGGCAGCGGACCATTCGAGCAACCGGTATCCCCGAAGAGTATCAATTGCAATTGAATCAACTGACGAATTCAGACACGCTGGGCGAACCAATTGTTAAAGCAAACGGGAAGTCCTCTTCACTGACTCAATCAAAAAAACTCAATATTGATTTCAAAAGAAGAGAGCAGGGGGACCAGTTAATCTCTGTAACCTATCTGGCAAAGATGAATAAACGGGCAACTCAACCGTTTCCTGGAAAGCCGGAGGTGGAAAATCGTCCTGAGAAACTGGCAGGCACGCCCGGCTTCACCGCGGTTCGGCTTCCTTTAACCACTTCGATTATGCCGACTTCGATGACATGGGATCAATCTGGTAAATTGATCTTCACCGATCTGAAAGGAAAACTGTTCCGAGCGACCGACAGTAACAAAGATGGTATCGAGGACAAACTACAACTACTTCAGCAGGGACTTTCTTCACCGTTCGGTGTGACGATGGATCAAGGAGATATTCTGGTTGCCCACAAACCGGAAGTGTTACGATTGAAAGATAATAATGTTCGATCTGTCCTCATTGATGGCTGGGGACACAACGATAATTATCACGACTGGGTATCTGGTTTTGCGTACGATGCAAGCGGAAAAATGTATATTGGTACGGGCAGCAATTATTCCCAGAAAGGGCGACCGAAAGAAGCATCGAAGTGGCGTGGTTCAGTTCTGCGAATTGATGGAACTCACAAAGCAACGTTAATTGCCCGCGGTTTGCGTTATCCGACCGGGATCGCCAACGATCCACAAGGGCGAATATTTACGAGTGATCAACAAGGCGTCCAGAATTGCTTCAATGAAATCAATCAGATTGTTCCGGGGAGAGCGTACGGCGTGGTCGGCTTGTACGATCCGCCTCAGCCGGAAACACGCGCAGCGATTCAGATGCCTCACCCGTGGACACGCAGCGTCAACGGTATCTTCTTCATTCCCAATCGTGACGGACTTCGCGGACTTGATCCATTTCGTGGACACGGAATCGGCTGTGAATACAACAATCGTTTTCTGGTCCGGTTCAGTTTTCAAGAAGTGGATGGCGAATTGCAGGGTGCCTGTTACGAGTTGACCGAATCAGCAGTGAATATGCCGCTGGATGCCCCTGTTTTCCTGGGACCGATGAGTGGAGCGATCAGCCCGGATGGAAAAATCTATATCGGCAACATCCACGACAGCGGCTGGCTCGGCGGGCAGAATACGGGCGAGATCAACTGTTTAACTCCACAAGAAAAGATGCCGAACGGTATTCGAGAAGTCCGCGCATTTCCCAACGGTTTTGAAATCGAACTGCTCGAACCGATCTCGCCAGAGTCCCTCAAATCAAAAGATGCCTACGTTCTTTCCGGTTACACACGCATCTGGGAAGGTTCGTACGAATCACCAATCAGTGGGCGATATCGTCCCGAAATCAAAAAAGTGGAAGTGCTTCAAAACGGAAAAACAGTTCGCTTAACTGTCGATAAATTGAAGCCGTCATTTGTTTACGACATCCACCTGAAAACAAAAGAGAAATTATTTCCAACGACTGCGTATTACACAATGAATCGCATCCCGAAATCGAAATAATGATTGGCCTTGAATGATTTTAGATTGACAACTCATTCCCGACGTAGCCGTAACCAAGATGGAACTTAATAATTTGTATAAGTCGCAAAGAATATTATCGTTAGTGATACGGAAGATAAATTAAATAAGGATTTTGATCATCAAAGTGATTTAACACTTTTTATATGGATAGTTGATATAAAACAGGGCAGGACCGTGTGGCCCTGCCCTGCGTGCTGAAACGAAATTCACTGCTTATTTCTCAAACAAAATCTAAACAGCATTAGTTTTCGAATTTCCCTTTGGTATAGAAGGAAGCATTCAAAAGTGTACCGGAATAGACATTGAATGCTTCCAGTTCAACCCGACCATCGGTATATCCAACAGTTTTACCGGGATCAGTAACCCCTTCAACAGGAAAACCCGGATTGAAGAATCCATCGCCATTACCATCGATCATTGCTTTGACGCTTCCATCGGCCATTAAGACGTAACCCTTATTTCCATGAACTGCGTACCAGTCACGTGTATCCTGGAGGATCAGCTTGTTGCCTAGTGACCATGCCTCTGCAGAAGCATAACTGGCTTCGTTAGCCAAAGTTACAGTACTACCAATCGGTGGAAATTGAGTCGGCACTGAGGAGTTCACAGAAGGACCATAACCCTGTAGTAATTCAATACCGGTTCCGTTAAAGAATGCCGGTCCATCGTTGAATGATTCACACAGTCGAGAGCCGGCTGGAAGTTCATCGTTAATTGCTTGTGTCAGGATTGCTTCGTTGGAATCCCCAGGAGCTGCATCGGCCAGCAACGGAATGTTATTTGAAGGTACGTCGCTTGTAGTGATAGCACGTATCGTTAAAGGGCCGGTTGTATTTCTGAAATCTTTCAGACTTCCTGAATCATTGATCAGCACACTGTTGCTTGTACTGTTGGAGAATCTTGTTCCGCCTCGCACCAGATACCAGCTTGCTGCATAATTTGTATTGCTTCCCTGACGAATAAATTCTCTCACAATTGGAACGCGTGCAGGATCATTGGCTGGTAACGCATTCAACTTATTGCCAAGTGGTCCAACTCCAACACGTTCCGGCGGCATTTGTAAAGAACCTGACGTATTCTTTCCCAGCAGGTCATTTAATTTCTCAATTCCACGTAAAGTATTCGTAGGACACATCAAGTCAGCTGCTTTACCACCTTTGATCGAATTGATATCCGCTACCCAGCCAAAAGTGTCAGGACTTCCATCACGTTTCCAGTCAAATGCTCCGGTGCAAAGCTTGTTCCCAGGATCTGCATCGGCGAAGACGTGAAGTCCAATACCAATTTGACGTAAATTACTTCGGCATTGAGCACCACGAGCCGCTTCCCGGGCCGCCTGGACTGCAGGTAAGATTAATGCTGCTAATATAGCGATGATCGCTATGACAACAAGTAATTCAATTAATGTGAAGCCGACACGACTACAACGACTTTTAGTTTGTTTAACATTCATATTCATTTCGAGTTCCTTTAAATAAAGTGAAAGTATAGTGAAAAAGTGTAAGTCTAACGGTCTGGCAAGACTGACCAATATTTTCTGCGTCTTTTTTGATCTGGAAATTGCTGCATAGGATGATTTATTCGAGTTTTTATTCCCCCTAATTGAAAGTTCCTTACGATGACCCTCGGTATAACGATGTAAACGAAACATCAATTTCACCACAACACGGCATCAGTTTACAGAGATATGTCAAGAGTAGATTTAGAGGGAATTAATATTAGGGTACATATTGGAGTTTGCGCGGGAGTTGTTTAGGGGGATAATGAGTTTTGTGAGATTGGACGGACTCTTTTTCCCTAACCCCTGATGCAGACCAAGGATGGCAAAAAATTTGCTGCAACAGGTGTACGGCGAAGAAGGGTTG
>Ga0316209_1003149_pt1 | contig 11686 bp, 6 predicted proteins | sample 6monopyrite_MG_FD_204945 | JGI IMG/M metagenome (GOLD analysis project Ga0316209, IMG submission 204945) | Microbial mat bacterial communities from mineral coupon in-situ incubated in ocean water Damariscotta River, Maine, United States -... | ecosystem: Environmental > Aquatic > Marine > Coastal...
TCAACGTCGCCAAGGCATGAGTGTGATTGTGGCAACCGCCTATATGGACGAGGCAGAACGTTTTGATTGGTTGGTGGCGATGGACGCGGGCAGGGTGCTTGCCTGCGGCAGTCCGGCGGAGTTGAAGGCCCACACCGGCAGCGCGGACCTGGAGACGGCCTTTATCCAACTATTACCGGAGCACAAACGCCGCGGCTATCAAACGTTGACCATACCGCCGCGCCATGTGAAGCAAGGGGCTCCGGCGATTGAAGCCAGCGATCTGCCCCGGCGTTTTGGTGACTTCATCGCCGTTGATCGGGTGAGCTTTACTATCGAAGCCGGCGAGATATTCGGTTTTCTCGGCTCCAACGGTTGCGGCAAGACCACCACGATGAAGATGCTGACCGGATTGCTGCCCAGTTCAGACGGCGAGGCGCGGCTGTTCGGCCGTCCCGCTGATGTCAATGACATCGATCTGAGAAGGCGGGTCGGTTACATGTCTCAGGCCTTTTCGCTCTACAGTGAGCTGACGGTACGCCAGAATCTGATGTTGCATGCACGCATCTTCCAGTTGCCCAAGGCGAGGATTGCGACGCGGATGGAGGAGATGATCGAACGCTTTGGTCTGGCTGAGGTGATTGATGAGCTGGCGGGTAAATTGCCCCTAGGCGTGCGTCAAAGACTCTCTCTGGCCGTCGCGGTGATCCATGGCCCGGAGATGCTAATCCTCGATGAGCCCACCTCGGGGGTGGACCCGGTGGCCCGCGATCAATTCTGGACCTTGCTGATGCAACTGTCACGGGATGATGGCGTGACTATCTTCATCTCCACCCATTTCATGAATGAGGCCGAGCGTTGTGACCGTATTTCGCTGATGCATGCGGGTAAAGTTTTGGCTCAGGATAGTCCTGCTGAACTGGTGCGTATGCGTGGTGCCAAGAACCTGGAAGAGGCCTTTATTGCCTACCTGGAGGAGGCCGCCGGAAGTGAGCCTGAGTTGGCACCAGCGGATGTATTGCCTGAGCACAAAGATCAATCAGCATCGCCACACTCCAGATCGAGACACTTGTTCATCAATCCTGCCCACACCTGGGCCTATGCTCGCCGAGAGAGTCTGGAAATCATTCGCGACCCGATTCGCATCGCCTTCGCTCTGCTTGGCCCGGTCATATTGATGATCGCCTTTGGCTACGGTATTACCTTTGATCTGGAAGATATTTCCTACGCGGTGCTGGACCAGGACCAGACCCCGGAAAGCCGCAGTTATCTGGAAAACTTTGCCGGCTCGCGCTACTTCTCACAACGGTCACCGTTACGCCAATACAGCGATGTGGAAAATGTTTTGCGTAAAGGCAAAGTAAGCTTCGTCATCGAAGTGCCGCCGGGATTTGCTAAGGATCTGAAGCGTAACCGCCACCCGGAGGTGGGAATCTGGCTTGACGGCACCTTCCCGTTCACTGCCGAAACTGTGCGCGGATACATTCTCGGTGTGCACCAGTTTTACCTGCAACAGCGGCTGCGTGGCGAGCCTGGCCAAGGCCAGCCACCTGCGCCGCTCACCATCGAAACCCGCTTTCGTTACAACCAGGATTTCAAAAGCATTTATGCCATCGTGCCCGGCACCATCATGATGCTGCTGGTGTGGATACCCGCCATGATGACGGCCGCCGGGGTGGTGCGGGAAAAGGAGATGGGATCCATTACCAATCTTTATGCCACCCCGGTGAACGGCTTGGAATTTCTGCTGGGTAAGCAGGCCCCTTATGTGTTGATCGCCCTGCTTAACTTTGCCTGCCTGGTGTTGTTGGCGGTGTTTCTGTTTCAGGTGCCGATCAAAGGCAGTGCGCTCACACTGCTGGCGGGTGGTCTGCTCTATGTCATCGCCACTACTGGTCTGGGTCTGTTGATGTCCTCGTTTATGAAGACCCAGATCGCCGCGATCTTCGGTACCGCTATCATCACCACCATGCCAGCGGTCAATTTTTCGGGTTTTTTCGCCCCGGTTGCTTCTCTGACGCCCGGTGCCCAGGTTTTCAGCCAGGTTTTTCCCAGCGGTTATTTTCAGCAGATCAGCTTGGGCACCTTTACCAAGGGCCTGGGTTTCGAGGCGCTGATGTTCAACCATGGGATGTTGGCGTTGTTGATTCTGGCCTACCTGCTATTGGCCCTGAGTCTGTTGAAGATGCAGGAGAGGTAGACATGAAACGCAGCCTCACCAATATCCTGCAACTGGGAATCAAAGAGTTGTTCAGCCTGCGGGCGGACCCGGTGATGCTGATTCTGATCGTTTATATGTTCACCTTCGCCGTGTTCGAGGAGGCCCAGAACGCCAGCGTAGGTGTCATCAATGCGCCGGTGGGGTTTGTCGATGAAGACCGCTCCCAACTCTCTCGGCGTATCGGCGACGCTTTGCTGCAGCCCCGTTTTCAGACGCCGGTGGCATTGCAGATAGATGAGATAGATGCTGCCATGGATGCGGCACGTTATGCCTTTGTCATCGATATTGCGCCGCGGTTTCAGGCAGACATCCTGGCTGGTCGGCCAACGGTGATCCAGCTCAATGTTGATGCCACCGCCATGGGCCTGGCCGGCACCGGCGCCGGTTATATTCAGCAGATTATTGGCCAGGAACTGAACGCGTTTCTGCAAGGGGGGAGCGAAACACCTGCAGTGAATATCGTCACCCGCGCCCGCTTCAATCCCAACATGGAACCGACCTGGTATCAAGGCGCCATGTCGCTCACCAATAACATCACGTTGATGGCCATGCTGCTCACCGGCGCAGCCCTGATCCGCGAGCGTGAGCACGGCACCATCGAACATCTGTTGGTGATGCCTCTGCGGCCGGTAGAGATCATGTTGGCCAAGGTCTGGGCCAATGGGCTGGTGGTCATCATCGCCGCCAGTCTGTCGCTTTTTATTGTCGTGCAGGGGGCATTGGCTGTGCCCATCCGCGGCTCAATTCCGCTCTATCTTGCCGGGACGCTGATCTATCTGTTTGCGGTAACTTCGCTGGGAATTTATCTGGCGACGCTGGCTCGCTCAATGCCCCAGTTCGGACTGCTCACCATGATCGTGTATGTGATCATGTTGTTATTGTCCGGTGGCAACACCCCGTTAGAGAGTATGCCGGTGGAGCTGCAGGCCCTCATGCAACTGGTGCCGTCGACTCATTTTGTCAGCCAGGCGCAGGCCATTCTGTTTCGTGATGCCGGCTTGACGGTGGTATGGCCGCAGTTTGCCGCCATCGCGGCCATCGGCGGGCTGTTTTTCATGGCGGCGTTGCTGCGATTTCGCAAGACCGTTACGTTGATGCAGGGATGAAAAATATGGCTACAACAAGGGGCAGGGCAATGAGACTTTACAAGTGGTTCGGTATCACGGCCATGATGGCTTTGTTGCTGATACCTGCCGCCCAGGCGGCAAAGGTGGTAACTATCGGCATCGTCACCGATGGCCCGATGGAGCATGTCAGCTGGTCACCCGAGTTATTCAAGAATGAACTGTTGGCACTGACCAGGGCTGACTTTGATGTGCGCTTCCCTGCGGCAAAACAGCTCGATGGCGGCTGGTCGGCGAAGCGCATCGCCGAGGCGCACAGGCAGCTGCAGGCTGACCCAGGTGTGGACATGGTGATCGCGTTGGGTTATGTCTCCAGTGCTATCGCCGCGCTTGACAAACCATTGCGCAAACCAACTTTTGCCCCGTTAATCATGGACGCCAATCTTCAAGGCCTGCCCAGAAAGGGCAACGGCAGCGGCGTTAAGCATCTCAATTATCTCAGCAGTGGTGCTGATTTTGTTCGTGACCTGCAGGTTATGAACAGTGTTGCCAACTGTAAAAATATTGCCGTATTTCTCGGTGAAGCAGACTACGCGGCTCAGCCGGGTCTGATTAACCATGCAAGGGAGGTGAGCGCAGCGGCCGGGATTGAGTTGTTGTTTGCCCAGCAACGAGAGCGAAACGAAAACCTCGCGGCTAAGCTGCCGCCAGGTATTGATTGTGTAGTAATCACGGGCCAGGGGCTACTTAGCCCGGCGGCCATGGACCAAGTGATCGCCACGCTGATTGAGAAGAAGCTTCCCAGTTACAGTCTGCTCGACGCCCAGCTAGTGGAACAAGGGCTGTTGATGGCAGAAGCTCCTGCCACCAACTGGCGGCGGCTGGCGCGTCGCAATGCCCTGAATATGCATGCAGTGTTGCACGGCGAATTGGCCGAGACCCAGCCGGTGACACTTGAAAGCAAACGACGTTTGACTATTAACATGGCCACCGCCCGAGCCATTGGCATCTATCCCCGCTTCGACATTCTCCATGAGGCCTTGCTGTTGCACGCAGAACCGGAACCGCAAGGACGGCCGCTGTCTCTGGCGGCTGTGGCGTTGGAGGCAGTCGCTGTTAACCTGGATCTGCGGGCGGCGGTGCTGGGACTTGAAGCAGGGCAGACGGAGGTGGAGGAGGCACGCGCCAGATTGATGCCCCAGCTCAATGCCGCCATCGCTTATGCCCGGCTTAATGACGACAGTACAACGGTGATCGGTGGTGCGGCCGCCGAGCAGTCTACCGCCGCCGCGATCACTCTGAGCCAGTTGCTCTACTCCGATCAAGTGCGTGCCAATGTTTCGATCCAGCACTATCTGCAAAATAACCGCGAGGCTCTGAAACGCCAGCTGGAACTGGATATCGTCCAGGAAGCCACTACCGCCTATCTCAACTTGCTGAAAGCACAAACCTTCGTCGCTATCCGCCGTGAAGATATGAATCTCAGTCGTACCAATCTGGAGCTGGCCCGTGACCGTCAGAGGATAGGCGTCGCCAGTCCCTCCGAGAGCTACCGCTGGGAGAGTGAACTGGCCACCTCCCGTCAAGATCTGCTCGCCGCTCAGGCGCAACTTCAACAAGCTCGCGACGCCGTCAACCGTCTGCTGCACCGACCACTTAAGGAGGCTTTTATTGCCGAATCCGCTACTCTGGATGATCCGCACCTGATGGTCAGCCGCAAGCAGCTGTTCGAATATGTGAGCAATGACCGCGCCTTCGAATTAATGGGTGATTTTATGGTGGAAGAGGGTGTGGCAGCGTCGCCTGAACTGGCGAGGATCGAAGCCTTGCTGGCGGTGACCCAACGACAACTTAAAACCAACAGGCGTACCTATTGGTCGCCAACGGTCACGCTACAAGGCGAGGTCACCCATGTAATGGATGAAAACCGGATGGCCGGTTTGTCGGCTGAGGACGATACCGATTGGTCGGTGGGCGTCAATGTATCGCTGCCCCTGTTTGAGGGCGGTGCCCGAAGTGCGCGTCTGTCCGGTAGCCGATTTGTGCTTGATCAACAGCTGTCACAACGGGATGCAATCAGGGAGCGCATCGAACAACGCATTAGGGCAACGCTGTACCGGATAGGTGCTTCTTATCCTTCCATACAACTTTCGAAAGATGCTGCAACAGCGGCACAAAAAAACCTGGATTTAGTCACCGATGCCTATTCCCGTGGCGCTGTTTCCATTCTTGATTTGCTTGACGCTCAGAATGCAGCACTGGTTGCCGAAGAAACGGCCACCAACGCCGTCTTCGATTTTCTCATCGACCTGATGAATCTGCAACGCAGCCTGGGTGGGTTTGATTTTTTTCTCGATGCACAGGGGCTGGATGGCTGGCTGGAGCGTTTGCAGCGCTATATCAAAAATGGCGGCAAATTAAATACACCCATGTACTGAAGGCGTCATGATAGGTGGCTATGAAGAAAATGGGAGTCGATTATTTATTTGGATGGCCCGTAGTGTGCGCAAAAAACACAGTGCAATGATGGTAGACCGCATGGAACAGGAGCGATATTCAGGCAAGCCTCGAACCTAATCCTTCAAACGATAGCCGGTTTTGAAGATCCAACCGATCGCGCCAAGGCAAAGCATCATAAATAGAATGATCATACCGAGGCTGGTGGCCACGTCGACATCGGCAATACCGTAAAAGCTCCAACGAAAACCACTGATGAGATAGACCACGGGATTGAACAGCGTGATGGTTTGCCAAGGCTGGGGAAGCATGTCGACGGAATAAAAGGCACCGCCCAGAAAGGTCAGCGGGGTAATCACCATTAAGGGAATTATTTGTAATTTTTGAAAATCGTCAGCCCATAAACCAATGATAAATCCGAGCATACTGAAGGTGATGGATGTGAGTACCAAAAAGGCCAGCATCCAGATCGGGTGGGCTATTTCGTAGTCCACAAATGCACGTGCCGTCACCAGTATTAATAGGCCGAGAATAACCGACTTTGATGCCGCCGCCCCTACATAACCAATGACAATTTCAGCCGGGGAGGCCGGAGCGGATAGTATTTCATAGATGGTCCCCGAGAATTTTGGAAAATAAATACCAAACGAGGCATTGGAAATGCTCATGCCCAGCAGCGATAACATCACCAAGCCTGGAATAATAAATTCGCCATAACTGATGCCGTCGACATCACCCATACGTGAACCAATGGCGGCACCGAAGACGATAAAATAAAGTGATGTCGAGAGCACAGGCGCCGCGATGCTCTCCATTAATGTCCGCCACGTGCGGGTCATTTCAAAAATATAAATTGCGCGAATGGCGTAAAAATTCATGCTGACTCTCTCACAAGGCTGACGAAGACATCTTCCAGCGAACTTTCGCTGGTATGCAAATCTTTGAAGTCGATATTGTGTTCGCCGAGTAGGCGTAATAATTCAGGAATGCCTGAATGTTCTGCTTGGGCATCATAGCTATAAATAAGTGCCGCATCGTTTTGGGCAATAGTTAGCGGCAAGCCGCTGAGCGCTGCGGGGAGTTCGTGTAAGGGATTCTGCAAACTGAGTGTTAACTGTTTTTTGCCAAGCTTTTTCATCAACACAGCTTTGCCTTCCACCATGATGATTTCGCCGTTATTGATAATGCCGATGCGGTCGGCCATTTCTTCGGCTTCTTCGATATAGTGCGTGGTGAGAATGATTGTGACGCCCCCCTGACGTAGCTTGCGCACCATCGCCCACATATCACGGCGAAGATCCACATCCACACCTGCGGTGGGTTCGTCAAGAAATAGTACCTGCGGTTCGTGACACAAGGCCTTGGCGATGAGCACCCGACGCTTCATGCCGCCGGATAGCTCCATGATTCGAGTATCCTTTTTTTCCCACAAGGAAAGGTCACGTAAAATTTGTTCAATAAGCGCGGGGTTTGATGGCTTACCAAACAAACCACGACTGAAGTTCACGGTATCCCAGATACTCTCAAATGCTGCTGTGGAAAGCTCCTGGGGCACCAACCCCACCCTCGAACGCGCTTCCCTGAAGTCAGCGATAATGTCATGACCATCAATCAATACACTGCCAGAGCTAGGTGTCACGATGCCGCAGATGATACTTATTAAGGTTGTCTTACCGGCACCATTAGGGCCCAGCAGCGCAAATATTTCACCGCGCTGAATATCCAGATTGATATTGTTCAACGCACTAAAGCCAGATGCGTAGGTCTTATTAAGCTTGTTGATAGATATGATCGGCTTCACATCGCCTCCAATACTGAAAAATATTGGAGGCCATTATATACCCATGGGATGTGACGAAATGGCGATTTGTAGACTGAGATGAGACATAAAAATATTTCTTGAAAAACACTGCTATTGATTTCTACGAGTATGCCCGCAATGGCCACAATCCTATTGTGGTGAGGATTGAATTGGATTGGGTTTCAAGTCGCCATTAACCAGCGGTGATCGATTTGTTGTCGGTCTGAATATACAGTGTGAAACCAAGGCTAGGTTTGCCTTTAAGGATATTCTTCTAGTGTGGACAACAAACCAGTTATGAGGGCCAAAACTATTGATGCGGCGCTTAATGTACGTGGCAGGCCTTTAATTGCAGCTGAGCTTGATACGCTTTTGTCTGACGGCTAGAGCAGTGGTTCCAGGCTTGGCCAAATATTGTTCAATATTTGGCGCTGGGCGTTTGCTGTTGGGTGAAGGCCATCTTGCTGGAACAGGTTTTTGTCTTCACCTATGCCGGCGAGTAAAAAGGGCACATGAATCACGCTTTGTGTTGATGCCAGCTGATTAAACGTGTTATTGAATAATTGCGTATAGACAGGGCCATAATTGGGTGGCAATCGTATTCCAACCAAAAGTACAGTTGCAGCTTCGGTCTTTATTTGTTCGATCATACTGCCAAGGTTGGCTCCCATCTGTTTGGATGAAAGGCCACGCAGGCCATCATTGGCGCCAAGCGCGAGAATAACAATTTTTGGCTGGTATTGTTGTAGCAGGGCAGGCAGGCGAGACAAACCACCTGAGGTGGTTTCACCACTAATACTGGCATTGATAACTTGGTAGTCATAGTTTTGCCGAGCTATTTTTTTTTGCAAAAGAGCCACCCAGCCCTGTTGCGGCTCTATGCCATAGGCGGCACTGAGACTATCCCCCAGTACCAACAAGGTTGGGCCATTGGCAGATGCCGGGTTACAAAAAAACAGGGCCAATACAACAATTATCCAGGCTTTCATTAAATCCTCCGAGACCTTACATTGTAACGCTGTGAGGTTTTTTCGAAACCGTATTAGCTGAGTGAAGACTGGAAATAAATATGAATGCTGTTCTAAAAGTCGAGAGTCTGTCGAAACGGGTGATGAGCCCTGAGACTGAACTGACGCTGCTGAATAATGTTTGCCTTGACATTATGGCGGCAGAAACAGTGGCGATTGTCGGCGCATCTGGGGCTGGAAAATCGACCCTGCTGGGTTTGCTGGCCGGGCTGGATACACCAACTGACGGGCAGGTCATGGTTGATGGTGTTGATCTGTTTGGTCTCAATGAAGATGGCCGCGCCCGGCTCAGGGCCGAAAAGGTGGGGTTTATCTTCCAGGCCTTTCAGTTGTTGCCTAATCTTACTGCGTTGGAAAATGTCATGTTGCCATTGGAACTGGCAGGGCGAAACGATGCCGCTGCTGTGGCACGACGGGTACTTGAACGTGTTGGCCTTGGCCAACGTCAGAGCCATTACCCCAAACAGTTGTCCGGCGGCGAGCAACAGCGGGTTGCCATTGCTCGTGCCTTTGCGCCACAACCTAAACTGTTATTCGCCGATGAGCCGACTGGCAATCTTGATCGCAATACCGGCGCGACAATTATTGATTTGTTGTTTGAACTCAATGCCGAGCATGGCACAACCCTGGTGATGGTGACCCATGACAGCCATCTGGCAGGGCGCTGTCAGCGACAACTGGAACTAGAACAAGGTTGTCTGAGGAATAGCGCATGACAGTCTTGCAACTGGGACTGCGCCAGCTGTGGCGTGACTGGCGTGCCGGTGAACTGACGGTGCTGATGCTGGCGCTGATTATTGCGGTTGCCAGTGTTAGTTCGGTCAATTTCTTTACCAACCGTATTCAACTCGCCCTGGAGAGTCAGTCCAATGATCTGCTGGGTGGTGATCTGGTTTTTTCATCGCGCCAGCCTATTGCCGAAGCGCGGCTGGCTGCGGCAGTGGCTGCCGGGCTCAAAACGGCCGAAACGGTTGAATTTCCAAGTATGGTGGTGGCGGCAGGTGCCAGTCAACTGGTTGCGCTCAAAGCGGTTAGTAGCAGCTATCCATTGCGCGGCCGCGTGCATATTGCCAGTGAATTATTTGCTACAGCAACCGCCGTGACAGAGGCGCCTTTAGTCGGCACGGTATGGGTGGGTAGCCAGGTGCTGACCCAGCTTGGCATTGATGTAGGCGATAAATTAATGGTCGGAGTTGCCGAATTGCTCGTGGCTGCCGTGTTAAACAATGAGCCGGAACAATCGGCTGGTACGTTGTTTGGGTTTGCTCCGCGGTTGTTAATGAATATAAATGACCTGCCAGCTACACAGCTGATCCAACCGGCCAGCCGGGTCCATTATCGACTGTTGCTTGCCGGTGATGTAGATAGTGTTGCTGCAATGCAAGATGATTGGCGGCAAGGGCTGGCGCCTGGTGAGAGCCTTCGCAGTATTAAAGATGCCCGTCCGCAGGTTGAAACAGCCTTGCAGCGAGCCGATGCCTTTCTCGGTTTGGCCGCGTTGGTCAGTGTGTTGCTTGCAGCGGCAGCGGTGGCCATGGCGGCACGTCGCTATGTCAGTCGTCATTTTGATAACTGTGCTGTGATGCGTTGTCTGGGTGCAGAACAGCGTTTTATTAGCGGGCTTTATCTATGGCAGATGATTGTGCTGGGCATGGTGGCGAGTGGTCTGGGGATATTGCTTGGCTATCTGGCACAGTGGGGACTGGTCGCGTTGCTGGGGCCGCTTGCTGACATTGACTTGCCACCACCAGATGCCTGGCCGGTTATGCTGGGTTTTTTGACCGGCATGATTACCTTGTTGGGTTTTGCCATTCCGCCCATTCTGCAATTGGCCGATGTGCCAACCTTACGCGTTTTGAATCGCGACTTGGGAGATGTCGGACTGAATACGGCGACAGCCTATGCAGTAGGTATTACGGCCTTTATCGCCTTGACCTTTTTGCAGGCACAGAATTTCAAGTTGGCAGTCAGCATTATTATCGGTCTGGTATTGCTGTTAGTTATTCTGGTGTTTCTGTCGGCCATGTTATTGCTGTTGCTTAGATGGTTGGTGAGTCATGCGGGGGCATCATGGCGTTTTGGTCTGGTTAATATCAGTCGCCGTGCCGGGCAGAGCACTGTTCAGATGGTTGGTTTTAGTATTGGTTTGATGGCGCTGTTGTTGTTGGCTGTGGTACGGACGGATCTTCTCGATGAGTGGCAGGGAGGTTTGGCTGACAACGCGCCCAACCGTTTCCTGATCAATATTCAGTCATCCCAGCTTGATAGTGCGAAGGCATTTTTTGTTGCCGAGAATATTGAAGCACCGCTGTTTTATCCCATGGTGAGGGCACGTCTGGTGGGGATTAATGGCCGTGCAGTCATGGCTGATGATTTTGATACTGAACGTGGCCAACGCTTGGCAAGCCGTGAGTTCAATTTGTCATGGGCAGCAGCAATGCAGTCGGATAACGAGATTGTTGCCGGGCGTTGGTGGAGTGAGGCTGAGTACGACAAGGCAATACTGTCGGTTGAAGAGGGTCTGGCCAAAGAGTTGGGCCTGGGCCTGGGCGATACACTGACATATTCTGTGGCTGGCCAGAGTATTAGTGCTGAGATTGTCAGTCTGCGCAGTGTTGACTGGGATAGCTTCAACGCCAATTTTTTTGTGGTTACGCCGCCGCAGCTGCTAAAAGGGTTTCCGGTTAGCTACATCACGGCCTTTTATCTGCCGGAGGCGCAACATGCAGTCTTGAATCGTCTGTTGCAACAGTTTCCCAATATCACCGTATTTGATGTGGCGGGCATTTTGGCCCAGGTGCGTACCATCATCGAGCGCGTCACCCTGGCGGTTGAGTATGTGTTTCTGTTTACCCTGTTGGCAGGCTTGATGGTGATGTATGCCGCCATTCACTCGACCCTTGATGAGCGGATCCGGGAAGCGGCCATTTTGCGAGTTCTGGGCGCCCGTCGAGGCCAGCTACTCGGCAGTATCATGCTTGAATATGCCTGCATTGGTTTGTTGTCGGGGCTGGTGGCAGCGTCTGTGGCGGGGATTGTTGGAATGGTTGTTGCGGAGCGTATCTTTGAGCTTGATTACCTGCCCGGATTGAGGCTGTGGCTTGCGGGTGGCCTGATCGGTGCAGTTGGTGTTGGT
>Ga0316209_1003150_pt1 | contig 11682 bp, 15 predicted proteins | sample 6monopyrite_MG_FD_204945 | JGI IMG/M metagenome (GOLD analysis project Ga0316209, IMG submission 204945) | Microbial mat bacterial communities from mineral coupon in-situ incubated in ocean water Damariscotta River, Maine, United States -... | ecosystem: Environmental > Aquatic > Marine >...
TCCATTTAATGGCAGTGTTTTTTGCAAGAATGGTAATACCACGCTCTTTTTCGATGTCGTTTGAGTCCATCACACGCTCTTCGGCTTCGCCGCGACTTTCTGCCAATGTACCCGACTGTTGTAATAACTTATCAACTAAGGTGGTTTTGCCGTGATCAACGTGGGCTATAATAGCTATATTCCTCAAATTTTCGATTGAGGTGTTTGATGAACTCATTGTTTATTCTCTGTTAGGGCCACATAAGTGTCACTTAAGACTATTACTCAATAAAGTAATACATAGCAAAATTACTGAAATTTTATGGGCGAGAACTATACAGTTTAAAAGAGCAAAGGGGTCAAGTCATTTGGACATTAAAACTATTAACAAATTTTAGCGGGTCACTCATAGTGACTTTAGTCGTGAACCTGTGATCACTGTTAACCATTGACCCTTCAACAATTCGGCGCTAAAGCACCTCCTACAACTAACGCACCTTGCGACCTATCCATATTTATTATATTTCCCTGTACCGAAGTATCTCATCGCTATTTCCATCAAATGTATTCGTTGGTTGCCAACCTACGCTACGATAAAAACCATAAGCTCGTACAATTGGTGTAGCGGAAGCCGCTAGCCATAATTCAGAATAGTCTTTCTTCAAATCTTAAATCATTGCCGATTATACTTTCAATGAACTCTAACGGGTTAAATAGCTCCTCAATATGAAACACTCCAGATGCAAATGAAGACAGGTACAGTTTTTCAGCAACTTTAGCCGCTACTAGTCCGGTATTATTTCCTTCTTCATTTCCACTTATAGAACACTCATATAGCGTACCCTGTTCCCGATTGCTTCCAGCTTCGACTTTTAAGACAAATTGATCTGAACCAAAACGAAATAGTTGTAAGAGATTAATCATAAAATTTTGCACAACCCTTAATTTAAGAAATCTGCTCAAACCCGATTTTTTCAACAGTGCATACAGCCAGGTCATCACAGCGGAATCAAAGCATATCCGTGTTGAGGCGGAGTCAATTTTCAGAGTTTTTGGAATGACATGTTGGTCCGAAAAATTGGAGCGATAAGTAGTTCTTCTCCCAAGACTACCTGGAAACACTGTTTGTTTTCCATCCTCAAAGCTTCTTACTTGCTTTTTTTCTCCATCTTCTTTGATAAAAAACTGATCATTCAAGTCTTCAAACACCCAACGAAAAGCGGCTTCCCCATGCTTTTCCCCTATCCCTAGCATGATATAAATGTCTACGTACCGAATATCCTGAATCATAGATTTACATTGTTTCGCCAAAAGATTCGTGATACCTGGAGCTAGGCCCACACTTAAAATCACGGTAGAATCATGGTTTCTTGCTTCATCATTCAATGCTTCGATTTTAGCAAGAAAATCATAATTTGCCGTAATGTCGATGTAGTGAATTCCTCGTTGTATACACTGAGTTACAAAATGAGTGTTCTTTTGGTCGATGCACATGATGACGAGTTTGACATTCACGAGCCGTTCTTCATCTTTGGAAATTGAGGTAATATCCAATTCTAATGGTATGACTTTATGATCCAGTTCGGATGAAAGTTCTTTTGCTTTTTGAAAATTTCTTCCCGCAACAATCACCTCACCAGGAAACAAATTTCCCAAGGTAATGGAAATAACTCGTCCAACCGCGCCATACCCTCCGACAATTAAAATTTTAGCATTGCTCATATATTCCTCCTACTTACGATTGAGCTAAAAACAATCGTGGTAGAGCGACCCATTACTGAGCCGCCCCCACACAGATCCGGACGTGCAGAATTACCGCATCCGGCTCTTCAGTTATATATTCACCCGTGTAAATCACATCCGCTTCACCTATATTGTTCATCTAGCTGCGAATGCATCGCTGATAAGTATTTCACCAATCCCAGACTCCGCCATAAGCGCAACACTCGATACAGGGGGTTGGCTAAATCTTACCTTGACAGGGACTTACACCCTGCATCAAGCTTTGCTTGACGCACTAGCGCGCGTTAACCAGATTAGTAATGATGGCAGTTTTTTTGCGTGTTTTTGCAAAAAAAATGACAGCATTACGGAGTCCGTGTTGAACGCTTGGTTATAGGTCTTACGCTGCAATTAGAGGTTTTACATGAAGCTCGTCACGATGCGCTTCAGCTTGCCAAAGGTCGTATTGTGATTGCTGGTTTAACCAGCTTTCTGACGATGTATTAAATGCAATGGAAAGTCTTACAGCCATTTCTGGGCTTATGCCAGCTTTACCATTGATTATGCTGGATAATGTTTTCCTGCTAACCCCTAAAGCCTCTGCTGCTGCAGTGATACTTAATTCAAGAGGCTCTAAACAAAGCTCTTTAATAATTTCACCTGGATGTGGTGGGTTGTGCATTAACATAATGTCACCTCAGTGATAATCTTCATAATTGACGATTTCTGCATGCTCTCCATTAAAACGAAAAGTCACTCTCCAATTACCGCTATCACGAACAGACCATATATCAGATCTATTGGCAGCTAACGGATGCAAAAATAATCCCGGCAAATTCATATCATTTGGAGAAGAAGAAGCATTAAGACGACCTAAAATGAGCTTAAGCCGCTTTGAGTGCTTCACTTGAATGCCAGAGGTTTTTCCCAATTTGAAGAATTTCTCTAGGCCTTTATGTTTAAACGATAGAATCATGAAATGAGCGTAACCTGATACGCCTCAGGTATCAATTAGATTCACATATAATGCCCAGCTAAACGGAGAAGTAATGTTGGCGACTTTGCTGCGTATCTTTGCAGAAAAGGTGACAATATTACTGAGTCCGTTTGAGCTGTTTATTATGCAGGTCTTTTAAGAACTCAGGTGCAAGATCAGCACCATTTGGCCATACAACAGTCTCAAGTTCTGGATCAACGGAAACTTTAGAAAAGATATTTACATCTTTCAGGGGTAAAAAGACTGGCCCCTCAAGAGCACCTTTTAAGTCTACATTACCTGAAGTTCCATCATCGAAGGCAACCCAAAGCGTAAAGTCAGAAATATATTTTGCTGATTTAATATGAAGCATAATTATTTACTCTAGAGGTGCTATATAATTCAAAGGCTGGCCTGAACGAGCCTTATCCCAATTTTCTTGTAACTCAACTTGATGGTATGAAATCCACTCTTGAACGAACTTGACGGCTCTATTTGGAAGCTCACCTTCTATGATTTCACCATCAAAGTTAAATAGCGCTTCATATCCTGAATATTTTGCATGGAAATGTGGAGGATTATGATCGTTAAAATACATGGCAATCAATATTCCGTAAAATCTGCTAATTACCGGCATCCATTACTCCAAATTATAAAATATTCTATTGTATCGCCTATTTCTTAAATTGCATAACGCTTCACAGCAGCCGGGCGCTGTTCAGCGTCGGATGACTGTTTGTTAAGCCAACGACTAGCCATGGTGTCTGCGAATATGTTTAATGAATCCATCATCATTAAACTCCAAAGACATAATATTGCTACTGGTATATTCAACCACCTTATCCATATGACTAGGTTTGACCTTTGCATGCTCTGTATATTTCACGAATACAACGTTACGGCCAGTCATCATTTGATCAATTTTAATTTCGCTAAAGAACACTTCATCCTTCATCCTTCATCTTTAAGATCATGCCCTCCCGTAGTTCAGCCTTGTCCGTGATGGTGACATTGAACTTTACGTGCTCATCTATAAATTCATCCGCTAAGAAAGAAATGAAGTGGTCTATATCGCTAATTGTGGTATCAGGTTGCTGCCTTGCATTCTTGGCTTGAATAAATGCCTCTGCTCTTTGCTTCAGTACCGCTTCGGAAAGAGGCTCGTTGCCTTCTGCAAATGCCGATGTGCCCAGCAATCTGAGTGCATGTTTTTGTTATATTTTGACCCATGTGACTCGTGACATAATCCCATATACTGAAAAATTTCACTCGCAAAGGGTGCCCCAATATATTCATTTGCTTGAATTAGCGCGCCTTCTTCAACGCATACACTCAGATTCAATTATCAATGCATCACAATTTTGGTCTTAGATTCTCAATAACTTCAGTGCTCACCCAATAAAAATTGGATAATCCGCCTTCTTCGTTGTATCGGCTAAAAAATAAATATTTGCCATCTGGAGTGACGCTTGGAACTGTTTCAGGAAAGTTAGAATTTACAGTACCTCCAAGATTAATTGGCTTTGTCCATGTGCCATCTTTTTTCTTAAAATAAACATAAATATCGCTTTTTCTTTCAGCATCTTCACTGTTTCGAGCATTTACCAATAAATAATCTTGAGATAGGGAAATAAAGCCGTGAACTCCTCCTGCACTTTGGGGAATCCACCATTTTTACTGGATGAATAATACATTTTTCGTTTTGTGAAATTGTAATAATAAAGATCTCCGTTTTTAGCTTGGGTCGGATAAAAAGCATCATCGTCATTTATAGGTGAATCAAGTTTTATTGCCTTGTTCCACTCATTGCCCAAACGATCTACATACCATATTTTATTATCCGTAAAGTCAGAGCTATACGCGGCAAAATAAATGCGTTTACCATCAGCGGTGATAAATGGATGTATTTCATGAGCTTTTTTGGTAAATTTTGCTTTTTGAATCGGGTTCCATTTTTCACCTTCGAATTTGGAAAAATAAATAGCAGCATTTTCGTCTTTTTTATTTGCTGAAAAATATATTTCATCTAAATCAGAGGAAAACGAAATACCGTGTTCAAATCTTCCATTGATTGAAACAATACCGGAAGCAAAAATTTCAGGAATTAAGCCGGGTGGCTTTTGCCCGAGATAAGGGCCTTCCAAGACTGGAAATTCATTTTGACCATAACTTTTGCTACTGAAAGCTAGAATAGAAAACAGCAGAATAATTGAAATAAAAATATACTTCATAATTTACCTTTATTTTGAAATCAACGAATTATTTAACTTCGCTAAATGTGATTGAACAAGACATCAGTTTAAACAAGTCGACTCTATAACACCTGAAGTCATTATGAATTTCAGATGATTTTTTTCTGACGCCGATAATCAATTTATTAGATGCATATAACGCCGCCATAAAAGGCTAGCGCTGTTTGCGAGTCCAGCCACGGTTTTTGCGGGCGTTTATTCATGGCCTTGTTATGCCCTCGACTCTCATGGGCAGCAGAACACATCGAGCTCTAGTTTATCGTCAACAATCTTCCATCGTTCCACGATTTGGCCGTGTCGCTCTATGCCCCAATGTTAGAATTTGTGTGGATTTTCTTCTTTAGAATCAGCATCTTAATTATTGTGAGCAATATTTGCAAATCCACGTTCAGGACAAAAAGTGTAATTATTATCTGAATTTATTTTCTTACCGTCTCCAATTATCCACCGAAAAGTAAGGCAATGATCCGTTCCATCAAGTTCTATGATTTCTATGCTTGTTGGTCTGCGTGAGTCATAACTTCGCACTTCACCTTGCTTCCAGTAACCAAGTGGAAATTTACTGCCTAATCCATCATAAGTTCTGGCACCCCACTGTTTCCGCTTGTCATAAATTCTCACCAGTCCATCTCTTGAATTATTAATGGTAAAAAAGGATTCAACCTTCCCCATACGTCTGGTACTAAATGTTCTTCGGTAGTAGGAGATTTCATCGCCAGCCCATTCGATTTTTGTGTCATTCTTTTCTGTTTTGAAAGGGCCTGTAACGTCATAGTTGTCGCAGGGCCTTTTTCTTCCACTTACTAAGGCAGAGGCACAGGCTGTGGTAGAAACCTCTTTCAGTATTAATTCATGTTTCCCATCCCATTTTCCTCCGGTAAAAAGTTCAACAGGAATGAATCTCTCTTTTGTGGAGCTATTGTAAGCTTTATCCCAAGAAACGTTTTGCTCTGTAGTAAGTTGAGCGGTTTTATCAGCCCATACTTGGCTACAAAAGCTGAATAGCATACAACTCATAGCGACTAAGGGTAGCTTTAAGGCTGCTTTGTTTTTTAACATTCTCATCAATTTTCTCTGTGTCAGATTTGGCTAAGGGCATATTGCCGTTAACTAACAAAAGATGCTTAAAACTTAGTTAAAATATTTCTAAATATTTTTTGAATGTAATAAAAACAGTTAGTTAGAATAATTTAAACCGCCAATATCTGTTAGAATAGGTCAAGTTTTTCGCGCTGGGTCATATCTTTGCACAACAACAAGGCCTTTATGGTCGGGCAGTGGAAGGTTGAGCCCGGGCTGAATAAAATTTCCTGCGCGGATAATCAAATTATTCTTGTGCCTAAGGTGATGGCCATACTGCTTGCTTTGGTTAAAGGTGAGGGCGAACCGCTCAACCTAGAAACCCTGATGGCAAGCGTTTGGCAGCAACAAGTGGTAAGCGATAGTTCTGTCTATCAGGCCATTGCGCAATTACGCAAAGCATTAGGAGATACGGCGGCTGAGCCGGTTTATATTCAGCGAGTTTCCGGCAAGGGCTATCGCCTTATTGCACAAGTAAAAGCGCTGCTAACATTAACAAATCAAACAAAAACAGGGTCTGGTATCCGGGGCACCGCTGCTCAGGACATATCGCAGCTTAGTCCCATTGAACCCAGAAAGAATTGGCTGGTAAATTGGCGCTTTTGGCTTGTCGCAATGTGTGTTGTGATGGTAATCAGTGTGCTGCTTTTATCTAAACCATGGCAAGCCTCTGAACAGCGGCCAAGCCCGCTAAGTATAGCCCAGATAAATTCCATCTCATTGCAACGTTTAAGCACCGAAAATCTTGGTCAGGCCGCAAAGCTCGATGCGTTAAATGATATTTTGCTCACCCAATTGATGCAAATTAAGCAGATGCGTGTCGTGTCCTTAAGCCAAACAGCGTCATCGCCCAGCACTCAGGCCATAATAAAGGGCCGGATACATAAACAAGACGACAGCATTCGGGTATTTCTGCAATTAGTCCAGGTTGACAGTCAAGAAGTGATTTGGGCCAGAGTTTTTAACGGTGAGGTCAATGATTTGTTTGTCTTGCAAGACACGATAGTGGAAACCTTGTTAGGGCTGTTTAAGCGACAACAGACGTTACCCGCTTTTAAGTCGGCACTGATAGATAAGCGCAATTTCGATCAATACTTACTGGCCCGTCATTTATGGCAGCAACGCAATGGCCCGGCACTTTATCGGGCCAAATCGGTTTATGAAGAGATGCAACAGCAGCAAGCATTATTTCCCCTAGCGGCGGTTGGCCTTTGTGATACCTATCATTATTTACATATTTATGCCGACTGGTCACTTAAACAAGCATTAGACAAGTGTCGTCCCTTGTTGCAACAAGCGCTGGCACAGCAACCCGATCTTGGTCAGGCAATAGCGGCGCAGGCCATGCTGCTGAGCAGCCAAGGTAAAAAAGTCCAAGCCGTGAAATTGTTTGAAAAAGCCATAAAGCTGGCACCAAATTACCCCTTTGTTTATATGTGGTACGCCGAGCTGATCCGTAGAATGGGCAAATACTCGGAAGGTTTAAGCATGACCCAAACGGCCTATGCGTTAGCGCCTATGTCACCGATGATCAATCGTAGTCTGGCTTATGCCTACCTCAATGCAGGGGACAAAGGGCAAGCCAGATTTTACTACCGCCGAGCGCTGGACTTGCAACTCGACTACACCAACCGGGCGATTGAAGAGCTCGACTTTTTGCCTCTTACTATCGACCGAGCCCGGGCTTTTTTGTTATGGGCCAAAAAACATCCCTCAATTATGCGCAAACAACTCTCATATCAACTGACTCAGGCGCAGATAGAGTTGGCGTTGGGGAAATTTGCTTCGGTTGCCGAGACACTGAAGCAATTACAAGACCGGCAGGTCAATCCATCCTTTAGATTGTTTATTCAAACCTCTCTTGCTGCCGCTCAAAGGCGTTATCAGGATGTTATTGCCTTTATCGAACAACGCATGGACATGCATCAAGACAAGGCGCGATATGCCGGAGCCTACCTGTCGGTGCTTTATCAAATGGGCGACGATGAAAAAGCCTACAATGCATTTTTGCGGCTGCGGCCTAAACTTGCCCACAATATTCTCAATCCAGAAGCGCAGGGTGAAATAATCGTGAGCGCTGAAAATCGCTATAAACTGATGTATTTTGTCCAATTACAGGCTAGGCGCGGAAATATGCAACTAGTGAGCGACTTGGCCCAGCAACTTGATAACAGTTCTGCACAGGGGCATGCCCCACAATACATCCATTATGCGCGCTGGCTATTGTTTCGACAACACACAGAAGAAGCCAAAACCATGATACTCAGTGTGATGCATAACGGCTGGTTGCCCGATTATAATGCTGACAATTTCCCGGAGGCCATTATGAAGCAATTATTCATCGACGTTGGTCTTGGCGACAAAACCTATCAAGCTTTACTGAATAAAAATCGTGCACAGGTTGTGGCAGGGCTTGACTAAGCTGCTGCGATAAGATCGCATAAGAGAGCCTCTATACCCATGCCACCTCAAAATGCGCGTTTCAGAACGACTGGGGCGTGTCAATGACTGAATGTCGACCACCTTCTGAATTGGCGCAACGCAGAAGTGGAGTGCCCCAGTCGTTCCCTTTGGGCGGGTTTTAAAGCGATTTATGCTGCGTTGGCCATTTTTGACTTAGATGACTAAGCCTACAAATAGCCGCCTCGCCTAAATCGCTTTAAACTCCCGCTGAATCCGTCATTTTGAGGTAGCATGGGTATATATGTGTTTGCTGTAGGCGATGACCTGACAGTCCACGTGACAGAGGAAGTAAACGGCTTAGCTCAGAGATTTAGATTGGTCATGTTTTTTTGATCAAAAGATGAGTAGTACCTATTGACCGACCGGAGGCTCATATGTGTTATTTAGCGCTACTCCTTTCTGGAAGATAGCTTTCTATAGATTTCACTTTTATCGCGTTTACCAACAGCAAGGACATATACAATTATTTCGCTGTCTATGACCTCATAAGCCAAACGATACCCGGCAGTTCGTAACTTTATTTTGTAAACTGAATCATAACCTCTGAGCTTTGATGAAGGTATATGAGGCGACTCTAGGCGTTCCGCCAACTTCTTTTTAAATTGCCTTCGAATAGGCTCACCTAATTTGTCCCATTCCTTTTTTGCAGCTGGAAGAAATTTTAGCCTATAAGTCATCTAAATTTACTTCAATAGCCTGGGTTAAATTAGCGCGACGCTTTTCAACGATCTTACCCAATTCATAGTCGTCCATAACATCCATCATCCACTCGTACGTATCTGCGGGCACCAAATAGGCTGCAGGCTTATTGTGATTCAATATTGCAATTGCGGAGCCGTCAGCCTCATTTAGTAATGCGGTTGGATTTTTCTTTAGTTCAGAAATGCTAGCAGAGCAATCAGCTAATATTTGTCTCATAAATCACCAAAAGGTATTAAATTGAGTGCCAATTTTAGGTCTTAATTAAAAATAAAGCTAGACTTAAATTGCGCTGATATAACGCCTTGCTAGGCGGAAGATAATATGTTGGCTAAAATAACGAACGCAGTGAGAAAAGCCAACTATTATTTGTCCGACTTGAGTGACTTGTTAGGTGCGATTTGCTAGCATTGTATCACGATGTAAAACAAAAGGTGAGATTGTGAAAACTGAAATGTTGAGTACACGTATAGATCATGATACTAAATTAGCTTTTACACACATTTGTGATGAGATTGGATTAAGCCCTTCTCAGGCGATAAAGTTATTTGCAAAAGCCGTGATAAATTATGGTGGAATTCCGTTTGAATTACGCTCTAAGTCACCCAGTACACATACGCTTGAAGCGATACAAGAGCTAGAAAGCGGAAAAGGCAATAAAGCGGACAATGTTAATCAGTTGTTTAAAGACTTAGGAATTAATGAGGCGTAAATGTATCAATTAGAATACTCAAGCCAATTTAAGAAAGACTTTAAAAAGATAGCTAAATTAGCAATACCAGATGTAATAGAAGTTGGGCACGTTATTACTTCTTTACAGCAAGGTCAAAAATTAGCAGCCAAATATGTCGACCACTCGTTAGTTGGGAATTGGGCAAACTTTCGAGATTGCCACGTAAAGCCAGATCTAGTGTTAATTTACAAGATTGAAAATAACACTTTAAAATTAGCTAGAATTGGCACCCATAGTGAGCTATTTCGCTAGCACCTAACGCCCATTTAAGGGGCTGAAAATAGTTTGCCGAAATGTGTAGCGAAGCGAAACCGAGCAAACTATTAGCAGTCCCGCTTTAAATTTTTGTTAGGTATTTTTACGCAGAAACTCCCAAGAACTAAGTGTTATTTTCTATGTTTTCTGAAAAACTCAATAACCACCCGATTAAATAATTCAGGCTGTTCCCACTGCACAGCATGTCCTGCTTCTGGAACCACAAGTGTCTCGCTGTAAGGTATTTCTCTAGCTGCTGCTCGCATCATTGAAGGAGGTTGATATAAATCAGCTCCACCAGCAATAAAAAAGCTAGGAATCTTAGCCGCTCGGATTTTTTCCCAAGTAATATTACTTTTTGCTTTCTGACCATGCCTGATCCCATCACCTCTAGATTTTCTCTCCATTTCAATCCACTCCTTTACTCCTTCAGGGTTTGCCCAGCGATAGGAAGCTCCAAGCTCTTTAAACTCGGGCGGTAAATCACCAAAACTTTTAGGGAGAATAAAGTCTAGTCGCTCATCAATATTTTTATCCCATAGGCCAAAGAGGCTACAGACAATAGTCATACTCAGTAGTTTTTCGGGATAAGAAACGACAAAATCTGAAACGGCAAAACCTCCCGCAGCCAGACCTAGAATGTGAAACTTGTCTACATTTAAATGCTCAACTAAAGCATTAAGATCATCAGCATAATTGCCGGTATCATTTTTTGAACCAGCTGGAGAGCCAAAATATCCGCGTCTCGAATATGCAATTGTTCTAAAACCTGCTTTTGCAAAAGCAGGTTGTTGATAAGGCCAAGTTAATGCGCTACCTCTACCGGGATGTGAAAGTACAACGACCGGGCCTTCACCGCCTGTATCCCAGTAGTAAAGTCCGGCACCACTAGGAAGTGACAAAACACCTTCAGTTGCGGGAGCTTGTTTTGGCGCTGGTAAATATTTGGGCTCCATTTTACTAGCATTAACATCAGCGTTTTGTGTTTTCGCTTGAACATTACTTATAATGCAACTAGTCGCGACAGTGACTGCCACTGCAGCTACTTTTTTTAGTATGTATCTTCGGTTGCCTTTAACTTTCTCTACTTGTTTTTTCATCTTGCTTCCCTGAGTACAATCTAAACAATATTTTGTTAGTTGATAAATTTACCTATGAGTATTTATCATAAAAATGAATAGGATGAGACTAATATGCTCCAATAAATACCTAACGCCGCAAGCAATGGTGGAGTAAGTTGGCGGTGTTTTTGCGTTTTTTGCAAAAACTTGCGGAATCCATTTGACTTGCCTTGTTGAACGAAGCCGCTAAGCGGCAAAGGGAATGATCGTCTGTACTACTTATACCCTTCAATGTTTGAGGTGATTTAAGGAGTATTATTATGAACATCAACGACCAAGCCCGTTTTAATCAAGTCTACCAAGCATATCTAAATGAACTCACCTTGCAAGGTAAAAGTCCCAAAACCGTTGACATGTATAGCCGTTGCCTACGTCAGGTCTCGGTGTTTTTTGATACTTGCC
>Ga0316209_1003152_pt1 | contig 11679 bp, 12 predicted proteins | sample 6monopyrite_MG_FD_204945 | JGI IMG/M metagenome (GOLD analysis project Ga0316209, IMG submission 204945) | Microbial mat bacterial communities from mineral coupon in-situ incubated in ocean water Damariscotta River, Maine, United States -... | ecosystem: Environmental > Aquatic > Marine >...
TTAAAGGTGAATTTTTAGCACAAAATATTCGAGTTTCAGAAGACGCACTATTTGATGACGCTCCCGCTTATGACGAAGATACCGGACACGCATTTAAACCTTACACGATAAAGATTTTAAATGGTCATCGAATCGCCGTCATCGGTCAAGCATTCCCCTACACTCCCATAGCTAATCCAAAACGGTTTATTCCCGATTGGTCATTTGGAATACGTGATGGCGAAATGCAAGAATTAGTAGATGAGATTAAAGAAACCGAAAAGCCTGCTGCTATCGTAGTACTTTCTCACAACGGTATGGACGTCGATCTTAAAATGGCATCGGTTGTTTCTGGCATCGATGCGATTCTTGGTGGTCATACTCATGACGGTGTACCGAAAGCAATTGAGGTGAAGAACGAACGAGGCATGACCTTAGTGACCAATGCAGGTTCCAATGGAAAGTTTCTCGGCGTTATGGATTTCAAATTTAGTAACGGCAAAATGTCGGGCTACCAATATAAACTATTGCCAATATTTTCCAATATGCTCAAAGCGGATCCGGTAATGCAAAACTACATAGACACGATGCGTTCGCCATTTCTTGAAAAACTTCAACAGCCGCTCGGCGTCGCTGGCAGCTTACTTTATCGTCGTGGCAATTTTAATGGCACCTTTGACCAAGTTATTTGTGATGCACTACGCGATGTAAAAGATTCTCAAATATCCCTGTCGCCCGGTTTTAGATGGGGGACCAGCGTTTTAGCTGGCGATACCATTACCATGGAAAATGTACTTGATCAGACTTGCATCACTTATCCCGAAACCTACGCTCGCGAAATGTCCGGCGCGGAGATAAAACTTATTTTAGAAGATGTCGCTGATAACTTATTTAACAGTGATCCTTATTACCAACAAGGTGGCGATATGGTCCGTGTTGGCGGTTTAGACTACGCTCTTGATCCAAAAGCTTCCGCCGGAAAACGCGTTACTGAAATGCAATTGGACGATGGCACAAAAATTATGCCTAGCAAAAACTACAAAGTTGCTGGTTGGGCAACGGTGGGAAGTAAAGCACCTGGCGCTCCAATTTGGGACGTTGTTGCAGAATATATGCGAAGTCAAAAGACGGTCGATTTTAAGAAGCTCAATTCGCCAAAACTGGTGAACGTTAAAGGTAACCCTGGTATTGCATAAATATTATCGAATAATTGTTTTAATCCTATTTGGATTGGTTGGCTCGGGTAATATTTCTGCAGAGGCTGAAATTGAGTTGCCTGCACTAAAGCTCACTAAAGTAACTGATAGCGTTTACTCTGCAATCGGCGTTACCTTACCGCCGACTTATGAAAACTGGGGACACAACAATAATCTTAGCGTTATTATTGGCGATAAAGAAGTCATGGTGGTTAATGGTGGCGATAATTACCTTTTAGCGAAAGCGCTTCATCGACAAATCAAACAATTAACAAGTAAACCCATAACTTGGCTAGTCAATGAAAATGGGCAAGGTCATTCAATGTTGGGTAATAGTTATTGGCACGAGCAAAAAGTCAAAATTATCGCACATAAAGACGCAGCCAAAGAATTTGAAGAGCGAGCATTCAACGAATTAGAAAGTATGAAAAAGCGCAACAGAGAACGCGCCGCTGGAACCCGAATATGGCAGCCTGATCAAGTCTTTGAAGATAGATATACAATTGAATTAGGCAATTTAACGGTCGACCTTATTCATTTTGGCTCGGCTCATTCAGCCGGTGACATTTCGGTCTGGCTTAGCAAAGAAAAAACCCTAATTGCTGGTGATATCGCCTTCCATCAGCGATTGTTAGCGATTTTCCCAGAAAGTAATACCAAACAATGGTTAAAATCATTTGAAAAGTTAATGCTATTAAAGCCAAAGAACGTCGTTCCCGGTCATGGTGGTCCAACTGATTTAGCCACGATTAAAAAATATACTTATGATTATCTATCTTTTTTACGAAGCCAAGTCGAATCACTTCTGGATGAAGATTTAGGTTTGAGTGAAGCCTATTTAATTGATCAATCTCAATATTCCCACCTTGATACTTTTAAAGAGCTTTCTGCTAAAAATGCAGGGCGGGTTTTTCAAGAGATGGAAATGGAAGATTTTTAATATATTCCGTATTAGCTATCGAGGCATTAATGAGCGTATGACTGACTTAAAACATCCCATCTATTTTGTCTCGGTTCTACTCTTGTGTTTAGAATTTTTTCTGCCTGATTACTTGTTGGCTAGCCCAGTCAAACAAGAATATAAAGGCTTAATCGTCAATGCTGAATTTGTCGAAGCGCAAGACAAACAAAAACCTTTCCTGATTATTTTACACGGCACTTTCGCATGGAACGGTATGGAATTACCGAAAACGCTACAATCCTTATTAGCCGATGAAGGTTATGGCAGTTTAGCAATGACGCTTAGTTTAGGAGAATCTAACCGCACCGGATTCTTTGACTGTCAGCACAAAATAATATCTCGGCACCAAGATGCTGAACAAGAAATTAGCTTCTGGGTAAACTATGTCGAAAAGTTAGGTTATCGCAATCTAGTCTTAGTTGCACATTCGCGCGGCGGAGCACAAGCCACAACTTACGCGCTGAAGCACCCTAAGAAAATAGACAAGCTTTTCCTTATTGCCCCGATGACGTGGGATAAAAGCGTTACTAAGGAAATAGCAAGACCGAGTTCCAAACAAACTGTTGGCGATATCCTTAAAGAGATCCGCTTAAATAAACCTACCGACTTAACTAAAGTCAACGGATTACATTGCAAAAATGCCGTTATAACATCGCTAGCATTTCAATCCTATTATTCCGAATTTCCGATCAAAGACAGCCCGACACTGCTAAGTAAGATCAATCTTCCGACGCGTGTTTATTTAGGGGATATGGACCGATTGATTACGGAATCATTTAACCGTAAAAGCCATCTATTCGAAAAAAACAAGCAAGTCAGCCTGCTTACCATCGAAGACGCCGATCATTTCTTTAGAGATTTTGCGGTGGAAGATATTGTTGCCGATATGCTGAAGCGACTCGAATAAGCATAAATAGTAGAATATCCGTGAGACAACAATATACAAAAATAGGACTAATCATTTGGCTTTTTGTCAGCCAACCCTTTTCTTTTTCTGCTTCCGCAGAGAGTACAACACCGACTATCCCGCTAGCAATCGACCTTAAAGCAGATGCTCAGCAACAATTAAACGACAAGAAGGTTATTTTGCTTTATGTCTCAGCACCACATTGCGCTTTTTGTAAAAAGCTCGAAAAGGAGATTTTGTCTCCTTTGTTAATCAGTGGTGAATACAACAATCGAATTACACTTCGAAAAATAGACTGGTCATCATCGGAAGAGCTTTTAGATTTCGATGGTAACCGAATTGCGGCCAAGGCACTGCTCAAACAATATGCAATACAAATTACCCCAACTTTGCTCTTTTTGAATGGCAAAGGCGAGGAAATAAATGAAAGATTATTAGGTTATCGTGGCGGTGAATTTTATTGGTATTATTTCGATGTCGCAATAGAGTCTTCCAACCGCGTTCTGAATAATCAATAAATCAATAAATAATGGCAAATACTTTAGGCTAGCATTAACTTAAAGTATATTCCCTAACCAGTTGTTTTGAAAAGACTTAGTCGATTACCGTATTAGAGCTGTTTTGAATTCGCCAAAAATAGTGTGTTTTTTGCTGGCATTATTTCAAATATGGACTAACTTTATAGTATTGAAAGATTTTATTCGTTAGTTAACTCAAAACTTTAGAGATTCAGCTGTAAAGACTTCCCCTACCCCAGGTACTCGAAAGAGCCTGGGATTTTTTTGCCTAATCCGTAATATTAAATAACCTTAGATAATTCTTGGTGGTTGCTTGGCAAAATTCCTGATAATCCATTCCGCGAATTTCAGCCACTAATCGTGCGACATCACTGACATACATCGGCGAATTGGGTTTGCCGCGATGAGGTTTAGGTGTTAAATAGGGACTGTCAGTTTCAACTAATATTCTGTCGATTGGTATTTGTTTAGCGACATCTCGAATTTCGTCGGCGTTATTGAATGTGACAATACCAGAGAATGACACATAAAAACCAAGTTCCATCGCGCTATGTGCCATCTCGAGAGACTCCGTAAAACAATGCAATACACCGCCTACTTTTTCAGCGCCCTCTTCTTTTAGGATATTAAGAGTATCTTGTCGCGCGTCTCGGGTATGTATTATCAAGGGCAAATCCACTTCAACAGCGGCTTGCACATGAGTACGAAATAACGCCAACTGTTCCTCTTTACTCTCTTTGGCATAAAAATAATCTAGTCCGGTTTCACCAATAGCCACAACTTTTTGATGCGAGGCCATTTTTGACAAAGAATCAATGCTGGCACTTTCCCCTTTGGTATAAAGCGGGTGTACCCCCACGGACGCATGAATATTGGCATGATCCTCGGCAATTTTTAACACTTGTGTTTGATTTTCTGTATTAATGGCAACACAGAGAAAATGCGCCACTCCTTGTTCTTTGGCTGCTTCTAAAGCGGTATTAAAATCGTTATTAAAAGGCGTCAGATCAATACGATCGAGATGGCAATGAGAATCCGCTAGCATATAAGTGTCGTTTTGCTCAATTGAAGGCTAATTAGAAGGTGGTCGTGTTTATCTCAAGAATATTGGCAGAGTGGCAACTCGGCTGGAAACTGGATAGATGCCAATCGTTCCAATTATTTATTACATGGTGTGGGTAATTCTATCAGACTCTAATACACCCGCAAGGTGAGTCTCAATTTTGCCTCGAGTAATACCTTTGTCTTGCTCGCTAAACTGTACGCCAATACCGCTTGCTTTATTACCCTGAGCGCCTTTGGGAGTAATCCATATGATTTTGCCTGCTACCGGTAATCGCTCGCTATCGTCCATTAGGGTCAACAGCATAAAAACTTCGTCACCTAGGGAATATTTTTTGTTAGTGGGAATGAATAAACCACCATTTTGAATAAAAGGCATATAAGCTGCGTACAAAGCACCTTTGTCTTTAATCGTTAGTTGCAAAATACCGTGTTTCGGTGCACCGGCCGGAGCTGACATAAACGTTTTCTTCTAAGTTTGCGGTTATCTGTTTGAATTGTGGACTATTTTTCTACCCATTTCAAACCATTGAATTAAAATAGCTTCAAGTTGCAGGCTTATCTGCAAGTTGCTGCCAGCGCATTGTGCCCGATTGTATTCCAGCAATTGGCTATACAGCTGACTGGGAAGTGAAATCGGAATTGCCGAATATCGTAATTGATCATTCGCTACGCGATTTGCAACACTATCGCCTGAATCCTGTGTTTGCCTTAAGTTTAGTAGAGTTAACTGTATTTTTTGAAAATAGTTAGCCATTAATAGCCATAAAGACTCACTAAATTGCGAATATTTCGCCAAAAACTCGTTGGCAGAGAGTTGAGTTGCTAATACTTGATCAAGATCGGCAGATAGCTGTTGATGCAATGGGCCAATTTTGTTCTCAATATAGTCTTTTGCTGCAAATGGCGCAAAATGATTGGCTTGCAAAGCATTGGTCGCTTCTTCATCGCCGATTTTACAACTTTCGCTCAACCAAGGCGAAATCAGTTTTACCGATAAAGGAATATTGAAAATTTGGCAACGGCTTTTAATGGTCGCGGGGATCTGGTTTAAGCTGGAGGCGAGCATTAATATCAAGGTTTGTTCGCCCGGTTCTTCCAAAGTCTTCAGTAGTGCGTTAAAAGCGCCTCGTGTCATTTTTTCAACGGATAGGATTATTGCAATTCGCCAACCGCCAAATTGTGAGGTTTCGACCAATTTTTGGTTAAGTTCTCTGACTTGGTCGATGCCAATGGATTTTTTCTGTTTTCCTTTATTATCTGTCAAACAATCTAGCACGGTAATATCGGGATGGCTGACGGCATTAAAAAGATGGCAGGCTTTGCAACTATCACAGGCTTGGTTTAAAGAAGATGATGACCTTTCACAAACAATCGCTTTTGCAAGAGAGCTTGCTAGCCGTTGCTTACCACTTTGATAAGGTGCGACCAATAGTAGCCCATGCGGCAACTTGCCTTTATTAAAAATACCGACGAGCTGTTCAAACGGTTTATTAAGCCAAGCATGCTCAGCTTCAATGAGTAAATTTTCATCTTGCTTAGACATCAATTCCTTTAATGCCATATTTATCCCTTCTCAGCCGGTTGTTTTTTAATCGGTTGGTTTGCTGTCGATGATTGTGTCGAGAAATGTTGATCGAGCAATTGACGGATAGATTGCTGTACCCGTTCAACCTTTGGCGCAGCGTCGACAACAAATATGCGATTCGGTTCTTGTTTGGCTCTTTTTAGATAGGCCGCCCGGATCCGCTCAAAAAATGCCATCTGCTCAATTTCAAAACGATCGGCCTTGCCGCGGATTTTTGTACGGGCTAGACCTTCTTCTACAGACATGTCTAAAAGCAAGGTAAACTCAGGCTTAAAACCTTGCAAGCTCCATTGTTCGATGACTTCAATGCGATCAAATCCCAGTTCTCGGCCACCACCTTGATAGGCGTAGCTTGCATCAACAAATCGGTCACTGATCACCCAAATTCCTTTTTCCAAGGCTGGTTTTATCACCTGATTGACCAATTGGCAGCGAGCGGCAAACATTAATAATAATTCACTGTTGGGATCAACGTTTTCTTCTCGTTCATGCAAAAGCAGATTTCTAACTTCTTCCGCAAGCGGCGTTCCACCCGGCTCTCGAGTCATAATAACTTGATGACCTAACGATTCTATGTAGGATTGAATGAACTTTAGACTGGTCGATTTGCCAACGCCTTCACTGCCTTCTAGACTGATAAAACGCCCTTTTTCATTACTCATAGTTTATTATTTTTTTGTCAACTTCAAATGAGCCTGTGATTTTACGTGATTGCTAAAATGTTTTCGAGATAATTAGGAAGTTATCCGTCGATAGTTATTTTAACGGCCCTTGTTTCTTTTTAGCATACGCCTAACGGCCTGTTGATGCTCAGCAAGCGATTCACTGAAATAATGACCGCCAGTACCATCGGCAACAAAATAAAGTGAACTTCCCGCTGCAGGGTGAAGCGCAGCGTGTATCGCTTCGCCACTCGGCATGGCAATGGGTGTTGGTGGCAATCCTTTAATCACATAGGTATTGTAGGGCGTTGGCGTTTTCATATCTTTGCGAGTTATATCGCCGTTAAAACTAGGGCCAATGCCATAAATAATTGTGGGATCGGTTTGTAGACGCATGCGTTTTTGTAATCGCCTTACGAAAACACCCGCTATTTGAGCTCTTTCCGAAGCGATCCCTGTTTCTTTTTCAATAATAGAAGCCATTATCAGTGCCTGATAGATTGACTGGTAGGGTAAATTCTCTGCTCGCTCTGTCCATTCGCTTTCTAGAAATGCTTTCATCTTCAGTGAAGAGCGTTTTAGAATTGATAAGGCGCTATCACCTTTGCTGAAATAATAGGTATCGGGAAAAAGCCAACCTTCGATATTATTAAAATCAAGGTTCAAAGCCAAATTGAGCGCTTTTTGATCTTGCTCAGAAAGTTGAGTTAACCGTGTTTCCGCCTTGAGGTTTTGAATAATTTGATACGCCGTTTGACCTTCAATAATTGAAAAACTGTATTGAATCACTTGTCCCTGACTAAAAAGATTAAGCATTTGTTCTGGTGTCATGCTTTTTTCAAGACGGTATTCACCGGCTTTTAGTCGATTGAGTTTTGGATTAAGTGTGACCAATAACTTAAAATAAAATGGACGAGCTATTAATCCTTTTTGTGATAACTCGGAGGCGAGTTTATTGATGCCCGTGCCTTTGTTTATTACGAAATTTTGTTCACTAACAGAAAACTCTATTGGAGTCTTAATAAAATTTCTATAATCTAACCAACTCCAATAGCTCGATAGAAACAATAAAAGTGACAATGTTCCAAATAGCAACCGTTTGCTTTTCACTAATAGCGAAAACGGCTTTAGCCAAGTTTTTATGCTGGTATATTGCATCAACGATTTACCATTTGACAAATTTCTTCATATCCCGAGGTTTGTAAAAGCCTACCATTTATTGATTTGGCAGGCCAAACTCCAATTAGACTATTGGTCACAAAGGCGGCATCGATCTCAGTTAAATCAGACCGAACAAGGGTCTTCTCTAAACACGGCAATCCCCGACTTTCTATTACTTCCATCACTCGTACCTTAGTAATGCCAGTAATCCCGCAGTTAGTAATTTCTGGGGTACACCATTGCTTTTTGAGCCGTACAAATAAATTGCTACGACTACCACAAATAACCCGTTCACCGTCGAACATTAGCGCTTCTTGATGCTTATTTGAACACTCACTTGCCGCTAAAACGGAATCCAGTCGATTAAGATGTTTGAAGCCTGCGAGTGACGGATTAACCGAAATTGCGGTTTGTGCATCAAAAAGCTCACAATGTTGTGCTGGTAAAATTGGCAACGGGCTGAGCAGCATTCGACACATTGTATTGGCTTGTTTCGATATGGCATAGCCTCTTGCAACTTGCTGTCTGACAATAGAAATTCGAATGACGGCTGATTGGGTTCTTGCCAGAACCGGCTGCAGGGCATCTGTTAGTGATTCGATTTTAAAGTCAAGGTATTGAAAATGTTTTGCTGCTTCAGTTAGACGTCGAAAATGTTGTTGTTGAAACGACAGTTGATGGTTGTCGATAACCGCAGTAGTAAAAAATCCATCGCCGAACAGCGTGTCTCTATCGAGTACATTTGTCCCGGTTGAAACGTTTTGGTTTTGTTCGATTATTTCAACTAACATCTGGTATATTCAGACGATCACTAATCTTCGAAGAGCGAGAATAGCAAAGAGCCATTGGTTCCGCCGAAACCAAATGAATTGCATAAAGCGTGTTTCATAGTCGTTTCCTGGGCAGCATTTGCCACATAGTTTAGGTCACAGCCTTCACTGGGTGTTTCTAAATTCATAGTCGGCGGAGCTACTTGATCTTGTAGTGCCAATACTGTAAATATTGCTTCTACGCTACCGGCAGCTCCTAACAAATGGCCGGTCATCGATTTGGTAGAACTCATTTTAAGTTGGCTAACATAATCGCCAAAAATCGTTTTTGCTGCACGCGTTTCGGCTAAATCGCCGACCATGGTTGATGTTCCATGAGCGTTTACGTAAGCGACCTGCTCAGGGTTAACTTGTGCGTCGTTTAATGCGTTTTTCATTGCCGATGCAGCGCCTTGACCGTCTTCTGGCGGCGAAGTCATATGATAAGCATCGCCGGACATTCCGAAACCGCTTAACTCAGCGTAAATAGTCGCGCCGCGCGCTTTGGCATGTTCTAAGGATTCCAAAACCATCACACCTGCGCCCTCGCCTAAAACGAAACCATCGCGATCTTTATCCCAGGGTCGGCTGGCTGATTGAGGCGAATCATTACGAGTCGATAAAGCTTTGGCTGATGAAAAACCAGCAATCGTCAAAGGTGTGGTAGTCATTTCTGCACCGCCAGCAACCATGACATCTGCGTCGCCGTAGGCAATCATTCTCGCCGCGTGTCCTAAGTTATGAACCCCAGTAGTACAAGCGGTAACGATTGAAATATTGGGACCTTTTAACCCGTACATAATTGATAATTGGCCTGCGGCCATATTGATAATAGAACCGGGAATATAAAAAGGCGACACCCTTCTCGGCCCTCTTTCTAACAATTTCTGGTGATTGTCTTCAATGGTCTGCATGCCGCCAATTCCGGCAGCTAAACAAACACCAACCCTGTCTGCATTTGAGTCATCAATAACAATCCCAGAATCTTTTATCGCTTGAGCCGAAGCCGCAACACCAAATTGAATAAAACGATCAAACTTGCGAGCGTCCTTTTTTGCCATATAAGGCTCGACATCAAAGTCCTTAACCGTGGCAGCAAAATGGGTGGTTAAACCCGCTTCAATAAACGAATCCACAGTAACAACGCCACTCTTACCTTCAGTTATTGCCTGCCACGAAGATTCGACATCGTTGCCAACTGGTGTCAGCATGCCCAAACCGGTTACTACTACTCTGTTTTTCATTAAAAATTCCAGACATTTTACTGTTGAACCCTAAAGAATCAATATCAAAGGGCTTTTATACTAAGCTAGATTGAAGTTGTTAACTAAAATTAGCCACCAATAAAAAAGCCGCACCAGATAAACTGCTGCGGCTTCAAACTCTATCGAGCGTGAACTAAGTCCGTTGGGACCGTCACTTTAGACTAAGCGCCTTCGACGTTTGCCTTTACATAATCAACTGCCGCTTGCACAGTGTTGATTTTTTCAGCTTCGTCATCTGGGATCTCAGTATCAAATTCTTCTTCAAGAAGCATTACCAACTCAACGGTATCTAAAGAGTCTGCTCCGAGATCGTCAACAAAAGATGCTTCTAATGTTACTTCGTCTTCTTTTACACCTAACTGCTCAATTACGATCTTCTTTACGCGGTCTTCTATAGTGCTCATGATTTCAATTTTCCTCTAAATTAACACAGCATATGCTGAGGCGTGTAGTTTATTGATTTTACGCAAGTTTGCAAGTATCAATTTTAACTAATTTCAAGGTCTGACCACAAATAAGGCGTTTTCACGACCAAAATGGCCTTTTTGTCGCCTAGCGATGCAATCCAGACGCTATTAAACACAACTTTTGCCTTAAAATAAAGGAATAATTGCTTATATCTTTGTTAACTTGACGGCGGAATTTAGCTATAAATTAACGCAATAGCGCCAGACTCGCGAACGCCAGTTAGCCCATATGCATGCCACCGTTAACATGGATTGTTTCACCAGTAATGTAATCAGCGCCCGATGACGCCAAAAATCCAACGGCAGAAGCGATTTCTTCAGGTTGCCCTAATCGGTTTAACGGAATATTTGCAGAAATAGCTAAGCGCTGGCCTTCATCTAAAGCTTTTGTCATATCGGTATCAATAAAACCCGGAGAAACCACATTAACGGTGATCCCGCGTGCGCCAATCTCTTTAGCTAAAGACTTAGTAAATCCAATCAAACCGGCCTTAGCAGCGCAATAGTTAGTCTGACCGGGATTACCAGTAGAACCGACTACTGAACCAATACTAATAATTTTTCCCCATTTAGCTTTCATCATGCCTCTTAAGCAAGCTTTCGACAGTCTAAAAACGGAGCTTAAATTGGTTTCTATTATAGAGTCCCATTCGTCATCTTTCATGCGCATCAATAGATTATCGCGGGTAATGCCAGCATTATTAACCAAAATCTCTGGCGTTTTACCGTATTGCTCTTTGATAGCTTTGATTAGCGCTGCTACAGAATCAGCATCGGCAACATTAACCACCATACCGGCACCATCAATAGCTGCTGCTTTAAAATAGGCACTGATATTATCAGCCCCCGCTTGCGAGGTGGCGGTACCAATAACAGTATGGCCGCTAGCGCCTAAATTTTCTGCTATAGCGCGTCCAATGCCTCTTGAAGCCCCTGTGACTAAAACTAATCGATTGTCGCTCATTATTTTCTCCGTCATTAACCTGTTGGCCAGGATAATGATTCAACTTAATGTATTTAATTAAATAAACTCTTCAACTACTTGATTTAATGAAGATAACTCTGGAATATTTAGCGAAACTAACCCTTTATCTATTCGTCTAT
>Ga0316209_1003154_pt1 | contig 11673 bp, 8 predicted proteins | sample 6monopyrite_MG_FD_204945 | JGI IMG/M metagenome (GOLD analysis project Ga0316209, IMG submission 204945) | Microbial mat bacterial communities from mineral coupon in-situ incubated in ocean water Damariscotta River, Maine, United States -... | ecosystem: Environmental > Aquatic > Marine > Coastal...
TTGCTGATCTTGTCTGTCCATATAAAAAACGGCGAGTCGAGAACGTAGACGATTCTCCAAAAAGCTGGCTTTGTACCCCGCTTCGTAATTCAACAGGTGTTCGTCATCAAAATCCTGAACGCTTCTTAGCTGGTTGCGAATGTCCGGATCTTCAGTGCTATTGATACTGGCCAGAATCTGCGCATTGATACCAAAGGCGCGATAGCCACGGGATACTCCAACATAGGCCATTTGATCGCCTTCCAGCGCATATTCCAAAACCAGCTTGCCACCCCAGAGGGTTTTATCCAGCTCGGTGTTTACCCCATTGTTATCCCGGTACTGTGCTTCTCTGTTTTCGACTCTCAGGCCCGTGATCAGCGTGAGCTGCTCAGATAATTGCGTGTCGAGTTGCCCGAAAACGGCGTAGGTATCGGTGTCGTAATTACTGTCGAAGTCTTGGGCATTGAAGGTATAGCGGCGACTCAGGTCCTCTCGATCTCCTAGGTAGTATACGCCGAGAACCCAGTCGGAGCGTCCCCCGAACAAGCTTGATTGTTCGTTGGACAGCAATCTCAATTCAGCGCTGTAACTATCACGATCTCGTAAATATTGATCTGTGGAAGAGTATTCGAGTTCCGGTGCAATACCAACGAAGGTCCAGTCCTCGTCGTAACCGTAGTCCGTTTCAGAAGAAGCTGCAGTGAAAGTTGCCTCAATATCCAGGTTGTCTCTTTGTGAGTGCCAGGCCAGTGACAGTGCGGACGTCTCCTGTAAATCTTGCCCGGGTTCATCGCTGAGGGTGTGACGAGTATTGTCCAGAGAGAACGCATCGTAGCCGTTATCAATATCGACGTACATAGCGGTTAAGTCCAGGCTGTTAGTGTCGTTGCTCAGCCAGCGCAACTTGCCTCGAATCGTTGTTTCATCGCGATTGTTGGTGTCATCCTTTCCTAAAAAATCGTTTTCGATAAAGCCATCGCTGCGCACGGTGTTTAGCGAAAGGCGATACAGTAGATCTTCGGAAATCAAGGGGCCACTGCCGACAAAACCGGCATTCCAGCCATTGTATTCCGATGCGCCGAGTTCAATTTTTGCGAAAGGTGTCGCCGTTGGACCGTTGCTGCGGATATTGATCAGTCCGGCGAGAGCATTCGCTCCGTGCAGTGTGCCCTGCGGTCCCCTCAATACCTCTACCTGTTGGACGTCGAATAGCGTTCCCGCTGTTCCGAGCCCGCTAAAGTCGATGTTGTCGATCACAAAGCCGATGGATGCGTTCAGGGGCTCCTGAAATTGGCTGCGCTCTCCAATGCCCCGGATTTGATAAAAACGCGAGCGTGATGCGCCACTGGCGAAGTTGACATTGGGTGCGAGATTGAGGATCTCCTCGAGGTGCTGTGCGGCTCGTTGGGCAATCGTGTCAGCGGAGACCACACTAGTGCTGGCGCTCTGATCCTGCAGAGTTGTCTTTCGAAACTCCGCCGAGACGATGACCTCCTCCAGTCGTGGTGTTTGGGCTTGGGCGATTGAGCCTATAAAAGCGAGCGCTGTGGCAGCTATGGTCGGGTAATAATTCACAAAGGTTCTCCTCACATCAGTGGATAAGAGAACCGGTTGGGCGTGCGCATTGGACTAAGTACAAGATACCTATCCCTACGCCGGTTCTAACCGGATCAGGTTCAAAGGGTTCACCAACACAGGTGTCTCAGGCCGCAGCCGCCCCTCAGGTTTGCATCCGGAGTATAGGGTGCTTACACTTACAAGCCAATAACTATAACTCGAAAATATCACGAGATAAGAATGAATCATCGGGGTGGTGAATATGGCGGATGAAGACGAATCCGGAGATGAAGATTTACAGGGTGCACCTCCTGCATCATCACGGTCAGAGCAACTCGAACGCAGACTGAGTGAGCAAGTCACGGTCAATAGTTACTTGAGCCGACAGATCAATCAGCTGGAACTCATGCTACTCCAGTCGTCCGATTTGTTTTCTCTTTTTGAAATTCTCCTGGTGAGTTTGCCCAGGCATTTTGATATGCGAGTGTCCGAGCTGTGGATGTTTGATCCTGAGCATATCTTGTCTGATTTGCTTTCCGGGGCACACCGTTACGGCCACCATTTGCAGTTGCACGATGATGTTTTCGCGATTCAGGAATTGTATGGCGTCGAACCCGATATTGCGTTTATCGATGCGACAGACTCCAGAATGTTTGAAATTCTGAAAACCGACCATGGTGCGGATCAGTGTTTGTTGCTGCCAATTATGGACGCGGGTCGGCTGGTGGGCAGTTTCCATCTCGGCGCACCTGAATGGTCGTTTAGTGTTGGAGAGGCAGAGGAGAATCTGATAGCTCATCTGGCCTCGATAATTTCTGTTTGCCTCAAAAACTCAATCGACCGACAACAGGTCAACCAGTTAACGATGCTTGATGACCTGACACACATCGGCAATCCCCGAGGATTTGAAGCTGATCTTTCACGGGAGCTTGCCAGGGCTAAGCGCGAGAAGCAGCCCGTGTCGGTTTTGATGTTAGAGATTGATGAATACGGAGAATTACTCGAACACTACGGGGAAGTAAGAAGCCATTTTGTATTGAAAAAAGTCGCTGAGCGGGTTTCATCCAACATGCGTGCGACAGATACCATGGCGCGTTTCTCCGGTTCCCAGATGGCGGTGTTGATTTCGGGCTGCGGCGAAATACTGGGGCGTGAAGTGGGCGAGCGAATGCGCACCGACATAGAAAACTTTGCCATTGATGATGGTAGGGGTGCGATACTGCAAGTTACACTGAGTTTGGGTTTGGTTACCTGGGAGCCGGCACATTATCCGGCTGTAGATCTGCCGCGCTTGGCTATTCAAATGCAAAGCGCTGCGGATAAGGGCCTGCAGCGGGCCCGTTCCGACGGGGGAAATCGAATGAGTATGACCCGGCTCAGCACGTTGATGGTTTAGGGGATTTCGGTTTGAGTAGTCTTGAAAATCTTTTTGAGAATAATCGCGAGTGGTCTGACACCATAAAAACCAGTGATCCGCTGTTTTTTGAAAAGTTGGCTTCGCAACAGACGCCCGAGTATCTGTGGATCGGCTGTTCAGATAGTCGCGTTCCCGCCAATCAAATCGTGGGATTGTTGCCCGGCGAGGTTTTTGTTCATCGCAACGTTGCCAATATGGTGGTGCATACGGATTTTAACTGTCTGACCGTGCTGCAATATGCGGTGGATGTGTTGAAAGTAAAGCACGTCATTGTCGTGGGGCACTATGATTGCGGTGGTGTTCGCGCAGCCTATCACGGTGCCGACAATGGTTTGATTGATAACTGGCTGCGCAATATCAAAGACGTGCTGCATAATTTCCGAGCTCAAATAGGCGCTCAGCCCGATGAGGACGCGAAAATTGATCTGCTGTGTGAGCTCAACGTGATGAGCCAGGTCTCGAATGTTTGCCACACGACGATAGCCCAAAATGCCTGGGATCGGGGCCAGCCTCTGGAGGTGCATGGCTGGATTTACAGTTTGCGCGACGGCCTCCTGAAGGACTTGAATTGCTCGGTGGATAGCGCGGATCAAATCGAGAAGGTTTACCGGGTGATGTCCGAGGTCGAATAATTATCCTCTCGGGGGTTTTGTTTTACATCGATACGCTCCAGACGCAGCACCACCGCTCTATCTCTGTCACCATGGCCATTTTCGCGGGTGTAGTGTATGCATGATCCAGTAGAGATAGCGGGCAGTAAAATTCTCATTACCGGTCCCACCGGGCAGGTAGCTGAACCGGTGGTCGAGGCTTGGGCGGCGCTGGCAGACGTCTATGTGCTTGCTCGATTTTCAAAGTCAGAAGATGTGCAGCGTATGGAGGCGCTTGGTGCCACCTGCCTAAAAGCCGATCTGGCAGAGCCAGATGGCCTGTCCGATGTTCCATCCGACTTTGACTATGTACTGAATTTTGCCGTCGTTAAAACCGGTGATTTTGACTACGATTTGGCAGCCAACGGCGAAGGAGTTGGCCGTTTGATGATGCATTGTCGCAGTGCAAAAGCTTTCCTGCACTTATCTTCTACAGCGGTATATGAGTATGCGGGGCATGATGCGCGATCAGAGAATTCGCCCTTGGGCGACAATCATCGTGTCATGTTTCCAACCTACAGCATTAGTAAAATTGCCGCTGAAACGGTTTGCCGGTTTGTGGCGCACCAATTCGATATACCAACAACCATTGCAAGACTTAGTGTTCCTTATGGCGATAACGGTGGCTGGCCCTATTTTCATTTATTGATGATGGAGCAGGGTATACCTATTGATGTGCACCCGGATGCGCCGAATAACTACAATCTGCTACATGTTGACGATTATTTGGAGAAGCTTCCCCGTCTTTTGGCAGCGGCAACGCCGGAAGTCACTACCGTTAACTTTGGCGGTTCAGACAAAACCAGTATTGAGCAGTGGTGCGCCTATTTGACCGAGCTGACCGGATTTGAACCCGTGTTTAAGCAAAACCCCAAAGCCTTTGGCAGTCTCAATATTGACACTCAGCGAATGCACGATCTTATCGGTCCGACAAGCGTTTCGTGGAAGCAGGGAATTGAGCGACAGGTAAAGGCTCTGGCGCCTCATTTACTCAAAGGTTAGTAGTTGTCGCTAAAGGTCGGCAAAGTCGTTTAAAGTTGATAAAACTGTTTGCAGTGTGGAGGGCACCTTGGAAAATTTGTTAATCATATTGCTATTCGTATTTGGGGGCGTCGCCCTCATGGTGGTGTTAGGTGATCGCTTTGGTAAGCCACAGGATCCCGAGAAATTGGCACGTATCCAGCGTTGGATTATGCCGGCGGTGGGTTTGATGCTGGTGCTGTCCGCAGTGAAATTCTTTTTCCTGGATTAGCGACTTGGCCTCAAATTATGATGATTTGGTATCCGGTGCAGCCTGGGCTCAGTTCTGCGATCAACTCAAAGCGGCTGGCGCGCAAATTTTAGATCCTGCCGTACCTGATGATGTAATGACGAAGGCGGAAGGATACCGCTATCTCAGCCGTTTGTTGCGGTTGAGTCTTGAAAAGAACATAGAATTTGCCGACGCGCAGTATCCTCATTTCTATTCGCTGTCCCACGAGACCGCCAAAATTGGCAATGACAACCCAGATAACTTTTATCAAAACTGCGCCGTCGATGGATCGCGAGATTACCTCATCGAAGGTAACCGGGGTACAGTGGCTTACCTAAGTATTGAGTCTAAAGCGGGTTCCTTTGCCTCTGGTGGTGACATGTCTCCTACCGGACACATAGAAGTGGACGAGCTTGAAATGGATGCTCAGGGCAATTTCCAGCTTATCGTCAGTGCCAGTTCCCAGCAGGGAAACTGGCTCCCCATGACAAGGGAATCTGACAACCTGTTAGTCCGGCAGACATTTCGCAGTCGGCGGGAAGAGCGCCGGGCGCAGCTCTCAATCACCTGTCTCAATCCAAAGGGTGACACCCACCTAAAGCCGGACATATTTGCCGACCAATTGGCGGGTGTCGTCCCCTTTGTGACGGGCACTGCGGGTTTGTTTCACCAGTGGATGCAGCGCTTCAGCGAGCACACTAATCAGTTGCCTCCTAACGATCAGGAGATGTGCTTGCGAGCCGGGGGTGATCCCTCAATTTACTATCACAACAGCTTTTGGAAGGTAGCCTCTGATGAGGCTCTGCTCATTCGTTTTCAACCTCCGCGGCGCTGCCGAACCTGGAATTTCCAGCTCTCCAACTACTGGATGGAATCCCTGGATTATCGCTACCATCGTATCAGCGTCAGTAATTTCAACGCCGTTCCGCAAGCCGACGGCAGCGTGTGTATCGTCGTTGCCCACTGCGATCCGGGTGCGGATTTCCCCAACTGGGTAACCACGGCGGGCCATGTTTGTGGAGGTATGCTATTGCGCTATGTTGAAGCGGAAGACTTCCCGCCTATCGAGACCCACCTGGTACCAGTGGCGGAGTTATCTATGCACCACCTGGAGGACTAATCTTGAGTGATTGTGGGTTTGATGTCGATGCCATTATTGATGCTGCGAAGTCAGTGGATGGCCTCGCAGACTTCGGAGACGAAAGTCATCGAGAGCCACTGGAGCGCCTGCTCTGGTCCCTGGAAAACGAAGCCAAGCTTAACCCGGTGGGTGCCGCCGTTATGCAGCAGCGTATGGTCGATATCCTGGCAACTCGATTGCGCGTCACGGAGTTTCTAAAACGCTACCCGGAGATACTTGATGAAGTAATCGAAGCTCCCTTGGTTATTGTCGGTTTGCCTCGCACCGGTACGACGATGTTGCACAGAACGATTGCCGCTGATCGCAGAATGTATTCACCCCTATGGTACGAAGTTCGATTTCCCGCCCCAGCACTGGACTGGGATTTTACTATCGAAGGTGATCAGCGCATTGCCGCCGCTAAGGACGAGATGCAGTCCATGCTGGATGCCAATCCTGATCTTCTGGCGATTCATCCGATGGATGCAATGGGCCCGGATGAAGATATCATGCTACTAGAGCAGTCTTTTTTTAGTTTTATGCCCCAGTCGAGCGCCGATGTCCCCAGCTTTGATGCCTGGCTTGAGAATCAGGATCACACTCCCGGCTATGAATATCTCAAGCTGCTGTTGCAGTTTCTCCAGTGGCAAAAAAAGCGCACCGGTGTTCAGGCGCAACGCTGGACGCTCAAAGCGCCGCATCATCTGCACTACATGGATTTAGTTTTCAAAGTGTTTCCCGATGCCAAAGTTGTGCAGTCCCATCGCGATCCGGTCGACACCATTCCCTCCCTGGTCAGTCTGATCAGCGGTGTCTGGGTCATTTATTCGGATTCCGCTGATGTTCGCGAGGCGGGCAGGCAGTGGGCGCGCAAGTTTGCCAACGGCATGCTTCATACGATGGAAGTGAGAGAGCAGCTTGGGGATGATCGTTTTCTCGATTTGTGGTTTCGCGATACGGTCAGTCAGCCACTGGTGGAAATTGAGAAAGTTTACGACTTTATGGGGATGTCTCTGACGCCAGAGGCGATATCGGAAATGGAGCAATGGCAGGGTTTCAACCAGCGCGAGCTGCGGCCTCCACACGAATATACCCTGGAGCAGTACGGGTTTACCGAAAGTGGCCTGGAGTTGCAGTTTCTGGAGTATCGAGCGAAGTTCATCGTTAATTCTTGAGCTCAGTGCGTTTGGCGTCATTTCGCGCACTTTTTCGAACTTTTATGCCGAGGTTCGGTCAAATAAATCAACCAAAATTACCAGCCTTGATTGCAAGCAACTGGTTTTAACTTGCTCTCGCCGCCTCTATAATCGGGACAGGGATATTCCTGATTTTATTAGAGTTTTTTGAGCGCTTAACAGGAGAGCAGCTTGTCGGCCCAGTGGCACCAATCTTCCAGTCACAGCTTCGAGCGAGCTTCGAGCGCTATTGCGCGGGCCTGGGCTGTGGTCGGCCAACCCAAGCAGTTAGCCCTGATCCGCCGAGGCATCTTAATTGTGCTGGTATTTTGGGCGATTTTTGCCTTGGTCAAACTAGTGTGGTTATTGGTTCCCGAACCCAACGCGTCGATTCCGTCCGGCGCTGCCATCCTCAATCCGGTTGAGAGTGAAGCGAGCAATGACGCGGTGCGGAGCGTTGATATTAACAAGATGCGAAACTGGCATTTGTTCGGTATTGCCGGGAGTGAGGGTGCGGCGACGCCTGAGATCGAGGAGACCGCAGCCCGTTCCGATCGCGACGGAATCGAGGACGGCGCTCGCGATACTCGCCTCGATCTCAAATTGCGAGGCGTTGTTTCCGTCTCAGAAGATGGACTTGGCCACGCGATGATTGAACACAGGTCCAAACAGGAAGTGTATGCGGTTGGCGATAAGCTGCCAGTGGGGAAAAACGTCACACTCGCCAAGGTGCTGCCCCATGGTGTCGTGCTGGATAATCGCGGTACCTACGAGTTGCTGAAGCTGTTCGATGAAACCCCGCTACTAGGACAAGTGTCCCGTGAGGCGCCAGCGCCCCGGCCCAAAAATATAGAGCGCGCAGCCGCTCAAGAAATCCCGCGCGATGGCAATTCTTCTTTGCTTGCACAAGGTATCCGTCGACAACTCTATAACGACCCGCAATCTCTTGCCGACGTCGTCAGGGTTAGCGCGGTGAGGGAAAATAACGCACTCAAGGGTTATCGCATCGATCCTGGCAAGAGCAGCGCTCAGTTCACCCAACTGGGTTTTCTCGCCGGGGACATAGTGACCAGTGTCAATGGGATCAGCCTCGACAATCCCGCGAACACCATGCAGTTATATCAGCTAATGAGATCAGCATCGGAGGCGGTTTTCGACGTCGAACGCGGTGCCGAGACATTGACACTGACCGTTAATTTGAACGGAGACGCAGATGACGGCTGAAAAAACCTGTCTTCCCGTCTCTTCTTCCCACTGTTCTTCCAAAGAATTCAATACAGAGGACGCGAGTTTGCTCACTGCTCTATCAGGCTTGTTTAAGAATCGGATGATCCTTGTCCTGCTGGCGTTTTGTCCGCTGACCGTCGCACCTTTGTCTGCCCAGGACTACACCGTCAACCTGAAAGAAGCGGACATTCAGGAATTGATCAAATTCGTCGCCGAAGCGACTGACACTACGATTGTGGTAGACCCGGCGGTTAAGGGAAAAGTCAAAGTGGTTTCCGCCAAACCGGTGTCTCGCAGTGAGCTGTACGAATTATTCCTGTCAATTTTGGAGGTTCACGGTTACACCGCTGTTCGCTCCGGTGGCATTGTACGAGTCATTCAAAGTAAAGATGCCCGGTCCTCGCCGGTCAGCGTCCGCGAGAATGGCGAGTCCAGAAGTGTCGCCAAGGGCTCGGACGAATACGTCACCGAAGTGATCCGTCTTGAAAATATCTCAGCGGCAAAACTCATACCTGTGCTGCGGCCCCTGGTACCACAGCAGGCGCATATGGCCGCCTATGCGCCCAGCAACGCGATTATTATTTCTGACGTATCGGCTAATATCGATCGTATTCGCAATATTATTCAGCGCATGGATAGATCGGCGCAGCAGCAGAGCGAGATCGTAAAACTTAAGTATGCAGTGGCCGACGATGTGGTTCGCATGCTCGATCAACTCAACAAATCCGAAGCGAAGCAAAGTGGTGCCACAGATTCGGAGGTGTTGTTGGTAGCCGATGGCAGAACCAATAGCGTTCTGGTTAGTGGTGATGAACTTGAGCGTGCGCGCATCGGAAAGCTGATTCGGTATCTCGACACACCGCTCGAACAAAGTGGCAATGTAAAAGTGATTTATCTCGAGTACGCCGTCGCCACAGAAATAGCGGAGGTGCTGAGCCGGGTCATGCAAAACATCAGTCGCCTGGGTGAGGGCGACGGGAAGAAAGCCCCGAAGACCGGCAACAGCGCAACGATTGAAGCCGATGAGGGCACCAACGCCCTGATCATTACCGCCGATGCGGATGAGATGGCTTCCATCGAATCGGTCATTCGTCGCTTGGATATTCGCAGGGCCCAGGTTTTGGTTGAGGCCATCATTGTCGAGATGGAGCTTATTGATGGGCAGAATCTCGGTCTGCAGTGGTTGTTTTCCAACAACGAAGGTTTCTACGGTAGCAATATTAACAACAGCACCGACAATCCCGCGGGTAACATTGCGGCGGCAGTGTTGCCGTCGAATGATGCTGATGGTTCGACTCGCGATCCAGACATCGGAGAACTTGCAGCCGCATTGGCGGGTACGCCCGGACTTTCGCTCGGGTGGGGAACCATCGATGACGATTTGTCGATGACGGTTATTCTCAATGCACTGAAGGAGCAGAACAACGCGAACATACTGTCGACACCGAGTTTGTTGACCCTGGACAATCAGGAAGCTTACATAACAGTGGGGCAGAGCGTGCCGTTTGTGACGGGGTCTTTTACCAATACTGGCGCTGGCGGCAATGGTGCCCAGAATCCTTTCCAAACCATCGAGCGCCAGAACATTGGTATTACACTCACGGTGACACCCCATATCAATGAGGGAGATGCCGTGGTGCTTGATATCGAGCAGGAAGTTTCCAGTCTAACCGGTGTTGAAGCGATTGCCTCGGATCTAATTACCAATGAACGTAAAATTCAGACCAAGGTATTGGTCGGAGACGGGCGGACGGTAGTGCTTGGCGGGCTGATTAAAGATGACGTTCAAGATGGCGTTCAAAAAGTCCCTTTCCTGGGCAGTATTCCCTTTCTCGGTCGCTTGTTTCGCACCGACGCGGTTCGCGTCACTAAAACCAACTTGCTGATTTTTATCAGACCTACCATTATTCGCGATGACGAGGAACTGGAGGGCGCATCAGCAGATAAGTACCAGTATATCCGAGCGCAGCAGCTGTTGCGCCGAGAGCAAGGCCTGATGTTCTTAGACGATGAAAACACGCCTTTGCTACCTGAATGGGACGAGCAGATTCGGCAGTTGGAAGACATCCGCGAAGCGGACGCTGAATCGGAGATTCCTGATGAGGCAAGTGATCGCTAATGGATACTGCCGAGTCAGTTCTGGATCAAACCGAGAGTCGTTCCCCGGGTTTGCAAGAGCCCGCACTGGAAGAAACCCTGTCTCCCGTAGCTGGAAATTTGCCTTTCACTTTCGCCAAACAATATGGGGTGTTACTAGATTCATCTAGCGAGTCACCAGTGATTGTTCATTTGAGTTTTCCTTCCGCAGCTGTCCTGGCCGAGCTCCGGCGCTACCTGGGTGAACCGTTTCAACTGCAGGCGGTTGAAGAGCAGGAATTTCAGCGCCGCCTCACTCTCGGTTACCAGCGCGGCAATAACGAAGCTGTCCAGATGGCTGAGGATATCGGTTCAGATGTCGATTTGAGTCGGCTGGCGGATGAGATCCCCGAGATGGGCGATTTGATGGACGCTGAAGATGATGCACCGATCATTCGTTTGATCAACGCTATTTTGTCCCAGGCGGTAAGAGAACAGGCTTCGGATATCCACGTGGAAACCTTTGAAGACCGCTTGAGTATTCGCTACCGAGTCGACGGTGTGTTGGCCGAGGTGTTGTCTCCAAAGCGTATGCTGGCTCCCCTGTTGGTGTCGCGGCTGAAGGTCATGGCCAAGTTGGATATCGCGGAAAAGCGTATACCTCAGGATGGCAGGATATCGGTAAAACTTGCGGGTCACGCAGTGGATATCCGCATGTCGACGATCCCATCGGCTCACGGCGAGAGAGTGGTACTGCGTTTGCTCGACAAACAGTCTGGACAGTTACAGTTAGCGCAACTGGCGATGAACGATCAAGTTTTCTCCGCCTATAAGAAGTGTCTTCAGACCCCTCACGGCATTATTCTGGTGACGGGCCCCACCGGGTCTGGTAAGACCACAACGCTCTACGCCGGCTTGTCGCATGTGAACGAAAGCTCACGCAATATTCTCACCATCGAAGATCCTATTGAATACATGTTGCCGGGCGTCGGTCAAACCCAGGTGAATACCAAGGTTGATATGACGTTTGCGCGGGGATTGCGGGCCATTCTGCGACAGGATCCCGATATCGTCATGGTCGGAGAAATCCGCGATCTGGAGACCGCCGAAATAGCCGTTCAGGCTTCGCTCACAGGCCATTTGGTATTGTCGACGCTACATACCAATACAGCGATTGGTGCTGTTACGCGTTTGCAGGACATGGGGATAGAGCCTTT
>Ga0316209_1003158_pt1 | contig 11667 bp, 10 predicted proteins | sample 6monopyrite_MG_FD_204945 | JGI IMG/M metagenome (GOLD analysis project Ga0316209, IMG submission 204945) | Microbial mat bacterial communities from mineral coupon in-situ incubated in ocean water Damariscotta River, Maine, United States -... | ecosystem: Environmental > Aquatic > Marine >...
GGGAGTTCTGGAAACGGAAACAGTGGAAGTTCGCAGGGTGGAAGTTCGCAGGGTGGGAATTCGAGTGGTGGCGGGGGTTCGTCAGGAGGGGGAGCAAATTCATCGGGACAGAATTCTTCGCAAGCGGGGACATCGGGGAGTGGGTCGAATACAAGTTCGGCAGGAGCAGGGACATCGAGCGGAGCAGAGCAATCGAGCAATTATTCGTATCTGTCTTCGCAGTCTCCCAATACGAGTTTGTAGGTTAGGCTCTTATCAATAAAAAGCTGCGCAAAAGTGGCAGGGATTTTCTAAGCCACAGAGAACTCAGCGAGGCATATTGTCGCAATCAAACAGGGAAATGTAGGATGGCGTGCTTGCACCCATCAAATGCGGTTTCCAGTTCGTCAGTCTCATGCCGGTGAATCGATGGCAGGATACCAACAGATTTTACTCACTAATATTTATTGAACGTAACTCGGCACGCGAAGATGGGTGCAAGCACGCCATCCTACGGTTAGCTACTTTATGTTTTTGAGAATTTGCGCAAGCGTCGTCAACTTTTATCGTTAGTAATTCAGAGAACATCGAGGCAAAACAGAAAGAAGTCTCTCATTAAAAAATGAGTTGCACGCAAAGACGCGGAGACGCAAAGAAAAGAAGAAAAGAACAGATACGATGACTGAAAATCAATTCGCGAAAATTCACGTTTATTCGCGGTTCGGCACCTTCAAAATAAAGCAAACCTGTTGACGCAGTCGCCTTCGGCTTGCCGTTAAACGAATTATCAGCTTGCTCGTCAAGCAAAAGGTAGTCGATTTGGACACCCCATTTGTCAGGCTGGAAAGCCTAACCTACTTTAGTTGGAAAGAAAGTTGATGCCTGAATTTTGTGAAAATGGAACGACTTTTTTTCGTTGGACAACTGATAAGCGAAAACATGAAACATCACTGCGTAATCAGTTTGCGGGGCCGGGTGGTTCGAGTTGCTGGCTGGTTGGGGGTGGGCCATCGCTGAAACAGGCGGATATTGAATTGCTGAATGCGTCGCCTGCGCCGAAGATGTGTATTAACCTGGCAGGAGCGGGGTTGATCCGTCCGACATTTTGGACCTCTTACGATCCGACCTCGCGATTTTTGCGTTCGGTATATCTGGATGCGGGAGTGATGAAATTTGTGCATCGTCGGCGGGCGATGGATATTGTGCCTGAGACGACGTTTAAGGTTTGCGAATGCCCGAATCTCTATTTTTTTGAGGGGGATTCTCAGCGCGGTTTCAATGATTTTCTTTCGCAGTCGCATCGTACGATTGTGGACTGGAATGATTCGATGGTGCAGGCGATTGATATTTTGTATCAGCTTGGGTTTCGCACGGTTTATCTGCTGGGCTGTGAAATGCGGATATCGGCTTCTGAAGAAATGATTGAATTCGCCCGGCAACGAAATGTGGAATATCGACCTGAGAAATTGCTGGGCGATTTTGTGAAGGAGTGTGAAGCAAAGGGAATCAGCAAAGCCGAACTTGCATCACTGCAATCGCCTGAGCAATATCATTTTGAGCAGCAAAAGAGTTTTGAGGCGACAATTTCGACGGATTTTCATTATTTTCGCGTGGCTCAATTTATGCGGTTGTCTCGTGAAGCGATCTCGTTGGCAGGGATGAAGTTGATTTCGGTGACGCCGGGAAGCTTGTTGAATGATTACTTTGAAACAATAAATCAAGCAGAAGCCTCGCAGCGGATTCTTGAATCGGTTGGTGATCCTGGCAAAGAACAGACAGCGGGACGTTACACGGATGATCGGGTTCGGTTGCCAAAGCTTGGCGGTATGATGCGAGACTTTCAGCCGCTGCATTGGTCACAGAAAACGGTGGAGCAAAAAGTTGAGCCGCCGGGAAAAAAGAGACAGGTAATCAATACGAAACCGCAGCCGATGGTTGATGAGGCGGATATTCAGGTGGAACGCGGGGTTGCTCCGGAACTGCTGAAAGAGGAATTAGAACGGATGAAAAAGTATCCGGTACAAATTGAAAACGAAGGATGAGTACAGAAAATAGACGTAGCGACTATTGCGATATCTCTGTAGTCATTCCTCAGTATGGATGCTGGGAACAGACGGTGGCGTGTTGTTCTTCGTTATGGCGGCATCATGGAGAGGGGCTTTCGATTGTGGTTGTGGATGACGGGAGTTCGGCGAAAGATCGGGAGATGTCGAAACGTTTTTTGCACTCGAAAGTTTGCTGGGTCGAACAATCACATTCGGGGATTACTGCGGCTTGGAATTTGGGGATACGCAATTGTAACTCTCGATTTCTTGTGTTGTTGAATAACGATGTGCTGACGTTAACTCCTTGGCTGAAAGGGGTTTGTGAGCGGTTGCTGGCATGTCCGGAGGGATTAGTTGGGGCGGCGGTTCGTGATGAGCGACGGCTTTCGGAAGTGAATTATTCTGGTCGAACTGCTGACTTGGGCTTACTGGAGGGATGGTGCCTTTGTTTTGAGCGGGTCACTTTTGGGAAGGTTGGCGAATTTGATGAAGCGATGCGATTGTATTGGTCGGATACGGATTGGCAATTGAGATGGAAGAAGGAATTCGGGAAACATTCGGATGATTTCGGCCTGATTCCCGCCGGGAGTTTGCGGCATGTGGGGCATGTTTCAACAGAGAAGTTGGAAGGTCGTTCGATGAGGTGGCGGGAAGATCGAGCGGTGTTTCTGGAGAAGTGGCGAGCATGAAAAATAATCAGAGTTTTTTAAGAACCACGAAAGGCACGAAATATACGAAAGAATAAAGATGGTCAGGGTCTGTTGTGTACGCCAATTGTGATTAACAACCTATCGCTATTGCAGCCAACATGATGATGTAATCGTGGTGCGTACAGCGTACCCAACTTTACGGGTTAACGGGATTTCCAATGCGATTGATTCAGGTTTGTAATGTGGGGAATGTGGTGGGGGGGACGGCTGCTTGTGCCTGGTCGGTGACGCGGGCGTTGCCTGATGCGGAACATACGGTTGTTTTTCGATCTGCTCCGACAGCGGAAACGAAAGCGGCGTTTGCTGATTGTCACATTGAAGTGGCGAGCAAGATTGAGCCTGGTTTGCTGAAAAAGTTGAGCGGTGATTTTTTGATGTTGCATAATGTTTCGTCGCAGCACGTTTTTTGGGATCGAGATTTATCGGGGGTGAGGATGCCGGTGCTTCAGTATGCTCATTCGGCGTTTCAAGGTCATGCCCATTCAGATTTGATGGTGGCGTGTTCGCAGTTTCTGGCGCAGAAAATGGGACGGCGAGAATTGCAGGTTGTTTATCAGGGAGTTCCTGTCCCGGAAGAGAAAAGTGGAAAACGAGAATGGCGATCCAGTGAGGAATTGATCGTCGGCAGAATCTGTACGCCTTGCAGGCAGAAGTGGCCGGGGTGGCTGGTGCCTTTTTATCAGCGAATGGCGGAGCGATTTCCGAAGTTTCGCTGGGAATTTGTGGGGTGTCCGGAATCGATGCAGGCGGAGTTTTCAAGGGCGTGTCATCAGCAAGCGGTTTTTTATGAAGCGAGTTGGGGCGCTCGAAAGTATCTGAATCGTTGGCATCTGTTGCTGTATCACAATCGAGACATCACGGAAACATTCGGGCGGACGGTCGCGGAGGCGATGCTGGTTGGTTGCGTGCCTGTTGTCGATGATGCGGGCGGCTTTTGTGAGCAGATCGGTTCGCGAAACGGTTTTCTTTGCGAGCAACCGGATGATTTTCTGGATGCGTTGAAAGTGGTAGCCAACCGCGATGAATGGGGCAGAAGATCGAAGGGATGTCAGGATTCGGCTGAGGCTTGTTTTTCACATCGGGCGTTTCGGAAACGACTATTGAGGGCTTGTTTGCTTGCCGTTGAGAATTTTGTCTGTACCGTTTGCGGTTAGTCATGACACATTCTTGTCAGCCTTTATTACAGCATACTCAAACGGAACAGACAGGAATGCCTGTGCTCCATTTGAATGAACAGAGGTTCCAGAGCGGGCTGATAAAAATCTTTTCGTCTGGGTGCTATCGGAAAATCTGATGCCAAAAGTCTGACACGGCTTTGGGCAACAACTTTGGTCAGATTCCAGCCAAACTCTTCCGTATTGAAATTAAAAAAGTATTTCACGCAAAGACGCGGCGACGCAAAGAAAGAAGAAGAAGAAGAAGATATTGGTCAGGAAATTCGCTGACTATTCAGTGATGGGTGGCTGGTGGCAGATTGTTTTATGAAAAGTTTGAGAATGAGAATAAGCGTTACCTGAAAAGAAACCCCTCGGGTTGCTTGCTTGCCGTTGAGAATTTTGTCTGTGCCGTTTGCGGTTAGTCTCTTATCAATGAAATGCTGCGAAAAAGTGGCAGGACTTTTATGATGAATCGTAGGTTAGGCTTTCCAGCCTGAGACGAATGAGACTGATCTTTCAATGAATAAAACAGCGATCACTGGTCAATCAAAGAGTCAATCAGAGAGTCAATCTCATGGAGGCCACATTTGTCAGGCTAGAAAGCCTAACCTACTTTTCCCTAACGCCTATCCCCCTGTTTGGTTCCGGCTACGCCGGGTTAGGATGGCTCGAACAATTACTGTCGTGTTTTTTGGCTTGCCGTTTAATAATTGACAGTATTGGCGAAACCGGGGGGTCGAAATCGTTGTGCGGTCTGCTATAGTAGACCGTGCGGCGTTGTTGTATCTGCGTTCTGTTCTGTTTATACTGCCGGTTTGCACGGTTTGATCATCGATTTCTTGGAATATGAAATAATAAAACAGACGTATGGCTTGTTCCCCATCAACTCGCATCGAGCTTCCTGTACTCACTTTTGATGAGCAGGAGCCGGCGGTGTTTGAATCGCCTTTGGAAGCGATCAACGCTCAGGCTGATAAAACCTGCCGGCTGGTGACGCTGGGCTGTAAGGTGAATCAGTATGAAACGCAACTGGTTTTAGAAACGCTGCGAAAAAACGGTTTCCGGGAAGCGAAGCAAGGAGAGCCGGCTGATTTGTGTGTGGTGAATACGTGCACGGTGACGAACTCGGGCGATTCAAAATCTCGTCAGGTGATTCGGCAGCTTTCTCGTAAAAATCCGGGAACGCGAACGCTGGTGATGGGGTGTTATGCGACGCGCGATCCAGCAACGATTGCAGAGCTTCCTTCGGTTTTTGAGATCATCACCGATAAACGAGAACTGCCCGATGTTCTTGAACGTCATGGCATCGTCGATATGCCGAGCGGTATTTCTCATTTTGAAGGACGCAAACGAGCTTACGTGAAAGTGCAGGATGGCTGCATTCTTAAATGTACGTACTGCATTATTCCGCAGGTCCGCCCGGGGCTTCAAAGCCGATCTGTTGAGGATATTGAAAACGAAGTTCGCAGGCTGGTTGAGAATGGACATCTTGAAATTGTGATTACCGGCGTGCATGTTGGTCATTATGGAGTGGAGGCCACGCGGGGGAAATCGGGGAAAGATCCGTTTCGATTATGGCATCTGTTTCAAAGACTGGATCGCATTCCCGGCAATTGGCGGATGCGACTTTCGAGTATCGAAGCGATTGAAATCAATAATGATTTCATCAGCGCGGCTCGGGACTGCGAACATCTTTGTCCGCAATTTCATCCTTCGCTGCAAAGTGGTTCGGAATCTGTTTTACGCCGGATGCGAAGGCGTTATAGTATCTCCAAATTTCTTGATAAACTGCAAATGATGAAAGAACATCTCGATCAGCCTGCGTTCACCACCGATGTGATTGTCGGCTTTCCGGGGGAAACGGAAGCGGAGTTTGAAGAAACGCTTGAGGCGTGCAGGCAGGCGGAATTTTTAAAGATTCATATTTTTCCGTTTAGTGTGCGTGAAGGAACCCGGGCAGCCGATTTTTCGGATCAGGTTTCGCCTCAATTGATTAAAGAACGTGTGGAAAGGTTGACTGAAGTGGAACGTCAGTTGGCGAAGCGTTATTATCAACAGCGTGAAGGGAAACTTTCGCAGGTGCTTGTGGAACGGGTTTCGAAAAATAATTCTGGCTTGGTTCGTGGCAGCGATGAGCGTTACGTGCCGATTGAATTGCCAGGGAGTGAGGCGGATATTGGGACTTTTATTTCAGCGAAAGGGGAGAAATCTTTTCGAGATTATTTACAGGCTTCTCGAATGGAAACTGTAGATAGGCCCTCACCTGGCGTCGCCGAAATCAAGCATACAACGTGATTTACCGCAGAGTTCGCAGAGAAAAGGAAAAAAGAACAGAGACTGTGACTGAAAATTAAATCGCGAAAAGTCACGTTCATTTGCGGTTCGAGACTTTCAAATCAAGCAGACCTGTTGACGCAGTCGCCTTCGGCTTACCGTTAAACGAATGATCAATCAAGTATTTCTGCATTTCTTTCTTCGTGTCTTCGTGGTGAAAAGAGTTGGTTGCGGTCATGCCGCGCTGGGTCCAGTGTGGCTTAAAATATCTTGTGATATTTCACAAACATTTTTGTTGAACAAGAGCCTCAATGAGAAATCAGAATGAACAGCGATCAATTTGAACCGAGTCTGTTTCGATGCGAGCGGCTGGAGAGATATGTTCTCGTCCAGTTTCATCAAGAGATGCTGAGCGACGAAATAAATGTTGATCAACTGGGTCACGAATTAACGGCGGTCGTTGAGCAACCTGGCTGGCAGCGGATCATTATTTCGTTACAGAATGTGGCCCACATTACTTCATCGGTTTTGGGGAAATTGATTCACCTGCACAGGCAGCTGCAACGCAAAGAGGGTAAATTGGCTTTGTGTGAGTTATCAGATAACGTGATGGAAATTATGGAGACGAGCCGGCTTGATACCTATTTTTCGATCTTTTCGAGCGTCGAAGATGTTCAGGCGGATTGGAATGAGCCGAGTCTGTAGGTTAGTATTTTATCAATGAAGTGCTGCGCAAAAGTGGTTGGATATTATTACCACGAAAAAGAAAGACGTGAACCACGGAGGCACGGAGAACAGCGAGTCAAAAAAGAAGTCTCTCATTAAAAAAAGAGTTGCACGCAAAGTCGCGGCGACGCAAAGAAAAGAAAAAAAGAAAAGTTTTTAAGCAGATTAAATGAGCAGTTTGAATTCCATTTTATTGCAGACAATGCGGGGATTTATTTGCGTCGCCGCGTCTTTGCGAGAGTTTTTTCTCTGGGTCTGTGTGGTTAATTTGTTTTTCCTGTTTGGTTCCGGAGATGCCGGATTAGACTTTCCAGCCTGAGGTTTACAGCTAAGGGTGTGTAGGCTGGGTCGTGCCTCAGCTTTTTTCTTTCTGTTTCAATGATCAGCTTTTTTCTTTCTGTTTCAATGAAATGATGAGAGAGATTTTGCTGGGTTACCACCCAGGCTGCGTGTCGAAATCACGAAAATTATCAATCTAAAAATCGGGAGGTTGCGGTTGTCGAGGTTTATTGCGATTGAAGGCATTGACGGTTCCGGTAAGGGAACGCAAACGGCTGAATTAAAAAAGTATTTTGATGAATCGGGAGTTCGTTGCTCCACGATGACGTTTCCACGTTACAGCGAAACGATAATGGGGAAACAGATTGGGCGATTTCTTAACGGAGAATTCGGGCCACTCGAACATCTTCACCCGGTCCCGATTTCGCTGATGTATGCGGTCGAGCGATTTGAATCGCGTGGTTTAATCGAAGAGAATTTACGCGATTGCGATTTATTGATTGCAGATCGGTATGTTGGTTCAAACTTTGCGCATCAAGGGGCGCATCTATCGGGTGAAAAACGACGCGAATTTTTGGAGTGGATCAGCACGGTTGAATATAAATTATTCGGCATCCCAAAGCCGGACTTGGTGATTGTGCTTGATCTTCCCGCTGATGCTTCTGCGAATCGCGTTGCGATGAAAAATGCGAGAGATTACACCGATCAAACAACCGACCTGCACGAATCGGATCAAGAATATCTGGCCTCTGTTCGTGACGTCTATTTGCAACTGTGCGAACAAAACGAAACCTGGCAGCTTTCCCCGTGCTTAACAGAGACAGGAGAGGGGTTGTCAGTGGATGCCATCCAGGAAAACCTGCGGCAGTTGATAAAAAAACATTGCCTGGAATAGTAGATGTATGTCACAAAACAATTCCGCCACTCATAGCCTGCGCAGAGTTTTTCAACAGGCCTTTGTTGTCCCGCATTTAGCATGCAATCATCGTCAGGCACAGTCTGAGCTAGACGGTTCTTTCAGGGAGAGTCCCCCTTTTATAACTCAAAGTTTGCTTTCGATGTTCCTCCTGCGGGAACTTCGAATGTAAGCTTTGAAGCCCCGGCAGTATACTCTTTGGGAACAATTTGCTTAGGGCCAGTATCGGATTTTCGTGATTGTGGTCCTCCAATATTCATTGCTTCAAGCTGCGTTTCATCCATTCCCTCTTCATTTAAGAAGCTTGGATCGCCTCCTTCCACTTTGGAAAAGAAAACATTGTTGAGACCAACAACGGCTCCTTTAACAAATTTATATTTCCCTTTGCTGTCAGTCACCCCAAATGTGCCGTTATTCGGATGGTCTGGGTTGATAAAATGAACTTCCAGTCCTTCCACTGGTTTGCCATTAATGGTGACGCTCCCAGAGACAGAAGCCCTCGGCGGTCCATCATCTGCTCCCCCTCCACACCCCTGCAAAGAAAAAATCAAAAAAAGGATACAAACCGTCATCACGTGACGAGTGACTTGAAAATCAACTGATAACATTGCCTATATTCTCAACTCAATAAAAAGAGGAACGATTAAAAATAAAACTGACGCGCAAGAACAAAATGTTATTGCGCGCAGAACTGATTCAGGTTCACTAAGAATGAACCAGATCTTTTAGAATGAGGTGACCTGACCATCGTGAATATAGTTCAACAGACAGAAAGTCTTATAATCCATATTCTCGCTGAGGAACCTGACATTTCCATCACCGAAAACGAATTGAGCTCCACCAGTGTGCCCACTGCCGAAACCCCAGGCGTAAGTTAAATTGGTGCCATTTTGATTAAAGTCACCGTTGAGATGATATCTAACAGGATAGTTTCCTGCTGTATAGCAAATGGAAAGGTCCGAATTTGTACAGGAACCCGTACTGGAAACACCAGACGAAACAACTCGTCCATGCACACTGGTATGAATTCCCGACATGCCAAACGGGCCATAGGCATGCGATGTCTTATAGCCAGTTCCCCCCCAGGCTTCTCCGATGAGAGTTGTGTTACTTGTCCCATCTTTTAAGTCTCTCATCCTGGCAGCACCATCATTGCCAAAAGCACCTTGTCTGTAGTCTGACTTATAAAGATGCCAGGGAGCGTTGTAATCTGTGAAGACTCCAGTGCAGAAAAGGTAACTGGTACGACGTGTGTATTGAGTTCGATTATAAAAGGAACTGGAATAGGTACCAGCTGGACCAGATGAATCATGAGATGGACACTCTATTGTAGAAATGATCGTTCCTATCAACGCTGCATTGTTGCTGTTGACTGGTTGCTGAGCTGTTCCGTAGGGGTTACAATCGATAGATGTCTCATTGAAATTGAACTGATCGTAAAGCGGCGCCTGTTCAAGATACGGCAGGATCATTTGCCAACCGGTTGTGTTTGAGACTCGGGTATTACCAGAAAAATAACTGGTACTATTATATCTACCCGAACTAAGCAACGCTGCCGGGAATACGTTGTGCACATCGTGATAGTTGTGCAAAGCCAAGCCAAGCTGCTTTAAGTTGTTTTTGCAGGAACTTCTACGAGCTGCTTCTCTTGCTTGTTGAACTGCGGGAAGAAGCAATGCGACAAGGATTGCGATTATTGCAATGACTACCAATAACTCAATTAAAGTAAAACCGCGTCGTTTCATTCGTTGCCCAGACATGGGAACCTCCTTTAGAAAGGTAAAAAAGTACACTTCGTGCACAAACAAGAGAATGGGCATTCATAATAAATTTCCGAAAAGGGGCGAACGCCCAAACAAGACAATCTGAGACTACCTGAACAAATGAAGAAGATCAAGTGAAATCAGCACAAATAAAAAATTCATTTTCTATTTGTGAAAAATGGGAAATGGCACCAAAACAGAACGCATTCGCCGTAAGCAGGATCTGGGTTTGCTTGATTGTCTGCAAATGTCCGACAAAGTACAGATTATTGCCCGCAATGAACAACTGCGAAATCTGACCCGGTACCAGTCGAGAAAGAAGCTTGAAGAAGAAGCGAAAATGCTGGAAAAGCTGAGAAACAATCTGGCTCACTCGCAAGATATTATCATCAACGACTGGCGTGCAATCGTCATCCTTTCAGAAAGACTCGATTCCATTCTGGAGGGACCACCCGGTTTCAGGGAAGCAGAAACCGGGCTGACAGATTCGTAGGTCAGTCGAGCAAGCCAAGTTGTGGCTGACGAAATAGTGGAACTGTTTTTTTGTTGATTTTCTAAAATGTTGATGTGCGGAATGGCGGAAAATATTGTCCCGCATTTAGCATGCAATCAATATCAGTCACAGTTTGAGCTACTCGGCTTGCATCCAACTTTTTATAATCTTGCCATCCTTCACTTCGTACATAGACGTGCCATCAGGGAAGTTTACATTTGTAAAGAAATCCCGATTATAGGTTGGATCCAATTTTACACTTTTAACAAGATATCGTTGAGTCCACCGTGGTTCCTGTTTACCCTCTCGTTGTATCGTGAATTGATTGTATTTAACAATTTTCGCATCAAACGGAAACCAGACCCCTTCACTAATTTCGTGGAATTTACTAACGATTCCCTCAGCTTCAGGAATGTCGTTTGAATATTTTGGTCTGAAGAACAGTCGTTTCACCGGAAGATAGTTACGACTTTCTGCCAACCAGATTTCGTATCTAGAGGAAATTTTCTTGGAAGCAGTAAATGATGTCACGATGACTTTATGGCAATTTAAATCCTTAATTTTGTATTCTCCGTCATACATAACTTGCAATGTTTTTCCATTGCTTATCATACCATCTGGATGTGAACGAATTGCTTTGTGTCCCGAAAGAAATACTGATAATGGAACGGAAGAATAAGATGTTGACCTTAGTAGTATCATGTGCGGTAAAATAGCTGTTCGATCAGTCAACTTGCCGTGGTTGATGTTCCCGATGGAATTTTGTTCGAGTATTCTGGAAAAGTTGCCGTCAAATGAATGAATCCGATCACGTGAATTAGTTGATTCGGATGTTTTAGAGTATCCTGCTCTTTCTATGCGAAAATACTCCCCTTGTGAAACATAGCTAACTTGCACATTTTTCTCGATTACAGATCGAGTACTCGCATTCTTTTTGTCTGTGTTTTTATAAACAGAACTCATTGACACATTGATATCCAAATATAGTTTCTCATTACGTTGGACATTTTTAATAATTTCCTCAATGGTCAATTCACCTGAAGCGGTCTCAGGAATCATACAAACAGGAAGTGCAAGGCAGATGCAAACAAACAGACGCCAGCGAACGACAAAGGAAGTGATATTGCACCAACACATTTTCGAATTTCCTCATCTGGATAAACCGGAACCAAAAAGGAGATAGGCGTTAGGTAGTAGGTAGGGCTTGCTGATTTAGTCTATCGTACTGCTATTCATGTATCAAGCCACGATTAAGAACTCTTCAGCCGCAAGGGTTTTTGAGTCTTTGCTTGAAAAACCGTGCGGCTCATTCGAAAAGTTTTGGA
>Ga0316209_1003159_pt1 | contig 11666 bp, 9 predicted proteins | sample 6monopyrite_MG_FD_204945 | JGI IMG/M metagenome (GOLD analysis project Ga0316209, IMG submission 204945) | Microbial mat bacterial communities from mineral coupon in-situ incubated in ocean water Damariscotta River, Maine, United States -... | ecosystem: Environmental > Aquatic > Marine > Coastal...
GCCATGGCAACGGTAACTTAGTGGAAGGAAACGTGTTTTTTGGTAATGGTGTAGACCATACCGGTGGCATACGGGTGATTAATCGTGATCAAATCATTCGCAATAACTATATGGAAGGTTTAACTGGCTATCGTTTTGGCAGTGGCTTTACCATCATGAACGGCGTGCCTAATTCTCCTATCAATCGCTATCATCAAGTCGATAATGCCCTTATTGAAAACAATACCTTAGTCAACGTTGCTCACATTCATTTTGCAGCAGGTAGCGACGCTGAACGAAGTGCTGCGCCTATCAACAGTAAATTTCGAAATAATTTGATTTTTAACAATCAAAACACCGATGGAATTAGCATTTTTGATGATATCAGTGGTGTGAAATTTAGTGGTAACTTAGTATCAGAAGGGATCAAACCTTCCATAAAAGATGGCTTCAAAGTGACTTCATTGAAAATGCAGCGAGCTAAAAATGGTTTGTTGTACCCTGAAGAAAAAATGCACAATTTAGGTACATCTAAAACGTTAAACCCGATACAAAAAGAACAAGTAGGCACCAGCTATTATCCAAAAACGGAACCTGATGTAGCCTTTGATTCAGGAAACCTTATTCAAGTTAAGCCAACTGAAAATGCATTATTTAACGCCATTAATAATGCAAGTTCTGGTGATGTACTGATGTTAGAAAACGGTAAGTACTACATTGGCAAAGTTATCAAATTAGATAAAACCATTACCATCAAGGCTAAAAATAGAAAACACGTTACTTTATATCCTGAGCGCTCCACTTTTGTTGATATCAATAATTTTGGTAGCTTGAAGCTAGTTAATTTAATTATTAGCGGAAAACGCACACCAGATGCAGCAGGTAACACCTTAATACGTACTTCTAGAATTCCTATGCAACGCAATTATCGATTAGAGATTGAAGGCAGTATTATCGAAGATTTAAACGTCAATCATTCATTTCACCTTTTTGATGCTGGCCATAGAAGTTTTGCTGACCATATTAAGATCACCCACAGCACTATTAGAAATGTCACGGGCGACATCATTCGCCTCAACAAAGAAACCGATGATTTGGGTATCTACAACGCCGAGTACATCTACTTCAACGATAATTTACTTGAAAATGTTGAGGGTGCAGTGGCTAAGGTGTACCGAGGTGGTACAGATGAAAGCACCTTTGGACCGCATTTTATCATGCAAGGCAATGTGCTTAAAAATGTCGGTAAAGGAAAGCGCAATAAACAGGATGCTTCAGTATATCTGCATGGTGTACAAGTCGCACAAATCAGTGAAAACAAATGGTTTGATTCAGCACCTATAGATATTGAGCATACAGTGGGTGAGCCGGTAACTGCGGTGACGAATAATGAGATGACTAACACTATGGCGCCTAAAGTGATTGAGCTAAGAGTAAAAGGTCCACATACCGCCACACTAGAAAACAATACAGTTAAGTAATAAAAACAAAATTTGACTGACTAATGCAGACAAATATGAACTCTTAATAGGGAGTGAGTTTAAAATGTTAAAATCAGGCGATTGCTTTTTTGTGCCACCCAGTATTGAACATGCAAGGGTATGAGAATGAGCAGGCGTTTTGCGCGCCACAAGTAATTCTCATAGATAAGATTTTTTTAGCCGAGTAATACGAGTAGATGTATATGAAAATGAAAAATTTACGTTGGTGGGTGATCGCATTAATCGCGTTAGCCACCGTTATTAACTATATAGACAGGCAAGCACTGAGTGTTCTTTGGCCTTATATGGGGAGTGAAATTTATCCTGAAAAAAATGCCGACCAGCTAAAACAAGTTTTAGGAACCGTAAGCGTTGTATTTTTATTCTCTTATGCGATAGGTCAGGCAGTATTCGGCAAAATTTTTGATTGGATTGGCACCCGTTTAGGTTTTGTTTTATCTATTGGTGTATGGTCTTTAGCAACAGCATTACATGCATTTGCTCAAGGCATTTTAACCTTTAGTATTTTTCGTGCAATTCTAGGTATGTCAGAAGCAGGTAACTGGCCTGGTGCAGCAAAAGCTAACGCTGAGTGGTTCCCAAGTAAAGAGCGTGCTTTAGCACAGGGTATCTTTAATTCTGGCGCAGCAATCGGTGGTATTATTTCAGTTCCATTAATTGCATATTTAGCATTATTTTTTAGTTGGAAGATTATTTTTGTCTTGGTAGGTCTAGTGGGTCTTTTATGGTTAATTCCATGGTTAGTGCTCGTTAAAGCCCCACCAATTAAGCATCCTTGGATAACCGATGAAGAGCGCGAATATATCTTATCAGGCCAAAAAGCTGTTACTACTGAAGCAGGCGAAATAAAACTAGAAGAGTATGTACCAAGCTACGGTGAGATGTTAGGCCGTAAAGAAAGCTGGGGCGTAATTATCGCTACTGCTGCAATTGACCCAATTTGGTGGTTATTTATTGTTTGGATCCCAACCTACCTTGTAGAAGTTTACAGTATGGACGTTAAAGGATTAGCAATCATTGGCTGGGTTCCGTATGTAGGTGCTATGTTCGGTGCTTGGTTTGGTGGTCTATTATCTCAAAACCGAATTAAAGCTGGTTGGAGCGTTAACAAAACGCGTAAAGCCGTTATCGTGCTAGGTTGTTTAATAATGCTACCGTCATTGTTACTGTTATCTAACCCTGGTAGTGCAAACACTGCAGTTCTTATTATGGCTGCGATATTATTTGGTTTCCAAACCTCGATTGGTAGTATTCAAACATTACCAAGTGATATGTTAGGTAAAGACAGTGTAGGTTCATTATCTGGTTTCGCTGGTATGGCTGCAAAATTCTCAGCTGCAGGTTTAACTGCAATGGTTCCATTTTTGACTGCTGGTGCAAACTACCAAAATGTATTCATTCTTGGTGCTGTGTTGGCTTCTATCGTAATGGTAAGTATTTTACTCCTTTGCCCTAAAATAGAGCCACTAAAAAGTAACAAGTAAAAGATAATTTTAATTAAGGTTCGCAAGTTACTGCTTGCGAACAAGATCCAAGGTTTATCATGCAAAAAGTAGTTTTATTTGGTGAGTGTATGCTTGAACTGCGCCAAGCAAAAGACGGGATAATGAAGCAGTCTTTTGCGGGTGATACATTCAATACTGCTGTTTATATGAAGCGAATATTTGCTCAACAAGACATCGCTTTTATGACGGCAGTTGGGCAAGACACTATTAGTCAACAAATGGTTTCAGCATGTCGTTCAGAAAATCTTAATGACCAGCATATATTTGCTAAAAGCGACAGAAACCCTGGTATTTATTTAGTGCAAACTGATGAACAGGGCGAACGTTCATTTTTGTATTGGCGTGATAGTTCTGCTGCCAAACAAGTGATGCAATATGTGGATCAAGCGGCTATTGATGAACTTTGTAAAGCGGATTTGTTCTTCTTCTCTGGTATATCCATTGCGATATTAGAGCCCCAAGACAGAGATGCTTTTTGGGCGATGTTGGGGCAGCTAAAAGAAGCGGGTGTGAAAATTGGCTTTGATCCCAATTATCGCCTTCGCCTTTGGAATAGCGCAGATGAAGCCAAAGCAGAGTTTGCCAAAGCTTATGCTGCTAGCGATATCATGATGCCGGGAGTTGATGATTTTAAACAGCTTTACGACATAGAAACACTTGAAGACATATTAGTGTTTTGTCAGCCTTTCGAGATTGCTGAGTTGGTGCTTAAAAATGGCCCACAGAGCGTCTATTGTCAGTTGCATGGTCAGCTCACACATGTCCCTATTACACCTGTAACCCATGTAGTTGACACCACCTCAGCCGGCGATTCCTTTAATGGCGTTTATTTGGGCGCCAGATTGGCAGGGCTGAATATCACATCCTCAGTTGAATTAGCTGCAGCTTCTGCGGCCATAGTGATCCAACATCCAGGCGCTATTGCTCCGATTGATGCGTTCGATAATATCCATACAGTTTTAGTTCAAAAGTAGCTGAAAAAGCCACCTTGCTGTGAAAACCACAAGGTGGCTTTTTTTTACCTCGCTAAAAATCCTCGAAATATCATATTGAACATAAATACTATGAATTTACATTCCATTATAAAGTAAGCCATATTTATTACAGTGCATTAAATTTTGAGGCTTTTATGACGATTATCGTGTTCCCTGCTGAGTTAAAATCACAGGAAAAGCGTTGTGCTGTGTTACCAGTCAACGTTAAGGCGTACAAATTAATGGGGGCTACTGTGCAGGTACAAGCCGGTATCGGCGAGCATATCCATGTGAGTGATGCAGAATATGTAACGGCTGGCGCAGAAATTGTGGCAAGTCGCAGTGAGCTATTAGCCAATGCTGACATTGTGCCTAGTTTGCACAAACTCAGCACAGATGACCTAAGTCACTTAAAACCTAACTCACTTATCGTCAGCTACCTAGACCCATTTAATGAAAAGGGTTTTGTGGCTAGTTTGTGTGACAAAAATATCAGCAGCATTAGCATGGAAATGATCCCGCGTATTAGTCGCTGCCAAAAAATGGATGCCCTTAGTTCACAAGCCAGTTTGGCTGGATACGTGATGGTGATGCAAGCAGTCAATCAGCTCGACAGTGTTTTACCTATGATGATGACACCAGCTGGTACATTGAAACCCGCAAAGGTATTTGTTATTGGTGCTGGCGTGGCGGGTTTACAAGCTATTGCCACGGCTAAGCGTTTAGGTGCCAGTGTCACCGCCTTTGACACCCGTACTGTGGTGGCCGAACAAGTGCAATCACTGGGTGCTAAATTTTTACATATCGATTTAGGTGAAACAGGTGAGACGGGGCAGGGCTATGCCCAAGCTTTAACACCACAGCAAATGCAAATTCAGCAACGTGAACAAGCCAAATGTATTGCCGATTCTGATATTGTGATCACCACAGCCCAATTGTTTGGGCGCAAACCGCCACGGCTGATTGATCAACAAACCGTAGAGTCTATGCAAGCTGGAAGTGTGATAGTGGATATGGCTGCCGAAAATGGCGGTAATGTTGAAGGCACGGTACCCGGTGAAATTATCAAGCACAAAGGGGTGACCATTATTGGCACAGGAAATTGGGCAAATGGAGTCGCCAAACATGCGACACAAATGTACGCCAACAACATGTTTAATTTAATCAGCGAATTTTGGCACAAAGAAGACAATGTTTTTAAGCTGGATCTTGAAGACGAAGTGCAGTCGGGTTGTATCATTACCCATCAAGGACAAGTAGTGAATGCCATGCTTAAGTCTATCTATGCCGCTAATCATTCATCCACAAACGATAAAGAGGAAGCCTAATGGACGCCGTATATTTACTATTTATTTTACTATTGTCGGTTTTTGTCGGCTTTGAACTTATCCAAAAAGTACCTGCAACTTTGCATACTCCTTTAATGTCAGGGGCTAATGCCATTTCTGGTATTACAGTTGTAGGTGCGCTGGCCTTGGCTGGCAGCGACAGCATGGGTGAATATTCCACTTACCTTGGTGCATTTGCGGTATTTTTGGCCACCATAAACGTTGTGGGAGGCTATTTGGTTACCGACCGAATGCTCGCCATGTTTAAGAAAAAGCATTAGAGAAATATGATGATAGAAACTACCACTACTGATCTCGTGATCAACTTTAGCTATGTGCTTGCTGCGGCCTTATTCATTTTTGGATTAAAGCTGCTCGGCCATCCATCGTCAGCTCGCAAGGGTAACTTACTTTCTGCCATTGCGATGCTGATTGCAATTGTTGTCACTATGTTCGATAACAACATTGTTAGTTTTCAGGTGATAGCCATGGCTATGTTAGCTGGCAGCATACTGGGAGTGCTTGCCGCAAGGTTGGTAGCCATGACAGCCATGCCAGAAATGGTGTCCTTGCTAAATGGTATCGGTGGCCTTGCCAGTTTATTTGTTGCTTGGGCGACGGTTGCAACTAACAATGAATTTAGCGCTTTCACTATGATAGTCACTTTTCTAGCTTTGCTAATTGGTGGCGTGACCTTTTCAGGCAGCCTGATTGCTTGGGCAAAACTCAGCGAACGTATTACGGGGCGCTCGGTCACCTTCGCAGGTCAGGCGCTGTTTAATAGTCTGCTAGTACTGGTGATTATTTTTACTGCTTACCTTTTTGTTACTCAGCCTGCAATGCTAGCTGGCATCAACATCGACCACACAGTGGTGTTGTATACAGCCATGGGTCTTGCTTTGTTATTTGGCATCATGCTGGTATTGCCTATTGGCGGGGCAGACATGCCAGTGGTTATTTCACTACTTAATTCGTACTCTGGACTCGCCGCCTGTGCCGCCGGATTTGCCCTGCACAACAACATCCTGATAGTGGCCGGTTCGTTAGTAGGTGCCAGCGGTATTATCCTCACCAACATTATGTGTAAAGCCATGAATCGATCCTTAACTAATGTGTTATTCAGCGGCTTTATGCCAGTGACTAAAACAGACATGGTGATAGAAGGTGAAGTTAAACCCCTTTCTGCAGAGGACGCTTACTACGTGCTCGAAGCTGCGCAATCTGTGGTGGTTATTCCTGGTTATGGTATGGCAGTGGCGCAAGCGCAACACGCCATGAAAGAGCTACAACAACTGTTAGAAGAAAATGGCGCTGAAGTCGCCTACGCTATTCATCCAGTAGCGGGGCGGATGCCTGGGCATATGAACGTACTATTAGCCGAGGCCGACGTGTCTTATGAGCAGTTATTTGAAATGGACGACATCAACAAACGTATCCAAAACTTTGACGTGGCTATAGTGATTGGCGCCAACGACGTGGTGAACCCGGCAGCCCGAGAAATGAAAGGCAGCCCCATTTATGGCATGCCAGTCATCAATGCGGATCTCGCAAAAAATGTGTTTGTGCTTAAACGTGGTATGGCCTCAGGTTTTGCTGGCATCGACAACCCGCTGTTTTTCAAACCTAACTGCCGAATGATATTTGGTGACGCAAAAGAAACCTTAGGCCATATGATCCGGCAGTTTTCGGATTAAGTGCTGGGCAAAAGCTCGCTTATGCCATTGCTGATTAAAAAGTCGGCAATGAGTCATGATAATGTCACAAAAAACTTGCAAGGAAGACGCTGCTCGCTATAATGCTCGCCTCTTGGAGATTGCTTGATTCAAGCTTCAAGGATTTGCAAAGCCAGTGTGGTGGAATTGGTAGACACGCTAGATTCAAAATCTGGTTTCTTCGGGAGTGGCGGTTCGAGTCCGCCCACTGGTACCACTTCTCTTCGAGAAGTAGAAAAAGTCAACTTAGGTTGGCTTTTTTTATGTCTGGAGTTTGGTAAATGGCTGATGTTTTTATGCCCTAGCGGGCACTGTCATCCATGACATCTTTCAAACGAATCCCTTTCGTCCAACCAACTTTTTTGCTACAGCCAAAAAAAGTAGGCAAAAAAGGCCGCTCGAGGGCAATGCTCTTCATCCAATAGTTTATTCCATTTTGCAGGTCACGCTGAGCCGTTCCCGACGGCGCACCGCTCAATCGCCTGTCCATGGCGATTGCCCTACAAAATGGAATAAACTATTGGCGAACCTTGAGTCGAGGGGAGATTAAAAGCATCGGCGTTGCCGACTGAAAAAGCTAAATGGCTACGCAATTAATTCCTAACAGGAAATTGCGATGGGTGTCTCCATAAATACCAAGATTAAAATGACAAAATGTTTTTAAAACTCAATGTGTCAGCTCTCACTCTCATAGTTAGAATACTTACAAAATATGTAACTGCGAAAATAGACGAGATTAATCTTGCCAATTATATTTTTATATTCATATAATTATCGTTGAAATTGATGAAAGGAAGACTCAAATATGCGTACGATGTTAGTTGTAATATGTACTGTTATTGCCCTTTCCTCTTGCAATTCGACTAAGCCAAAATCTCCTTCTTACCCCAAGAACCAACAAAATACTCAGGAAACTAAGATAGTTTCTTCTGATGAAAAGCCTCTTATAAAACCCACTGTTGTTGAGTTTGTAAAAAGTTCAGATATTAGTGTTCTTGGATTGGCAATAATTGATGAACAGTTCAGCACTATAACTATTGAAGAGTACCGACTCGAAGCTCATTTACTGCACAGCATTGGGTTCAATAACTCCATCTTGTTTGCATTTGATAAGAGTGCTCTTACAGATATTAACGTAATTGAACTTGACCGCTTTGCTAACTTGTACGGACAAAATGCGGTGGGGAAATATCTCTATATCGTTGGTCACACTGACAGCCGAGGATCACAAACTTACAACCAAAGTCTATCTGCAAGACGCTCTTTGGTGGTAGCGAGTTTGTTGGTTCGAGCTGGCATCCCGCCAAATAAGATTAAGCTAGTGCCCGCTGGCGAAATCATGCCGCTAGCCACTAATGTTAGTAAGCAAGGACGGGCTTTTAATCGTCGAGTGGAAATATTAACGGCAAATTCGCAAGAATTAGTTAAAGCTTTTTTGAGAGAGCATAATTGTGAGGATATTGATAAGGCCTGTACATCAGCGCTCATACCGGTAATACCCATTGAAATGAAAGGAAATGATATTGTAATAAGCATGGATGGCAAGGACATGGTGTCGACCAATACTCCGATGTTAAACGATCTAAGATCTTTAGAAGCCTCTCTATCACAAGATTTAGATGCAACGGACGAGCGCTTTAGTAAGCAATCGGAGCGAGAGCGCCTAGCCAAACTTGACGATCAAGTGCGTGCTCGACTTCAAGTCCCAACACATATTCGACCAGAGATGGCCTTCATCGCAGAAGTAAGAAAGCTCATGCTGTTGCCTGCAAAATACCACTTAATCAAAAAATAACGAGAAATACTAATGGAAGAGTTAACAACTGATTTTAAAAAGTTACTCAATGATACCCCGATAGATGAAGCTAATCGTGCTCAGGCACAAAGCCATATCGAGGGGCTAGTAAAAGAAGAGCTTAATGAATGTCAACAAGGTTTTATCAACACCGATAAAGGGCTTTTAACTATTCGAATTAAAGATGGTGCAACCCGTTCCATTAAAGAGCGCATGTCACGCTGGGTGCAATTACGCAATGATGTATTGCTCAGAACCAAAGCACTGGAGTCGAAAAGCAAATCGAGTGAAGTCGACAGTAAAGAACGCGGATTAATAGAGCAAGCAGAGGAAGCAAAAAGCGCCGCTCGTGAAAATTACATGAGAAACCATGACTACAGTAACCGGCGCAGTGAATATGACAAGGCTAACTCTCTTTATGAAACGATGAATGCTGAAATGGGTGGTAAGCCTCCAGTTAAGCGTAAATTGTGGCTATATGTGTTTTCAATTTTGCTCATTGGGTTTGTAGAATGGTTTATTAATTACTCTACATTTAATTACAAATACCCTTCAGGTATTGCATTTGGGATCACTATATTAGTGGCTCTAGCCATTGCAATTGCCAGCCATTTTCACGGAGCATTAATTAAGCAGCGCCCAGCATTGTTTGCTTCACATCGTACAGGGAGTGAAAAGCGACAAATTATATATTATCAGCTCCTCTTCACCGTCTTATTAATTATAGCGCTAGGTGTAGTGACCAATGCACGGTATGACGTACTTATGGAACAAATGGTAGGCTCTGGGGGGGCAGCTCTCCCTGGACTACCTGGAATGAACGAGCAGGCATCCTCAGTTTGGGATGAATTATTTCCCTTTGTCTTGATGAATATATTAGTTTGGTTAATTGGTATTGCTATTTCATTTCTTATTCACGACAGTCGTCCTGACTATCAGGAAGCATATGCTCATTATGATGAAACTCGCAAACGTTTCAATAAAGTCGACAAAGGCCTTAAGGATGAAGAGACGCGAATCGAGGCGGAATTTGACGTTAAGATAAAGGCGGTAAAAAACACACACGCCTCTCGCAGTAAGGGGGTTGATAAGATACAAGAATATATGGAACGTCTTGCCGCTAAAGAAGAAGGTTTAGTGAAGCAAGCCACCGGTGTGATCAATGAAACGTTTGAAAGACATCAGTCAGCTTTAGTAGCTGCGATGCGTCAGGCGGGTCTAGTAAGTGTAAAATTTGGTCCAAAGCAATTAAGTATGGACGAATATCTTAATAAGGATTTGCGCATGACAGTAATCGAAGTTAAAGAGTTGCTACATTTGGAGGATTCAGCATGAGGTTTATAATTGCGTTATTGGTATTTCTATTTGCGAGTACCGTTGAAGCGGACGGATTGATTCGAACAACAGATCTCAAAAAATATTGTGGTCAAGAAGGGATCAATCGTCAAACTGTTATTTACTTAGACCAATCAATAATTGCTAAAAAGGATCCGAATTGGTTCAGAGATATACTTAACAAAGCCAAGTTTTTACCTGGGGAGCGAGTTCAAATAGTAACTATTAAAGACGGAAGCTCAACCGTCGAACAAGCATGGGATGCCTGTTATCCCGCTTATACTCCAGAGAATTACAGTGTTCTTAAAAAAGATGAAGGTTTTGGTTCTGTCTTTACAGGTGGTATTGACGATGCCATCAAAAACGACAATAAAGCATTTACTATGAGATTACAGCAAGCTTTAGCACATCCATTACAAGAAACACGCCACGAACAAGCGCCAAAATATAAAAGTGAATTTCCTCGGAAAAAGTTGGTTGAGGCCTTTTATTACGACTCCAAACGATTAGATTTAAAAAGTGGTATTGCTAGAGTAATTGTTTTTAGCGATATGATAGAAAACTCAGATCTTGTAAAGCATGCATTATTCGACCCTGTTAAAGACTCAGTTTCAGTTTCGAATCGATTTCCTGTCTTTTTTAACCATGCGAGCTTTTACATATATGGAATCAATTATACTAATTCTGATACTGCATTGAACGAAAAAATGGAACGATTCTGGCGGCAATACTTTATTAAGTCGGGAGCGGAGATTTCTCATTATGGTACACAACTAGTACTACCCCGTGATGATGGTATGTTCAGTGCGAAAAGCTACAAAGGGAAGCTAACTCAATCTGATGGGAAAAGACTTGCTACCAGCATGCGACTAGCCTATCTGCCCAATGGTGACCTCATTCATAGCTGGCTTGCAGTTGGTGATAATTTCATGACCTTGAGCGGTAATATGTCATGTAGTGGGCAAAACTGCGAAGTTGAAGCTAAAATCAAAGAATCTGGATTTGAGTATTTCAAACCTAATGATGTTGTTAAACTTAGTGGGACATTGTCAGAGATGCGTGGACAGATTGGCGCGAGGGATGATTCCGTTATAGATGAGAAAGGCAAAATTTATCGATTTGATATTGAGTTTGGCCAAGATTCGATTTTATCAATGTAAGCATATTTAACCGCGTAGCGTAAAGTTCGGGGGGCTTGCGCTGACTCTTAGTCAGAACTGCGGGGTGAGGTTCTTTGAAAAGAATTATGATGACCGTCCTCGTAATTCCCTTCCAAAACTCAGGTTAATTGCCAGCAAAAGCAAAAGCAAAAGCAAAAAGCAAAAAGGGGTGTGCGGCCGAGCCAGGTCGATAATTCCAGCGGGTGTGATCCCCGCTCCGGCAAGGTAGGTCAACCACCGGATAGCAAACATCGGGCAGGCGGCGGTAACGCCAAATGTTAAGCACGATGGGCGCAAGCCAATAGGCCGTAAGCATTAGCTGAAGTGATTTAGCCTCGTAAGTATTAATTAAGTAGGGCGACAGCGTACCCTTTCT
>Ga0316209_1003162_pt1 | contig 11655 bp, 9 predicted proteins | sample 6monopyrite_MG_FD_204945 | JGI IMG/M metagenome (GOLD analysis project Ga0316209, IMG submission 204945) | Microbial mat bacterial communities from mineral coupon in-situ incubated in ocean water Damariscotta River, Maine, United States -... | ecosystem: Environmental > Aquatic > Marine > Coastal...
ATGTGGTCTTTAAACCAGGTTTTGACTGCCAGATGAGTTGTATCTCTTATTGCTGTAAGTGTACGGCTGATTTCTACCTGTGTATTTTTGGCAATACTGGCCTGAATGGCCCAGGCTCCTGCGCCAAAAAAGATCATTAATAATACCGCTATTAAAAGATTCGAACGAATTCCTTTCATCAATAGTCTCTCTTCTTGAGATGTACTGTTTGATTATGTTTTAGTTTACTGTAAAAATGATAGAAGGAAGGAAGAGTATTTAGTAAAAAGCTGATACATATCAATTTTCAAAGGTGTTTGAAATTCATCAAATAAGGTTGCTTAACCCTTTTTGCTTTTTATTCAATGTTATCAGTTACCTGTTCTGGCCTTATTCGAATCAAGCTTTTCCTGTCATTCGTTTGAACAATAATGCAATAATGGCTGACCACTACAGGGCAGGTTTATGTTAATAGCTAAAAATCTTCAAATAAAGAAGATTATAAATCATTTATTAGCTATGATTTTTCTGCTTATTTCGTCTATAGCTAGCGCGTCTGAGTCGGAATCACCTGTTTGGTATGGAAAAGATGTGAATGATCAACCGGTTATACATTTATATTTTTTCTGGTCAGAAAAATGTCCGCATTGTTTGCAAGCCCTCCCGGATATTATTGAAATAGATAAAGCCTACCCATGGTTAACATTGCATTCACTTGAGTTGGTGAATCATCCAGAACATATCCAGACATTTATAAACATGTCTGCATGGTTTGGTGCTGATGCTCGCAGTGTGCCTACCTTTATGTTTTGCGGAAACTTGATAAGTGGTTATGAAAGTAAACAAACAACGGGTGAACTACTAAGGTCACATTTAGAGGCTTGTTTTCAGTTTGCTAAAGAAAATAACCCGGATAATAAAACCGCTTTTGTTTTATCTCATGATGAGTCTGAATCTATAGATATTCCATTGCTGGGTAATTTTTCATCTGAAGAGTTTTCATTACCTGTGCTAACTGTGTTTATTGCAGGTATGGATGCCTTCAACCCTTGTGCTTTTTTCGTGCTGCTGTTTTTACTGAGTTTGATGGTACATACACAGAGTCGAAGTAAAATGATGTTCATTGGAGGTATTTTCGTTTTTGTTTCTGGTGCTATGTATTTTTTGTTTATGGCGGCCTGGTTAAATTTATTTATCTACCTGGGAAAGTTGCGATTAATTACCCTGCTAGCAGGCTGTATCGCTGTTTTAGTGGCTTCAATTAATATTAAAGATTACTTCTGGTTTAAAAAAGGTGTTTCTTTAAGTATATCTGATAATAAAAAACCTAAATTGTTTGATCGTATGCGAAATTTGTTACGACTTGATTCATATGGAATGGTTATTGTCTCGACTATTGTTCTAGCCGTTGTTGCAAATAGTTATGAAATTTTATGTACAGCAGGGTTTCCTATGGTGTACACCAGAATACTAACTTTAAACTCATTGTCGATGGAAAGTTACTATTTATATCTCCTGTTATATAACCTGGTTTATATATTACCTTTATTTATTATTGTTGTTCTATTTACTATAAAACTAGGCTCAAGGAAACTGACTGAGAATGAAGGCATGGTGTTAAAGTTATTATCAGGTGTTATGATGTTGCTGCTGGGGAGTATTTTAATTGTATCACCGCAATTGCTAAGCAACATCTTAGTGGCAGCCATACTCGTGTTTCTTGCTATCAGCATAACTTGGGTAATAGTGAAAATCACACGCCCAGAAAAACTAGATGAGCGATAAAATAATAATCAGACCATGATTAAACGCTAACAGCTATTAAAAAACCTGGTCTGTCCCGAATGGCACTTACTTAAGTTTAATTCAAAGAACGTCCCTTTAATTAACCCTGGGTATACGTTTGGGTCTTATATCGAAATCCACGTATTTACACTTCCCTAACTCGCCAACTTTACATTGCTCGTCTGCATTCGAAGGCCTTTCGGTAATAACCCACGCTCGATTAGTTCAAATAACCCTTGCACGAGCAGCGCTAGCACTGCTGCGGGAATAGCACCTTGCAGGATCAAGCCGATGTCATCGAGTCGTATGCCCGTGAGTATGGGCTGACCGTATCCGCCGGCGCCAATGAGGGCACTCAGCGAAGCAGTGCCCACGTTGATCACCGCTGAGGTTTTTATTCCAGCGAGAATGGCGCGCGTGGCTAGTGGTAACTCTACGATACGCAGCCTGGCACGCGAGGGTAATCCGAGCGCCTGTGCTGATTCGATGATCGCTGGCGGGATATCTTTGAGACCGGCATAGGTGTTGCGAATAATGGGCAGCAGACTATAGAGAAACAAGGCCATGATCGCGGGTGGTCCACCGATACCAAGCAGCGGAATCATGAAGACAAACAACGCTAAAGAAGGGATCGTTTGAAGGATGCCCGCTACGCCGAGCACAATCGAACCAAGGCGTTCACGACGTGCCGCCAGGATACCCAGCGGAATGGCAAAAAAGATGGCTGCGGACAAAGAGATACCGACCAGTACCAAATGTTCACCGGTGTGCTTCCAGAACCGTTGCCATGCGGTCTGTATCTGGTAGTCCACGTTCAGATTGAGCGCTTGTTTCAAAAATCCTGCCGCAACCGCAGACTCGGCTTCACCATTGAGTTTTACCTGCGCATTCATCCTGCTCATTGTCGGTGCATCAATACGACCAGCAAGTCGTTTGAACATCGCCGCGACGTCGGGTGCACGTTGTTCGACATCGCCGCGATACACAATGACCGCGTTATAAACGGGGAAGTAATTCAGATCATCCTCAAGCGCCTGGAGATTGTAATAGGCGATTTCCGCATCCGTAGTATAAAGATCGGTGACCTGTAGCGTGCCGGACTCAATACCCCGATAGGCCAGATCATGGTCCAGTCCCCGCACGTTTTGTTGAGGTAATTGGTAAGCTTGCTGCAAACCCGGCCAGCCATCGGCCCGATCCATAAATTCATTACTGAAACCCAGTACAAGTTCGGGATGATTTTTTAAATCAGAAAGCGTGCGTAGCTTGAGTTGTTTGGCAAGCTCTGCTTTCATGCCGATGGCATAGGTATTGTTAAAGCCGAGCGCAGGCGTCATTCGCAGGCCATGTGTCGTCAGGGCCTGCTTAAGTTCAGCCTCGGTTTGCAGGTTTTCATTATTCAGGATCTCCTGTAACAAGGTGCCCGTGTATTCGGGGTAAGCATCGATCTCACCGCTGAGTAATGCATTCCACAATACACGTGTCCCCCCCAGTTGGCGTTGATGGTGTGCCTCGATGCCTGTTTGGCGGGCCAGGTGTTGAAGCATCTCGCCCAAGATGACCGATTCGGTAAATCCTTTGGAGCCAATAGTGATACTCACCGGTTCCTCGGCACTGGTCGTCTTATTGGCCGCCGTACTAGCTACCGTACTGGCAACGGTGCTGGCAACGGTAATGGCCAGTAAGGCGCAAAATCCCAATAGCATCACGCCTATCTTTTGTTTCGCTTTCATTTGAGAGCCTCAACGAGCTGCGCCATGGGTTCACGTTGTGCGGTAATGAATTGTTCGACGAAGGGTTCGGCCGGTGTCTGGGCCAGTGCTTTGAAGGGACCTGTTTGCACAATATGCCCATCTCGCATTAGCACCAGGGTGTGCCCGAAAAAAGCCGCTTCGGCAATATCGTGGGTGACCATAACGACGGTTTTACCCAGCTGGGCAAAGATAGCTTTGAGTTCCTGTTGCAACTCGTAACGAATCATAGGATCCAGTGCACCCAGCGGTTCATCCAGCAGTAACAGATCCGGATCCAGCATCAGTGCGCGCATCAGGCTGACACGTTGGCGCTGGCCGCCGGATAGCTCAGCTGGAAATCGATTCATCATTGTCTCAGGTAGCCGCGTCAATTGGGCCAATTCATTGAGGCGGGAATCTATCCAGCTCACATCGCGGCGCAGATAGCGTGCCATGACGGTGACGTTGTCGCGCACACTAAGGTGGGGAAACAGACCGCCTTCCTGAATAACGTAGCCCATTCGCTGCCGAACCTGGAGAATATTTTCAGGTGATAATTCAGTTCCCTCGAAAGTGATACTGCCAGAATCCGGCTGGATGAGGCCCGCAATCAGGCGCAGTAAAGTGGACTTACCGCAGCCACTGGGGCCTATGAGTACTAGCGTTTCGCCGCCAGGCACCTGCAGATCAGTCGGTGCCAGCGCCAACGTGTCAGCCGGGACATCAGCCGGGACATCGCCGTAGAGTTTAGAAACTTGTGAAATTACCAGCATACATACAGTGTGCTGGATTTATTGACGATGCTCAAGGAGTGCGGGATGCAATCAGCCTAATTTCCAACACATAACAGATTAAAGAAGATTAAAGGGGTTTTGGCACAAACTACGCCTTACACATAATGAAGAACCTTCATCTTGTGTAAGGCACTGTTTATGATATTTTAGTTGTAAAACATAGTGTGGGTGACTTTTTAATTTAGCACGGCGCATAGAATTTATTAAAGCTTAATATAAAATCTAACGGTAATAAGCGTATTGAGGCACCCATGCTAAGTAGCCCGTAAAACAAAGGCTTAGTTTGAACCCAGGTTTTTTGTTACAGCCAGGTGTCCGGATAGTACGCTGGATGACTTTTACTCTGTTCCTGCTTACTTTGCCGTTTCTGATGACAATTCACGTTGTGCCTGCTTTGCACTCTCCTTTTGAGTTTGCGGTGAATTATATTTACCATCTTGAGACTTAGGATCACTAGAGCAAGCTGTCATTGACAGTGTAGCCAGTAAAATTACGATATAAGTTTTGACGATGAAGTTCATTTTTATTTCCTTCCGTTTAATTTTTACGGCTTTAGTTTAACGACACAAAATGCCTTTTTAGATTAATTGATTTCTAAAGGAAGGTAAAGTAAGCAAAGGGGGCGATGTAATCTTATAACTAAATAATTAAAAGGGTAATAATTAAAATGGTCGGTGACAACTGATAATCATTAGCATTAAGCCTTGACAAGGTCGTTCAGTGTAATTAGATGGGTTGCTCAACCCATCATCAAAAATGCCAAGGATGTATCTGCCTGATATCCCATGCCACATTATTCAACGTGGAAACAATCGAGACGCGAGTTTTTTTCAGATCAAGACTATCAATTTTATTTAGAATGTTTATATGATGGAGTCAGAGTTACAGCGTATTAGTTCATGCTTATGTGTTGTAGGTGAGAATTTTGGGTGTCATTATTCTACTATTAGTCGAATAGTTAAAGGTTATGAGTTGTGAGTTGTGAGTATGGCATGGAAAGACCTGACCCTCGAGATTCCAGCGCCTTATAACCCGTTTTCATTTTAACTTATTGCTTCTCCAATTATTCTGAACCATCCTTCCACTTCACCATCAGGGTCTCTTTCTTTAATCATTTCTGCTGTCAATTTTGAAAATGCTTGGTCAGATAATTTCATCTTAGCTTTACTATCACCCATTATGCCGTCAAAACCTTTCACGGCAGAATATGCTTTTGCAAAAACCTTTGGCGTTGCCTCACTCTCTGCATTCGGATGGTCAGTAACTTCTATTTCAATACCAAAAGCAATATTTATTGCATCTGTATGGGGTACTAGGGACATATCGTCCGTATCATATACTTCTTAGAGGAAAGTGTTACATGCGGACGATATGTCCCTAGTACCCCACCATTGAAGGTTTTTTCTCTATCTTTAGCGTGGCATGAAAGGTGTTTATCAACACTGTAGCAAGAAGCATTTGGATCATGGCGGGTTTTTTTATTTCTATAGGCTTTTCTTATACCTCTATTCGGGGGGTATGAAAAAAAACTTCATTACTCTAGAATAGATGCAAAATAGGGTAATAAAATAATAATAATTAGGGTGTGTTAAATGAAAAGTTTAAAAATAGCGGCAGTGGCTACCGCTTTAGTTATATCTACCAGTGCAAATGCTGCATTATTAGGGCGATTGGCGGCTACTGAAGGTGGTACTGACTATCAGGCTTATTATGATACAGAAGCTGATTTAACATGGTTGGCTGATGCCAATCCTACTTTAGGTTCAGTATATGACTATAGAGGCAATGGTATTGTGTCGTGGAGGGATGCCACTAAATGGGTAGCAGACTTGAGTGTGGGTGGTGTTGATGGCTGGCGTTTACCTGATCCGGATAACTCTTGTCAGGGCTACAATTGTACTAACAGTGAAATGGGCAGCCTGTTTTATAATGTGCTGGGAAATACAGCAAAGACCAGGATAGTCAATACCGGCCCATTTAACAACGTTCAGGACTTCAACTATTGGTTATCAGCGGAATATTATGCTGTTAATGGTTTTGCGTATACCTTCGATATGGGATATGGCAGTACGGGGAGTAGTAAAGGTTCAAGTTATGTGTGGGCAGTTCAGTCAGGCGATGTTAGTGCAGTTCCAGTACCCGCTGCTGTTTGGTTATTCGGTACCGGCCTTATCGGTTTAGCTGGAGTTGCCAGACGTAAGAAGGCATAAAATTTTCATTCATATCAAAAAGGGGCGGCTTATTAGTCGCCTTTTTTTATTTCAAATCTGTAGCCATACCCTGTTCTAGCCATTTCCCGTTTTATCAAACATTCTAAAAGCCCGGCATTCATGCCTGCTATCACTCAATAATTGTGTATGGTTATTCCCGATACCATTTAGGGGTACTAGGGACATTCCGTCTTAATGTAACAAACCAGCTCTAAGTTGTTGATTTAGTCTTCAAATTCAAACTAAATCGATTTTAGGCTTGATTTTTAACCTACGGCCAATAAGTCCGTATCATATACTTCTTAGAGGAAAGTGTTACATGCGGACGATATGTCCCTAGTACCCCAAGTACGGCCCCCGATTTGCTAAGATCAATATATCATGTATCAGGTCAAAGTGACTATTAACGAATATGTAAACTGGTGAATGTCTGCTTTAAAATACGGGAACGGGATAATTAAGGACGTCCGCAATGTGGTGGCAGCAGAACATGAGCAAACTTACACGACCGTCTCTTAGGGTCGAAAGCAGTCATAAAGGTTAAGCACACCAGGGCAGAAACCATGAAGGTCAGCTTTCGGCGGCGGTCTCAACCGGTCAACGCAACACATGCGTTAAATCGTTCTGCTTTCTTTCTTCTGGCAACACCGATTAATCCGATAAGACCGGAACCGAATAACCAGACCGCAGCAGGTATTGGAACAGCAGATAATTTAATTATGCTAAGGTTATCTATATTATCAATCGTGTATAAATTACCAGCATCGTCAAAAGTAAGTTCTCCTACTGTGCTATCAAAAGAGGCAATAAGTAAAGGATTAAGTAAATCGGATGGATTGAACATATAGATAGAATTACTAAGAAGAGCCAAATCTGTTCTGCCTGGTGTTGAAATAAAGATATTTCCTGAAGCATCCAAAGCAATACCTGTTCCAACAACATTATCAATTAGTATTGATCGTGTGCCTGCTGAATCTATCTGATAAACATTTCCAAACAATCCATTAGATACTTTTCTGCCTGTATAAAATACATTTCCAAAAATATCAGCATCAACACCTGTAGGACGGTGATTAGCAAAAGTTCTAATATCACCTAATAATGTTTGCGTAGCGATATCAATTTCTCGTATTACACCTGCATTGCCTGACAACGAACGTTCACTCACGTATAAACTGCCCAAACCATCAAAATCAAGCCCAGTAACTCCTTCGTATGTAGTGCTATAGGAGGCAAACACCGATGAGGTGCTATATCCTGTTGCGGCATTCAGTTTTGAAATATTGATTGTTCCAGAATTATCATCTGATATATCTTCAATATACAGATTGTTACTAGAATCAAATGCAATTGAACGAGTTGGTGAGCTCAGCGTAAGAAAATCATTAGCTCCCCAGTCCGATGCTAAAAATGTTATTGTGGCAGCATTCGCATTAAAAGAAACTATTGATAAACAAACACACGTAGTACTTAATATAGATTTAATATTCATAATATCCATTCCTTGATTGTGTCATTTACTTGTTATTGTGACGTAAAATTAATTTAAGCTTTACGTCTAGCCAGTCCAACTAAACCGATTAGACCAGAGCCGAATAACCATATAGCTGCAGGTACAGGAACCTCGGATATGGTGTAATTCATATCAAGGCTGGCAAGTACTTCATAAGTTTGACCAAACGCATTATAACCTGCCATCCATATTTCAGTATGAATCGGATTCGGAGTAGCGAGCAGCGTGTTAAAATTTAGATCAGTGCCGTCAAACGAACTGCTGGGAAAAGCAAGTCTCAAAGCAAATTGTGTGCCGCTTACAGGACGACCCTGATCATCATCCCACACCAGGTCATCACTAAAGCCACCAATCACATAATCATCAATCACCAGACTAGAGGAAAGCACAATATTATTATCGATGACGACATAGGCCGCATTAGAACCCAGCGTACCATTATTTACGGTTTCGATAGCGCCATAGGTAATAAGCCCCCCATAAATATATTCCTTATGGGAGGCATCTCCTGACATGCTAATCAGTTCGGTTGTATCGATAGTAATATTACCGCTTAGCGGCTCTCCAATATTTACTGGTGCAAGGGAAACATTTCCTGTAATGCTGCCAACATTCCCACTGTAGTTAATCGATACAATCGAAGCGTTGGTAATATTGGTGGTAAATAACAGTGTTGGTAACAGAAGGGTTAGCGTTTTTTTGTTAATCATTTTTACGATTCCTTGTTAAATATGTTTTTATATAATGTTGCTTTACGAATAGAACTATTAGTTAATGTTGCCCACATAAAGTATAGGGAGAATAAACACCCTTTCAGAAAAAGTCTAGATCAAATTTTATTCCACTAAACCTGAAAACTCTCACTTTTTCTCGTGAGCTGCTATGGCTCGATAAACAATGTTCAGGGCTAAACTAGATTTCCCTAAAAGACAGCTTTGTGGTGTACTGCGACCACTTTGCTTTTTAGTCCAGGCATTACGGCCTTATCTTCATGTATGGACGCTAACATCAGGAAAGCGGACATTCAGAACGTTTTGATAACCGGAAATTATTTTAGTGGGCGTCTTTTCACACGCTGAAATAATTGTCAGGTTTATTTATTTGTTATGTTCTTGTTTTTCATCTAGCCCCGATTCTAAGCGAACCTTTTTAAGGCATTTTGGACAGATGCCATGACTAAAGGATGCATCAGAGTTTTTGGTTAAATAAGATTCTAACCTATCCCATGCCCCATCATCATCTCGTATGTTGTGGCAATAAGAACAAATTGGAATAATACCTTGTAATGTTTTTATTTCATTCAAAGCATGAAGTAGTTCTTCATTTGTGTTTGCAAGATTTTTGGTAGAACGAGCCTTACTAAATAAATAGAACGTTAGCAGTATAGTAATAATTAATCCCGCCATCAGATATATGTAAGCCTGCCAAGTCTTATGTTCATTTATATAGCGGGGAGAAGGTGCAAACAAAAAGGTCCACTTGCGCCCCAGTATGTCAATCGTAGTCTTCCAATGCAGATTATTAGAAGCTTTTATATAATCATCTTGTGTTGGCAGAAATACTTCATTGCGTGTTCGAGAGGAATGAAAATGTAGAAATTGTTTATCGACTAGGGCAGATTCGTCAGTTATCCACACATCGATACCTTGTGGCTCTATCTCCCGCATCGTTAATGGAATCCAATCTCTAAAACGAAATACACCAACCGCAAGACCTGCGAAATGTTCACGGCGTTTAGCTACAGTATCATGCACACTTCCTTTTTGATAAATCGCTTTGAGTAACAGGTAACCAAAATTCTCTTCCTTTTCCTGAACCAGCTTAATTCTCTCAGTAATGACGGCCACACCTGTATCACGCGCTTGCATTATCGCTTTCAAACGCTCAGGATTCGATGCAATATTAAATCCCAATGCCTTCTTGTTCTCTAAAACAGGCTCGATATAGTAAACAGCTATATAATCATCTCGAACAGGTGCTTTTATTATTTCGCCATTAGAATTAAATTCAATTATTTGAAAATTATTAATGCCATCTTTATGCGCTTTCTTTGTAAATATTTTTTGATCATATTCTTTAATCAATGGATTCCATGATAGGCCCTGAATATATGGATAGCGAGACAATATATCTTTCACAAAGTCATAAAATTCCAAGCGTGTAACATTTTTCGAAGAGCTAAATAGACCAGCTATAGAATTAACAACTTCCTGATGACGAACTATATCAGTCTGAAGGGAAGCCAAACGATTCCGAGCACTAAATTCAAATTCACTTTGAACTTCGGATTTTTCCCCAGACTGTACCAGAAAAAAAATAGTTATAGATATAATGATGCCAACAATAAACGTCAATATTGTTCCAAAAACTTGAGGATATTCAGTGAAATATCCCCTTTCTCGGTTTATTTTTGTTTCGTGGCTATTCAAAATAAAAATGTGTGCCTCTATTGATATTTACTTTTGTAAAACTGATGTTACCCTCGAAAAGTAAACACCATCATACCCTAAACTTTTATTTTTGTTATCTATATTAGTGATGTCTTAATAACTGCTTTGTGGTGCAAGCCGACCTTTTCAAATTATACGAGACGTAATGTCACCTGGGCGATATTGGCCGACTTATGCTTCTAATACGAGGTCATATTATTAGAGCATGCACAATCAGGCGATTCAAGGAAGAGACTCGTTAATTTATCATTTTGTTGCACTTAAAAAATTAACTTGAGCAGTTTATTGATAACATAAAAAATGACATCAGGTCTTTCCACGCCATATTTATAAATTGTGTTAAGCAATAAAAATGCAAGTTCACCTGAACTAGCGCGGGCAAACAGTTTATATCATGTGACTTCACGAGCAGCACTACAGGTATTACAAACGCCATTAATTAAGCTGGCCGTTTTTATTGGCGATTCTTTCCTTTTTATTTTTATTCAAAAAAAACCTTTGCCATCTAAATAAACCCCATGCTAGAGTTTGTGCTGATTATTTTTGTTGGTAAACCTGCGCGGCATGAGAGTCGGCTTTTTCAGTTTTTATGCAGGCAAAGTCGTTAACGCATTAACAACGTGAATTAACGTCACCACCAATAATAATCGTGTCACCGTTATCGAGCTATTACTATTTTATGCGGTACCTGAAAACCCAGCGTACCCAAAAACAAGGAGAAGACAATTGAAAAACAATAACCTAAACCAAGATTAAATTAAATCGCTGACCTAAGGTGCGATCAACACCCAAAGCCAGCTAACCACAATAACCTGATTAAGAGGTCATAATGGCTGAACTAGATTCTACGCTACGAACCCGCTTTGCCCAAATAAATTTAACAGCAAAAGCACAAAAACCCCAAACCGACACTGGGTTAGCAGATGATGCAGGGCTTAAAACCCCGCCATCCAGGCAAACCATAGCAACTCCGCCCATAGCAAAGCGGGACGTGAGAAGTGTCTCGTTTAGTGTGATACCCGCTACATCAACTGATGTATCAAGCGGTGTATCCACTAAACCGAAAACACCCATCGCGCCACCCCCTGAGCTAAACCTTTCAATCTTCACAACCCAAACCTTACCCACAACACTGGAAAACCTGCGCTCGCATGTTCAATACCTGCTGTGCTTACCCCTGCCTGTGCGCGT
>Ga0316209_1003163_pt1 | contig 11655 bp, 10 predicted proteins | sample 6monopyrite_MG_FD_204945 | JGI IMG/M metagenome (GOLD analysis project Ga0316209, IMG submission 204945) | Microbial mat bacterial communities from mineral coupon in-situ incubated in ocean water Damariscotta River, Maine, United States -... | ecosystem: Environmental > Aquatic > Marine >...
ATACCGGCTCGGGATACCGAAAGGAATCCAAATATGTCCGGCCTGATCCCGCCGCACGGCGGAACGCTTGTCAACCGCATCGCCGATACCTGCTGCGCCGCAACTCTGACCGAAGAAGCCGCGAATCTGACGCGCATAGACCTGTCCGCCAAACAATCGTGCGATGTCGAGATGATCGGCGTCGGCGCATTCAGCCCGCTCAACGGATTCATGGGCAAGGCCGATTTCGATTCGGTCATCGAAAATATGACCCTTGTTTCGGGGGATGTCTGGCCGATTCCGATCACGCTCTCGACCGACGATGGCAGCGCTAAGGCCGGCGATCGTGTTGCGCTCTATGCCCCAAACGGGGTACTTCAAGCGGTTATGTCTGTCGAAGAAACCTTCGTTCATGACACCGCCAAAGAATCGACCATCTTCTTCAATAGCCCAGCCGACGACGACGGCAAGCATCCCGGTGCCGAGGCCGTCAAGGCCGAGGGTGCCTTGTGTCTCGCCGGGCCGATCGAGGTTGTCCAGACGTGTGTAGATCCCGATGGTCCTGAAGCGTTCTTGGATCATCGTCTGACACCCGCCCAGACCCGGGCCGAGTTCGAGGCCAAGGGCTGGAAAACCGTCAGCGCGTTCCAGACGCGCAACCCGATCCATCGGGCCCACGAGTACCTGTGCAAGTGCGCACAAGAGATCACCGACGGCATCCTGATTCACCCGCTGGTGGGCGAGACCAAGCCGGGCGATATCCCCGCCGATGTGCGCATGGACTGCTACCAAAAACTCATCAGCGAGTACTTCGTCGATGAGCGCACGATGCTGACCGTGATGCCCGCCGCGATGCGCTACGCCGGCCCGCGCGAGGCAATCCTCCACGCGCTGGTCCGAAAGAACTACGGCGTGACCCACTTCATCGTGGGGCGTGACCACGCAGGCGTGGGCTCCTACTACGGCACCTACGACGCACAAAACATCTTCAACGATCTCGACAAGGCAAGCCTTGTCATCGAGCCTTTGAAGTTTGAGCACGCCGCGTTCAGCAAGAAGGCCCAGGGCATGGTCTCTGGCAAAACCTTCCCCAAGATCGACGGCGATCAGATCTTCCTCTCGGGCACCAAGGTCCGCGAGATGCTCACCAAGGGCGAACGTCCCCCGGGCGAGTTCACCCGCCCCGAGGTCGCCGATATCCTGATCGAATGGGCGACATCAACGAACTGAGCAGGGTGTAAAACCTTACAGATCAATAAAAAACCCTCGCATGTGCGAGGGCTTTTTCAATGGGTTGTGCTTTGAAGTGCCCCGTTTGGAAACGAGGAAATCGGCCTAGCCGATCAGTTCCCGCGGCGGGCGATCATCCCGAGCCCGTCGGCTCCGAGCAATGCTACTGAGCCGGGTGTGGGGATAACACCAAGCCCTGACGCGGGGCCCGAGACCGGGGTGGTCAGCGGGGAAAACTCTCGCATGTCATCGAGCATCAGTGCCGGGTGCATGAAGGGACGGAGCTCATCATCAACGACCGACGCGGCCCGCGACATCGAAAAATGGGGCATGGTCCAGTCGGAATCGGCTTGGGTGCCATTGTGCGCCGGTGGAAAATCACTGTTGTCGATGGTCGGTATTACCTGATTGGGCAAAACCGACATCGTCGCGCGGATGTCAACGTAGGCCGTGTGACGGTCTGCGTGCGGGTCTTTGCTGAAATCGATGGAGCCGGCTGCGGCCATCCCGGTCAGGACGGCGGGCAACGCGGCGGTAATTAGAGCGATCGCTGTTGAGCTGTGCATGATTCCCCCTCAGGTCTCCGGGCAAATAATGCCCGATGAACTGCGGAATGCAAACCAACCCGGTTATTTTAGGACGAATTCACAGATTCTAAGCGGTCGAGAATCTCATCCCAAGAGCGTTGCGATCGCCCTGCCGACGTACACCGGGCTGCCAGGGCGGGCGCTGAACTCCGCGATATCCCCTTGAAAACCGGGCACATCGTTGGGTGTCAGGTCCAGCCCTCGGTCGAGATCCTTTAGTTGAATTCGATCCGGCGCATCGTCGGTGTCATGAATGACGGCTGCGAACTTTGCGTGCTGTTTGCTCGCATCGCCCAGCAGTTTCTTGACGTTTCTCGTCGATTTATCGCTCGAGCGTGCATGCAACGGGCGCACGCCCCCGGCCGACGGATCGCCCGGAATGGAACAGAACCGATCCGTCTGCCAAGGCCTGCGGTCATCGCCGCGATCCAGATACACGGCGCTCTCGACCCCGCGGCGTAAGTCGGTGACGAGCCTCTTCACGATCGGGCCGGATCCCTCATCGTTCGCGCTGATGACAAAGGCCTCGGGACGGGCCGAGGCCCGACGACCGCTCACCGCTTCCATCAGTTCGGGGCCCTCGGGCATAAGCCCCTTGTCTTCGAGCAAAAGGCTCAGGACAACATCGCCCATCGCAAACCCGACGGCGGAAGTCGGAGGCCCACCCAGCAATTCGATGAGCCCGTCGTACCGCCCGCCGCCAGCCACGGCCCGCTCTCCGCTCGCCGAGAGTTCAAAGACCAGCCCGGTGTAGTACGCCAGCCCGCGCACGATCGACGAATCCCATTCCAGCCAGGGCGAATCGTCCGCCATCTCCGAGGCCGGCAGGTCGCGCAGTGCGACGAGCGCATCAAACCCGGACGCCGAGAACCCGAGCGAGTCGGCTTCATCAGAGAACGCTTCGGCCGAGACTTTGTGTCGTTTATCGAGCAGTGCGAACGCCCGTGGCATGGAAGCCGGAGATACACCCGAGGCCGCGAGTTGCGATTCGATAAACCGCCGATCGCAGAAATGCACCCGCATGTCACCGGGTTCGAGACCCAATTGGATGCACGCACCGATCAGTGCGAACATCGCGTCGGTCTCGGCGCTGTGCTCGCCGCCGGCCTCAGAATTGCCAATAACATCGCAGTTCCACTGTAAAAATTCACGGAGGCGGCCGCGCTGGGGCCGCTCGGCCCGGAAGAATGGCCCCGCCATGAACCACCGCGTCGGCTTGGATAGTTGCCGGGCCCGGGCCGCGTACATCCGCGCCAAAGTCGGCGTGAACTCGGGCCGCATCGCAAACGGTGCCCGCCCGGTTGCGCGGACCATCGCGACTTCGTCGGGGCTCTTTCCGCTGAAGGACTGAAACAGCTCGCCCAAGATCGCGTCACCGCTCTTGACCGCGTACAGCGCGGCTTCCTCGAACGTCGGGCCTTCGATTTCTTCAAACCCATGGCGGATCGAGGTATCGCGCCACGTCTCGACGAGATACCTCCGGCGCAGCATGTCTTCCGGGTAGGTGTCTCGGGTGCCCTTTGGAGCCTTGAACAAGCATGATGCCATACTAAAGCGTAGCAACCCGCCCTTCCCGGCCTCGCACGCTGCGGCGTGCGGCTTGTCCAATTTTCTGCTGGCTCTCACACGCCCAGTTCGGATAGGCTCATCGCATGGGCACCCCGTTCACATCTCGCACGTTCGCAGGCGTCGAAGCCGGGGCGTTTTTCTTCATTCTTCTGCTCGGGGCCCTTGCAGGGGCGGCCGGTTTTCTCTGGACACTCGAATCGGCCCCGCCGCAAGGTATTACCCGCGTCGGCGCAGGCTTCGTCGGCCCGGGCGACCCCGATCGTGGGTTTATCAACAGAGTTCAAGGTCTCTACGCGATGGGTGACGATCAAGCCGTGATCCAGGCCGGGGTCATCCGCCGTCGTGATTGGCCCGCCGACCCCAACGGCTGGCTCCTCGCCGCGTTTGCCCACGAACGGCTGGGCCAAGAGCCCGGGCTAAATGCTTTGTACAACCGCGCCGCAGCCCAGGATCTATGGCAAGAACTGCTCGATCAATCCCGAGATCCATCCGCCAAAAGGCGTGTTCCGACCTATTACGAGGGTTGGGCATTGATGGGCTTGGGCCGGCCCTTGCCCGCTCGTGAGTGTTTCGGCCGATGGTCAGATGCGACCAGCGTTCGGCTTCTCTCCAGCAACAGTTATAACCAGGCGTGTTATCTGGCACTCGCCGGCGATCACGAAGCGGCCCTCGCGGCGTGGGTCAACACCGTGCTGCGGAGCCAGCGGTTGCCGGTGTGGACCCAGAGCGACCCAGATCTCGAATCGCTCCACGGGACGTTCGAGTTTGAGATCTGGCGGACCTGGCGGAGGCTGATCTTGGAAGACGCCGCCGCAAGAAGGGCCGAATCTTTGCGCGACGGGGCACCACCGCCTCCCGTTCCGGGGCGTCAGTTCTGATACTGAGGGATCCGCAGCCCCCATCCAAAACCGAACGCCGAGTGCCTCGGGGGCGATAGACTGCCCGCATGGAATCCCTGCTCAATAGCCTCGCTTCGTGGAAACCGTTTTCGGCGCTCGTGATCGGCGATTTCATGCTCGATCAATTGCTGTATGGCGACGCCGAACGCCTGAGCGCCGACGCGCCCGTCCCGGTGCTCGATGTCCGCCGGCGTGAGAACCGCGCGGGCGGTGCGGCCAATGTCTGTCTGGATCTCGTCGCGCTGGGCGGCACAGTCTTCGCGGTGGGCGTGACGGGCGATGACACCGAGGCCGGCATTCTGTGCAGCGAACTCGATAGCAAATCGGTCGATGCCGGGGGTATGGTCGTCGATCCGATGCGCCCGACGACGGTGAAACGGAGCCTGATAGGGCTCGCCCAGAGCCGGCACCCGCAGAAGATGTTCCGTGTCGATTCCGAATCCCGCGAGCCGCTGGGCCAGGAAGCCGTCGAGCGTGTCATCGCATCGGTGGCCGAACGCATCCAGCGCGTCGATGTGGTCTGCATCGAGGATTACAACAAGGGTGTTTGTAGTGAGGAAATCTGCCAGGCCGTCATTCAGATGGCGCGCAAGGCGGGCAAGCCCGTGCTGGTCGACCCGGCGTTGATCGCCGACTACGGCAAGTACCGCGGCGCCACCGCCGTCACCCCAAACCGCACCGAGGCCGAGCGGGCGACGGGTCTGCGCACGCATCAGTCCGCAGACCCAGAGCATAATTCTCAGCTCGCCCATGCGCTTCTTTCATCGCTCGGACTCGAATCGGTCGTGCTCACCCTCGACCGCCACGGTGCGCTGCTGCTCGAACAGGGCGCGGGCGTGGTGGTCACCATCCCGACGGTTGCCCGCGATGTTTATGACGTGACGGGCGCGGGCGACATGATGCTCGCCGGGCTCAGCGCTTCGATCGCAAACGGGATCGATTGGGCAGGCGCGACCCGTTTCGCAAACGCGGCCGCGGGGCTGGAAGTCGAAGTCTTCGGAGTCGTGCCCATCCCGTTCGAGCGCGTCTACGCCGAACTCCTCAAGCATCACACCGGGGGTGCCGGTGGGCTGCGAACACTCGACCAAGTGCTCGTCGAGATCGCGGCCGTGCGCGCAAGCGGTAGCCGCGTCGTCTTCACCAACGGCTGCTTCGATGTGCTCCACGCCGGACACGTGCAGATGCTCCAGGAAGCGTCGGCCCAAGGCGATTATCTTGTTGTTGCGATCAATTCAGACGACTCCGTGCGCCGTCTCAAAGGCGACGACCGACCCATCAACGCTGTAGCCGACCGCGCTCTTGTGCTGGGGGCACTCCGATCCGTCGATGCCGTTGTTTCGTTCACGCAAGACACCCCGGTAAACCTGCTGGAACTCATCAAGCCCGATGTCCTCGTCAAGGGCGGCGACTACGCACCCGGCGAAGTCGTGGGCAGAGAAATCGTCGAACAAGCGGGCGGCACCGTCGTCGTCGTGAGCCACGTTCACGGCAAATCAACAACCGGCATGATCGAACGGGTGCGACAGCCGTGAACATCCAGCCCGGCCCGATCCACCTCGCGATCATCCATCGCAGATTCCTGCGGATGATCCTCGACGGCTCGAAGACCGCCGAGGCCCGCCTGAGCAAAACCCGCCGCCTGCCCTACAAAGGCCTCGAACAGGGCCAGGCGATCTATCTCAAACCCCCCGGCGGGGTGATCCTGGGCCAAGCGATCGCGGGCGCTGTCCACCGATTCGAGCTCGCAAGCCCTTCTGACGTTGCCGGGCTCAAGGCGAGATTTGCGGGCCCGCTGGGCGGCCCAGACCCCGCCAGCGATGAATACTGGGCGGGCAAAGCCGATGCCGTGTATGCGACGATCATTGAACTTGTCAATGTCGAACAGATCGCCCAGCCCGCTTGGTACCAGCCCCAGAACAACCGCTCCGCGTGGCGTCTTGTCCGGCCTGCGTAGACTCAAACCGTGAGCGTTGCACCCGACCAATCAAACCAGCCCAGCCAGTTCGCCCAGATCGAAGCGGGCAAACCCATCATCCGAAAACTCCCCGCGCTGCTGGTCAATCAGATCGCCGCGGGCGAGGTCATCGAACGCCCCGCCTCGATCGTCAAAGAACTCGTCGAGAACAGCATCGACGCGGGCGCGGGCCGGGTCCGCGTTGAACTCGAAGCCGGCGGAATCGAACTCGTCCGCGTAACCGACGACGGCCAAGGCGTCGGCAAAGACCAACTCGCCCTCGCGCTCGAACCACACGCAACCAGCAAAATCGCAATGCCAGATGATCTCGACCGCATCGGCACGCTCGGCTTCCGTGGTGAAGCGCTCGCGTCGATAGCCTCGGTTGCGAGGCTCACGGTCCGATCTCGGACGCCGGCCGAAGAGTCGGCTTGGACCATCGAAGGCGCCGACGGCGTGATCGGCGAGGTCAAACCCGCCGCCGGCCCGCCCGGCACGACCATCAGCGCGCGCACGCTGTTCTACAACACGCCCGCCCGCCGCAAGTTCCTGCGCACGCCGCAGACCGAGAAAACCCGCTGCACCGAGTGGATCCGTGACCTCGCCCTTGCGCACCCCGCGGTCGCGTTCCAGATTGTCTCCGACGGAAAAACCACGCTCGATCTGCCGCCAAACCAGACCCCCCGCGCGCGCATCCTCGCGGTCCTCGGGCGCGATCACGAAAACGAACTGCTCGAAGTCAAGGTCGATCAATTCGACGACTCGCGCGGCGTCCTGATCTGGGGGCTCGTCGGCATGCCCGCCATCGCGCGCCCAACAGCCAAGGCCCAGCACGTCTTCCTCAACGGCCGGCTCATCCGCGATCGAACAATCCAGCACGCTATAAAAGAAGCCTACCGCGGACTCATCGAGCCGGGACGGCACCCGACGGCGGTGCTGGTCATCGAGATGTCGCCCGGCGCCGTCGATGTCAATGTTCACCCCGCGAAACTCGAAGTTAGGTTCCGCGATCAATCCATGGTCCACTCGGCGGTCCTCCACGGCGTGCGTGATGCGCTTCGGCGCGCGGATCTGACCCCGGCGGCCCCGCCGAGCCGGATCGAGTTTGGCCCGGGCGATGTCGATCGCAACGCCGAGGCGTTCGTCGAGCATGTGCGCACGATGCGCGAGCAGGCCGAAGTGCGCGCGCATGGCGGCACGCCCCCGGTGAGCGCCATCCGCGAGGCGCTCCAGCACTCGGCCCCGGGCGAGATCGCCGAGCGGTTCGCCGTGAGCGAGTTTGATGCCGCGGCGCGCGCACCGCACGCGCCCGCGTGGTCGGCACCGAAGCCCGCCGAGCGCGTGCTGCAAGTCCACCGGAGTTACCTCGTCACCGAAGACGAACGCGGCATCGTCATCATCGATCAGCACGCGCTGCACGAGCGGGTGATGTTTGAAAAACTGCTCGAACGCCTAGACCACGGCGGGGGAGTGCTCGAGAGCCAGGGCATGCTCACGCCCGTCGTTGTCGATGCCGAGCCCAGGCAGGTCGATGCAATCGCCGAACTCAAGCCGTTGTTTGATCGTCTGGGAATCGAGGCCGAGCCGATGGGGCCAAAGACCATAGGCGTGCGCGCATTCCCGACGCTGCTTTTGGAGCGGGGCGTGGAGCCGGGCGAGTTCATGGCGGACCTGCTCGCCAGGCACGAGCGGGAGGGATTCATCCCCGGCGACGAGGCCGCGCTGCACGAGGTGCTCGACATGATGGCGTGTAAGGCCGCGGTCAAGGCGGGCGACCATCTGACGACGGCGGAACTCGACGAATTGATGATCTTGCGAGAATCGGTCGAACGCTCCGCGTCGTGCCCGCACGGCCGACCGACAACGGTCCGGCTCTCGATCGAACAACTCGAAAAACTTTTTCACCGCCGGTGAATGCGCCGAACACTCAGGAGAACCGGAGTGTTCGGACGGGCGTATCTGCCTGCGGTCCGCCCGAGTACCGATGGGAGCACGCTTGTTGTTGATCGCGCACGAGCGGTCGCGGCCAGGCGGATGGATGAGGTCGCGTTCCCGAGCAGCAAGGCGTTTTACTTTGAGGAGTTCGATTACTCGAAGGGGCAGGGCAACAACGCCGTGCATTTCAGCGATCCCAAGTCGAGGGTCAGTGTGATGGTTTTCGATTCGTCGATGCGGCGGATCAGTTTTTCGGAAGCGAACGCGGGTTGGGATCCGGTTGCTCCGTGCGATGAAGCGGTGGCCTCGATCGTGCGCTACCTGCCGATCGATACGCGGTATTTTCCGGGCGAGCCGGCGGGAGTAGATCGAGTGCAGCCTTACCGCTGGACGCGGGGCGGGCTGGGTGGCATAGATGTTGGTGGGAAGGTGGAGTCGCCGTCTTGGTGCGAGGATTGATCGCGGTGGTGAGTCTGAAAGTTCAGTGACCGATAACGGCGGGAAAAACTCGGCTTCGGGCTGTGTTGCGATTGTGGATGGGAAGATTGGGTTCGACCGGCGCGGGATGATGTGGCGGACCTATTATTCTGATTCGCTCTTCTGCTCTGAAAGGCCCCGATGGCACACGGTGAACCTGAGAACGCTCGCGGGCGCGGCAGCGCGCCGCCCGTGCTCTCGGTGATTATCCCGATGTATCAGGAGGCCGAGCGTATCGGCGAGACGCTGCGTGATGTCATAGCGACGCTTGATGCCTGGGACGTGCCGTGCGAGGTGCTGGCCGTGGATGATGGTTCGTCCGATGGATGCGCAGAGATCGTGCGGCAGATCGCCGCCGAGTGCGCACGCTGTGGGTCGGCCTCGGCGGCTAGGACTCGCGTGATCACGCTGCCAGAAAATCGCGGCAAGGGCGCGGCCGTGCGCACGGGGCTTGCTGAATCTAGCGGCCATTGGTCGTTGATGATGGACGCGGATAACTCGGCGCGGATTCTCGAACTGCCCAAACTCGCGGCGGCGGCGAATCGTGCGCGCGTCGGCCTGGTTGTGGGCTCGCGGGTGACAGAGGATGCGGATGTGAAGGCGGACCCGAAGCGCAAGTTTTCTGGGTTTGTGTTCCGGAAAATTTTGGGCTCGATGGGGCTGCGGATTGTCGAAGATTCGCAGTGCGGCTTCAAGTTGTACCGGCGTGATCTCGCCGATCTGTGCGCGGCAAAGAGTGTCGAGGACGGGTTCGCGTTCGATCTCGAGCACATCGGTTTGGCCGAGCGTTCGGGGCTGGGTGTTGCCGAGGTCGGGATCAGATGGGTCCACAAGGACGGCGGCACGATCAGCGTTGTCCGCGACGGGCTCAAAATGATCGGCGAGGCCCGGAGGATCCGCGATCGGCTGCGCTCAGTCGAGCCGGGGATTGCGACCAACCCGCCGGCGTCGGTTCTGGAACTCAAGCCGATCGGCGAGCCCGATCGAGCACCGATCGGCGCTTCGCGGTGAAGGATCTGGTGTCGGGCGCAAGCGCGGGCGAAAAGACACATCTTGCGCGCGCGTTCTGGGTCACCAATGCGATCGTGATCGGAGTATTCACGTTTCTGGCGGCGAGCCGGATGTTGCGAGGCGCGGGGTTCGGTGATTTTCATGTGTTCCATGATGCGTTCATGGCGGTGCTCGCGGGTGAGGATCTGTACGACAGCGGGATCGGGGGGTATATCTATCCGCCGTTGTTCGCGGTTGTGTTTGCGCCGCTGGGCTTGCTGAGTTTGCCGCACGCGGGTGCGGCGTACACGGTTATCAATGGGTGTCTCGCGTTTGTGTGTCTCTGGCTGGCGGCGTCGGAAACGCTGCGCCGGTTTGATGCGAAGATTGACCGGGCGGCGTTGCCGGGGGTGATGGTGTTTGCGCTTGCGATGTTCGGCGACAAACTGCGTATCGAGTTGCAGGGCGGTCAGACGGATCTATGGATTCTGCTCTGCGTGCTGCTGGGTCTGAAGTGGGTGGGCACGCGCCCGATTCTCGCGGGGTTCATGCTCGGATTGGCCGGCAATCTGAAGTATCAATCGCTGATTATCTTGCCGTATTTGATTGTGCGCGGACGCTGGCGTGCGCTCATCAGCAGTCTCGCGTCGATGGCGGGGCTAGCGGTTTCCTCGGCCGTTGTCTTTGGTTGGGAGCGCAACCTTGGGTATCTTTCGCGCGCGTTCGGCGGGATTGCCCGGATGGTGGGGATCGGCGCGGATACCGAAGCCGCCAACGTGCAGGGGATCTCGTGGATCCGGAGCGTCAGTTTGCCCAGCGTGTTTGCGAGAATCCAGGAGTGGGGGGGCTTGCCGGGGTTTGCGATGCCGCTGCTCACGCTCATCGCGGCCGGCGGGTGCTTGCTCGTTGTCGTGCAGATCTATCGCGGCAGAAACCAGAGCGTGTTTGTCGGGCGGGGGCTCGCCGATGATTCGACGCCGGGCGGCAGGGCGATTGTCATGCTCGAATGGACTGGTTTGCTTGTCGCGGTGATGGTGTTCGGGCCGCAGACTAACGCGCGGCACATGCTGCTGATGCTTCCGCTGGGGACAATCGCGGGGGTGCTGGTGCTCGTGCCAAGGCCGGGCATTCGGAGGCTCCCCGTGCTGGCGGCCTCGGTGTTTTTATTGCTCGCGTTTGTGCTGCCGGCGGGCTCGGGCGATAACGATCGCGCGGTCCACGCGTGGCGCTGGATCGGCGGGATCTCGATCGCCACGCTGACGCTTTTGTTCGTCACGCTTTCGGCCGGGCTGAAATGGGCGAACGGGCTCGGGCAGCCCAATCGCGGTTCGGGCTGATCTCAGGGTTTATTCATCATCGAGAACATCGACGGCCTCGAACCGCTTGCCTTCGAGCATCGCCAGGCTAGCGCCGCCGCCCGTCGAGACATGGCTGAGTTTGTCGGCGACTCCGAACCGCTCGGCCGCAGCCGCGGAATCACCCCCGCCGACGATGGTGATCGCTCCGCTTTCCGTTGCGTCGGCCATGGCGTCTGCGATCATCTTGGTGCCCACGCCGAAGGGGCCCCACTCGAACACGCCCATCGGACCGTTCCAGACGACGGTCTTGGCTTCACGGATGATCCGGCAGAAATGCTGCTGGGTGTTTGGCCCGATATCGAGGCCCATGAACCCGTCTTTGATGTGGTCCACAAAGACATCGATATCGCCCATATTCTCGGCGAACTGAGTCGAGCAGATGTGATCGGTCGGGAGATGGAGCTCGACGTGGTGGTTGGCGGCGTGGTCGATCATCGCCTTGGCGGCGGCGACCTGGTCCTCTTCGACCCGGCTGTCGCCGACGTTGTGGCCGAGCGCCTTGATGAAGGTGTACGCCATCGCGCCGCCGATCAGGATGTGATCGGCCCGGTCCATCAGATTCGTGATCGCGGGCAGTTTGTCGGAGACCTTGGCCCCGCCGAGCACGACAGCGAACGGGCGAGCGGGCTCGGACAGTTTGTCTTCGAGGTACTTGATCTCTTTTTCGACCAAGAAAC
>Ga0316209_1003169_pt1 | contig 11648 bp, 10 predicted proteins | sample 6monopyrite_MG_FD_204945 | JGI IMG/M metagenome (GOLD analysis project Ga0316209, IMG submission 204945) | Microbial mat bacterial communities from mineral coupon in-situ incubated in ocean water Damariscotta River, Maine, United States -... | ecosystem: Environmental > Aquatic > Marine >...
CGCTAAGACGCTGTGCACTCCACAGGTTAAAGAATAGAGATGTAAAGTGTTATATATCAATGCTTTGAAGTGCCGGTCTACTCGACCAAGTTGCTTGCTTCACAATACTCTTGATCAATTCCTCAACCCGTGTCCTAAAACATAGAAAAGGGGTCAAGTTGCTTGCTTCACAATACTCTTGATCAATTCCTCAACCCGTGTCCTAAACTGGCTATTTTCTCTCTCGCGTTTGCGGATTTGGTAGGTAATAAAGCTCACGAACTAAACATTCAAACCGCAAACAAGCCTCGCCGAGAGTATCAAGAAATGTTTGATAGTAAACATCTTCATGAAATATCATGCACCTAGCTCTACCCCTATTCATAACATGGTAAAAGGCATATTCATATTCGATTCTTGGTTGTCTCGGCATAATCAGCAAAAGCGATTTTATCTATAAAATAAGAGTAGATTCAAAAGTATTATTAGACAAGTGACTTGACCCCTATTTTTTTTCCTATTTTTTTTCTTTGTGTGTCGGGCATCGTCAGCGATGTACCATCAATAAGGCTAACGCTACGCCCAAACCAGCGCCACTGCTCGGGCACTGTTCTATGAATTAACTCACCTGTTTTGTTAACCAGCTCGGTTAATAAAGGCAGCGATAACCTTTTCCGGGCTTTGCAGTAGGCCGCTGTGTTGGCACTGGTATTGTTCACGGATTGCGTTTGAATGAGCATATCATTAACGACTTTACTGCACGATCTATCTTCATTTAACGTTTGTGCGAGAAACATAGACAGTGTTTTAGCCGGTGTATAAATCCGCTCGCGATGATTATTAGGTAGGTTGTTTTCAATCGTTAAGGCTAACTCATCGTGAGAGAGTAAGGCTAAAAAATCGACTGCATGAGTATTATTGGCTAAATGGTGGATCTTCTTCTGTTGGGAAAGGTGAATATGAGAGATAATGGACATGAAGGCAGAATACTTTTGTAGTTGTTTTTGTGGTGAAAATATTTCACAACGATTTCTGCCTTTTTTAGTATTGCCTTTTATTTTAACTGACTGTTATTAAAGAATTATTTTCTTAAGTTAGTACCATTCTATGCTGACCCCTTTTATTATATGGGATAAACGACATGACAAAAATGCGACACTAAAATGTGTAATGTCGCACTGACATAATTTAATTACAGCGAGTGGGTTGCTGGAAATTGTATAGATTTAAGGACGAGCTAATTTCTTCAAGATGTTCGCAACTAACAACATCATTATCAGTTACGTACCAATAACGTAAATAAGAAAAGTTAGAAACATTAGAGAAATCAGAAATATTATTTCCACTAATATTAAGCTGCCACAATCGTGGTAACCCAGTTAAACCAGATATACTGGTAATTGAGTTGTTCTGTACGTTTATATTGTCTAGAACTGGCTTATTAGCTAAGGGTGTTAGGTTTGATATTTGATTATTGGATAAGTCCACATTATAAAGTGCAGTCAGCTTGGATAAGGAAGATATACTAGTGATTGAGTTATCTTGCAAATCTAGATATCTCAACTTAGTTAAATTAACCAATTGAGAAACACTAGAAATTGCATTGTCATTAAGTTGGAGCGTGGTTAGCTCTGTTAAGTTTCTTAGGGGAGATAGATTACTTATATTGTTGTTACCCATAGTAATTCTATTTAAATTATAAAACTGCTCTATCCCAGCTAAAGACGTTATGTTGTCATACCTGCAACTAAGGCTAGTGACATCATCAACATCATACACATTGCTTAAGCAACTCAACAAGTTTCCATCGGTGATGAGTGTTCTATCAATTTTTTTCACTAGGCAATTAGAGTACCTAGTAATATTTGCACCGGAAAACGTTTCTTCCAGAAGATCTAGGTCAACGCAGGGTATATTTGATATCCAATCTAAGTTGATTGAGGTTGGGGAGATTAGTTCAAGTAATACATCGATATTTTCTAACGCAGACATTGAAGACAAATCTAACTCTTTTAGCAGCGGTTTATTAGCCAATGCAGACAAATCGGTTACTTGGCTTGCTCGGGAGAGATCTATAGATTCTAGGTTTGGCAATTCAGCTAAACCGTTAATATTTTCTAGTTGGCTAATGCTGCTTGCAACTAAATTTTTGAGACTGGTTACTCCAACCAAATCATCTAAATTTGATATATTTGAGTTCGAGATATCCAAATCTTGCAGATTGACAAGTAAGGATAAATCGGGGAGATCGCTTAGATAAGTGTTACTAAAATCAAGGTTTTTTAAACTTGTCAAACTACCCAACACACTAGTACTTGTATAACTGCGGTTGTTTGAAAGATTAAGGTCTTCTAATTCAACTAGATTTTCCAAAGGTGTTAAATCAATTTCTCCATAATAAAGAGCTTCTAAATTTAACGTGCGTAATTTTAGTAAGTTAGCTAGAGGGGTAAGATCATCGAGTGAGCGTGACTGAGACAAGTTTAACTCTTCTAAATTGACCGTGTTGCTCAAAGGGCTTACATCTGATAATCGGCTATTTGAGCCAACAAATAAACTTTTCAAATTTGGAGTAGATGAGAGGAAAGCTAGGCTAGAAATGTCAGTACTGGTAAGTGATAAAACTTCAAGTAAGGCTAAATTGGCCAGCTCAGCTTGATTTGTGACCTTGGTGTTATTGTCTAAGTACAAAGTCTTTAAGGCTGTTAAACCTGAAAAAGTTGAGAGATCCAATTCGCTATTGTTGGTTGTTCTTGAAACATCAAGATATTCAAGTTTAGATAAACCACTAATAGGGGAAAGATCTGCCGAAGAGGTTTCATGAATATCTAAGTGAGTCAGATCACTCATTTGTGCTAACGCACTCAAATCAGAAATATTCGAATTTTGATTAATATCTAAGAATTTTAAAGAAGGCATATTAAGCAAAAAGCTTAAACTAGGAAGGGAGTTCGAGCCGTAATAACCCATATTCGCTATTTCTAAGTGCTCTAACGTAGTCAAGTTATTAAGCCAAGTGATATTGTTTGAATCAATCGCCAAGTTACTGACTTTAAGGGTGACAAGTGCAGTCAGGTTTTCAAGTGTTTCGAAATCCATTAGTTGATTATAACTATTAGCTGAAGAACTGCTTAAGTCTAATTCTTTTAACGCTATTAGATCAGCTAAGACCGAGCCCATGTTAGTAAGTGTATTATTACTCAGGTTGAGTGACTCTAATTCGATCAAGTCTTCAATACTTGATGCATCTGATATTTGGTTGTATGACAAATCTAAGTGTTTAAGTTTAATCAGCCCCGCTATCCCTGAAATATTTCTTAGATTGGCATTGTTAATTTTTAACACCTCTAACTGAGTGAGCGAACTTAAGTCAGACAATGAAGACATGCTCACTCCGTCACACTCGATAACAGTCACGCCTATATCTAGGCCGACTTCTTCTAAACAACTGGCCAAGCCAGAATCTTCCAACTGCGCTAAGTCAAGAGCCTCATAGGCTTCCACTGGTAAATCAAAATTCGCGGTTGCAGTTGCATTTCTGTTATCAGTTACCGTCAAAGAAAAAGTGATGGTTTCATCAGAAGCAATACTAGGGGCATTAAAAGATAGTGTTGCACTATCGGTAGCCAGATTTGTGACATCAGTGCCTGCCGTTTGTTGCCATTGATAGCCAGTAATAGAACCGTCAGAGTCACTAGCTGTAGCGGTAATACTAAAACTAGTCCTTTCCATTACTGATTCTGCAGAGAGTGCGGCTATTGTTGGAGAAATATTTTGAGCTACGGGTGGCGTTGTAGTTGAATCAGTTCCGCCTCCACAAGCGCTAAGACAGGTTGCAAAAATAACTATTATGGCATTTTGGGTGATGCGATGGAGTTTCAAATCTGGTTCCTTTGAGTAAATATAAAAATATAATTATCAAAGAAACAGAGTGTATAAAGTTATATCAAATCAGTCCTTTGAATAAGTAAAGAAGATATCATATTTCTGAAATAGATCCCTAGTTTATTTTGTTACCTAGATGTAAGCGCAACAGTATTTGCGGGCAGGGTGTTACTTAACTGAGTGAACTATGCGCTTTCGCTACAGGGCTAAGACGAACCCAGCGAAACAGTAACATTATCTTTCAGTTGCACGTTATTAGGCACATACTGATATTTCTATCAATCCACATAGTCGTTTTCATTGATGTGGATCCTTAGGAAAGGTCTCAGGTTGGCTCAAACTGACTTTAGGTTAATAAACTTATGACTAGAGGTAAATATTATGAGCAAAGGTCAAGACAACAAAAAAGATTCCAAAAAGAAACCGCTTTTAACCGCAAAAGAAAAGAAAGCAGCAAAGCAATCAAAAAAATCTGAAAAGAATGTATTAGGGCATTAAGGGAAGCAGAAAATCACTTAACCTGAACTCTGGTTAAGACGGTATGGCTTATCCAGAGCTAAGGTTACTTAGGCCAAAACAAAGTTAAATTGTGAATAACCTTGTTCAGGCCTTAATTTACTGACTTCTATATTATTTAGGGTTGGATAACTAGAATATCGGTTTTTAATAGAGCTAATACACTTTCGGCTGTATTACCCATTACTTTGGCTTTTAAACCTTTGCGTCCGACACTTCCGATAATGACCAATCCAGCTGAGTATTTAGAAGCGGTACTTGGGATCACTTTAGAAGCTGGGCCCGCCTTAAAATGAATATTGGCTAATGGGAGTTCGTAATCTTCTAGCATGGCTTCGATGATTGGCAAATATCTCGATTTTGCGTTATTCACTAAGGCTTTTTTGTCAATTATTCCCAAATCTTTTAACACCGATGAAACAGGTAAACTGTAACAAATGTGCAAAGGCATATTTGTATTTGTGGCAAAGACGATCCCGGCATCAAGTAATTTTTGATTAAGTGTTTGTTTTGCTTTTATGTGCGTACCTAAATCAAGTGACACCATAATCGATTGTTTTCTATGCCATTTTTTTTCAGCTACTAAAAGTGTAGGAACAAGATTATTGCGGATCAAATGCCAATCGGTAGGTACATAAAACATTCCTTCGCTGCGGTGTCCTGTTTTGATGATTAAATCGTAGTCATGGGAGGAGCAATGTTTCTTAATCCATCCAACAATATCTTTTTCCCATAACACTTCATGTGTTGATTTATCTTCTAGGTTGAAATCGGTGATTTCACCAATAAGCCACTTTTGCCCTGATGATAGAATGTTATTTTGAATATCAAGCTGTTGCTCTTGGTTTAAATTAGTTGCTAGGTTATTTAAATGCTCATAACTAAATGCCACAATATGAAGTTTTGCACCAGTTTGTTTAACCAACTTTTTGGCATGAGCAAGCGCATGTTGTTGCTTGTCCTGCTGATCTGCAATGACCAAAATATTTTCAATTTTCATCTGTGTTTCCTGAACATTTAACTGAATTGAATAGTAGCCATTGTAAGCAGGAAGGCAATTGATCTACAACAATAATTAGCAGTAAACTAGGTTGTTAATTAGGCGGGCCCACATTGTAATTTAAAATTCTCTATTTTATTTTTACTATCTAACTCAAAACGTCATTCTAAATACTGTGCCACCTGTTTCTTTTACTGCATATTTAATCGCGCCCCCATGGGCTAACATAATTTGTCTTGTGAGCGCTAAACCTACGCCTGAGCCATGTTGTTTTGTGGTGTAAAAAGGTACAAAAATTTTGTTACCTATTTCATCAGGAATACCTTTGCCATTGTCGCTAACTTCGATGACTACATGGCCTCTTTTATTTAGGAATGCATTTAAGCTGACTTTAGGTGAACTAGTACTTTCAACGGCATGCTCGGCGTTTTGTAATAGGTTGAGTAGGACTTGTTCTAACATGTCTTTATCTACTGTGACTTCAAGTTCTGATGGTTCTATTTTGACTTGTACTTCTATATCTTTCTTATCCCATTGTTGGGTGGCCAAAGAGCAACTTTGTTGAAATAAGGTAGCGACAAGCATCTTACTTTTATTGGGGGTAGGTAACCGTGTTAACTGGCGGTAACTACTGACAAACTGGATTAAACCATCACTGCGTCTGGCGACTGTTTCGACAGCTTCTGATATATCTTGTAAGTCTTCACTTAGCTCTAGGTAGGCGTCGGCTTTGAGTTTGCAGTCGGCCACTAAGTTTACTGTTGTTTTCGCCAAAGACGCCACAGGGGTGATGCTGTTCATGATTTCATGGGTCAGCACTTTTACTAGGTCTTGCCACGCTTGAAGTTGCGCAATATCCAATTCGCTTTGTATGTCTTGCATGCTGACCAAGGTTTCTTGTTTTTTTGTCAGCAGTATTTGTGTGGCTGAAATACTTAACTGATGCTCCATGCCGTCAATCGTAAAATGCACCAAACGCCTTTCACCTGGTTTGACTGTCGATAGGTGTTTGGCAAACTCTTCACCGAAGGGGGTCAGGTCACTCAGTTTGGTCACATGATAGGCTCCAAACAACTTACGGGCGGCGTTATTCCACAATGTAAGTGAGCCATCACTACTAATGCTTAGTAGAGGAACCGGTACATGTTCAACAATGGCTTTGAGGTGTCGTTGTTGCTCTTCTTGTTCAGTGCGAACCGTTTGAAAGCGATCGAGTATGTCAGTAAAAGCACTACCCAATTCACCAAAGCCTGAACCTAATGGTGACAAATCAAAGCGTTGTGAATAATCGGCGTAACGTGCAGCGTCCAGAAAGCGCACTAATTCAGCGTTTGTTTTAGATACAAAACGGACCAGCGCCACACTCTGAAATACTAATAAAACCAAAGTCACTATGGTTGCAGCATGATAACCATCGGTTGTAATTAACCAGGTCAGTGCAAGTAAATTGACCATTACAAAAATGCTGCGAATTGCGATAAATAACGAGAATTCTTTAAAGCCCATGTTTTTCCATCCTGCGATATAGCGCTGCGCGAGTAAGGCCTAATGCTTTGGCGGTATGACTAATATTGTAGCGATATTGCTTTAAGGCAGTCTCAATGGTGGACCTTTCCACTTTGTCGAGATTAAGCTCAGCTGTTTTGGTGGATGCTTGAATGGCAATAGTTTCACTTTTATCTTTAGTTACGTGACTGAGTTGAAAATCATCGGGAGATAATTGTTCTGACTCAGATAAAATAATGGCTCTTTCAATGGCATGTCGTAAAGCTCTGACATTACCGGGCCATGAATAATGTTTGATAATGTCTAGTGCATCGGCGGTGATGGTTTTTTCTGGCTTTTTATACTTTCTAGAATAAAAGGTGATGTAGTGGTTTGCGATAGGTTCAATATCTGCCACCCGATTTCGCAATGGTGGCAGTGTTATTTCCACTGTGTTTAGGCGAAACAACAAATCCTGGCGAAATCGAGATTCATTGTTTAAATCTTGTTTAGGAATATTGGTAGCGGCGATCACTCTGACGTCAAAGGCGATGGCTTTATTGGAGCCAAGAGGTGTGACCTTTCTTTGTTCCAAAATCGTCAGTAATTTCCCTTGAAGATGCAAAGGTAAATTGCCTACTTCGTCTAAAAATAATGTGCCACCGTTAGCGGCTTGCAGGCGCCCCACGCGATGCTCATTTGCGCCTGTGAATGCGCCTTTCTTATGACCAAATAATTCACTTTCGAATAGCGTTTCTGACATGGCACCTAAATCAACCGCCATAAATACGTGATCAGCGCGCAAACTTTGGCGGTGTAACTCTCTGGCAACCAGTTCTTTTCCAGTACCGTTTTCTCCCAAAATCAATACGTTTGCGTCGGTAGGCGCGCTTTTTTTAATTAGCGAGTGAACTTGTTGCATCACAGCAGACAGGGCTAGCAGGGGTTGTTGTTGAGCGTTATTGCTATCTTGAGCAAGTAGTTGATTGGTATGCCGTAATTCACTGGCTTCATTACGTGTTTTGCCTAACAACACAGCAGAGGTCAAGGTGGCGACCAATTTTTCATTTTGCCAAGGTTTAGCGACAAAGTCGGTAGCGCCTAGTTTCATGGCCTCTACGACAACATCAATACCGCCGTGTGCGGTGATAAGTACCACCACACTTTGCGGATCGATTTCCAAAATTTTCTGTAGCCAAGTGTAGCCTTGGGCGCCAGAACTTTCACCGGGGCTGAAATTCATATCAAGCAAAACGGCGTCAAAGCGATTATCCGCCATGAGTTTTGGAATGTTTGCCGGTGAGTTGCAAATCATCACCTGACTAAAATGTCTTTTTAATAACAATTTGCCAGCGGTCAATATGTCTTGATCATCATCGACGATCAGTATTTTGCCTTCTATCAGCATAGGGTTATCTCAGTGGGAAACACATTGTGAATGTTCATTATCGTACACCAACTGTTCGAATTCGTACACATTCTCGGTGTAAATAACACTTCAAAATTAACAAAGTCAATAAAAACAATTAGATACGTTTTGGAACAATACTTGTAATAACACTAACAATAAATACAAATTAGCCATTTTTGCTATCGTTTAGGACGTCACTTTGAAACCAATAAAACCTGCACAAACTGATTTAAAAAGCGTTAACGAACCGCAGCGAGTATCACCTCCTAGTGCCGCGGCTACTGGCGCTGGAATGGATCGCAAAATTGCCCCGCAGAACAATATAGGTAAACGTATAAGTTTATTATTCATTGGTCTGAGTGTACTGGTTTTGTTGGCTTATTGGTTACTCAGTGCGCCTACAGGGAAAGCGTTGAGTGTGACAACTGATCGTATTGCAATTTCCACAGTGAAGTCTGGTGTTTTTGAAGACTTCATTCCTATTCGAGGCAGAGTCACACCAGCAAAAACAGTGTATTTGGATGCTGTTGAAGGTGGGAGAGTAGAGCGTATTTTAGTGGAAGATGGTGCCAGTTTGCAGGCAGGTAATTTAATTGTTGAGTTGTCAAATGCTTCCTTGCAATTAAGTGTGTTAGGTAATGAAGCCAGAGTAGCCGAGCAACTTAATAATATGCGTTCTATTGAACTTAGTCTTGAACAAAACCGCCTCGAACATAAACGTAATTTGGTCGATATCAGATACCAAATCAAACTGTTAAGCAGACAAGTTTCCCGAGAACAAGAATTAGTCAAAACCGGCGCGGTGAGTCAGTCTGCTTTTGATGATACCCATGACACCCTAGATTGGTATAAAAGTCGTCTGGCGTTGACCTTAGAAAGTCAGCAATCTGATGCGCGCATGCAGACAGAGCAATTAGTGTTTCTAAAGGACACCACTAAAAGGCTTGAAGGTAACTTGGCTATTTCGAGGCAAAACCTAGACAACATGAATGTCAAAGCACCGGTTGACGGCACCTTGTCTGGCTTCAATATCGAGGTGGGGCAAAGTATTGGACGTGGTGAACGCCTTGGGCAAATTGACACACCCAATGATTACAAAGTCACCGCCTTTATTGATGAATTTTATTTAGGCAGAGTCGATATTGGCCAGCAGGCAAGTCATGACGATTACGCTATGGTGGTCTCGAAAATTTACCCGCAAGTGCAAAACGGTCAGTTCGAAGTGGATTTTAAATTTACCCAAGCGCAGCCCGCTGATATCCGTCGCGGACAAAGCATACAAACCAAACTCACGCTAGGTGATGCTAGCGAAGCCTTGCTTATCCCTAACGGTGCATTTTATCAAGATACAGGTGGCAACTGGATTTTTGTGGTGACTCAAGATGGTGATCAAGCGGTTAGACGCACCGTGAGACTGGGCAGACGCAACAGCCGCTTTATTGAAGTGATTGAAGGTTTAGATGAAGGCGAAAGAGTCGTCACTAGTCCTTATACCAGTTATCAGGACATGGCATTACTCAAGTTAAATTAATCGATTATTGACAGAAATTTATTGTCCAAATTAAAGGAAACACAGATGTTAAAACTCCATAACTTATGCAGAATGTATCGTACCGACGAAGTAGAAACAGTGGCGTTAAATAACGTCAATATTGAAATACAAAAAGGTGAATTTGTGGCCATTATGGGCCCCTCAGGCTGCGGCAAATCTACCTTGCTAAATTTAATTGGCATGTTGGACTCTCCGAGCTCAGGTCAGTATATTTTTAATGATGAAGAAATTTCGGGGTATTCAGAAAAACAACTCGCAGCGGTTCGCAAACACCATATTGGTTTTATTTTCCAGAATTTCAATTTGATAGAAGAATTAACGGTTGCTGAAAATATTGAGCTGGCTTTGCTGTACCACAATATGCCAGCAGCCGAGCGTAAAGAGAAAGTATCGACTGTGATGGACATGGTGGGTGTTGCCCATCGAGCCAAACATATGCCTAGCCAATTATCTGGAGGCCAGCAACAACGTGTTGCCGTAGCCAGAGCTGTGGTGGGCAATCAAGGGCTGATCTTGGCAGATGAGCCTACGGGAAATCTTGATAGTGCTCATGGCCAGGAAGTCATGGAAATGTTGCGTTCTCTTAACCAACAAGGTTCCACCATAGTAATGGTGACACATAGTCCAGCACATGCTGACTACGCGAATCGAACCATTAATCTGTTTGATGGTGCAGTGGTAACCGAAAGTGTACGTGCAGCCTAGTATCGGCGATATTAAGGAGAAATAGATTATGTTTAAAAATTACCTAATAACCGCTTGGCGCAACATTATCAAAAACGGTGTTTTTTCAGTGATTAATATTGCCGGTTTAACGCTAGGTTTAATGAGTTGCATTTTGATTATGCTGTTTGTAAAAGAAGAAACAGGCTTTGATAAATGGCTCACCGATAGTGATCGCATTGTGCGTATGCATTCAGCTTATTACTCAGCAGATAACCCGCCTTTTTTAACAGTTAGGTCGGCCGGAAACATGATGGAAGCTGTGCGTGACTATGCCACTAATGAGGTTGAAGACGGTGTACGTCTGATCCGTTTTGGTGCAACGGTTCGAAAAGATGAAGGCGCCTTGGCAGAGCAGGTTACTTTTGTTGATGGCAGTTTTTTTAATATTTTTGACCTGCCATTTATCCACGGTTCCAAAGAAAGCTCGTTTAAAAAGCCCTATGACTTGGTTATTACCGCAGAAACTGCGATTAGGTATTTTGGTAAGACAGAAGTAGTAGGTGAAATCATGACAGTGTGTTGTGTTGGCCCTGAGCCAAGTTCGGTGCCTGTGTCGGGAGTAGTCGAAAACCTGCCTGATGCGACCCATTTAGACTTGGACATGATTGTTTACCTCGACCCAACTATCGTACAAAACAATAGTGGTTTAAATACCTGGAGCAGTGTGAATGTGTATACTTATTTCAAAATGCGCCCTGGTATTAGTCTTGAACAGTTTCAGCAACGGCTGACTTATTGGGTCGATAATGAAAGCCCTTTTGTGCAGATGTATGAAAAAAATGTGGGCGAATTAGCCACTGATGAAAAAGTCAGCGATAACATGCGACATAAACTCATGTATTTAGAAGATTTGCATCTTAGAGCAAGAGAAGACGCAGGAAATATGGGGGATTTAACCCCTATGGGTGATAGAACACTGATCATCAACTTCAGTATTGTTGCTGCGTTAATCTTGTTGATCGCTTGTATTAATTAAAACTTGGTAAACCACCGCCTCTGGCGGTGTGACTCGAAAAGGCTCCGCCGTCACTGCGTGCAAAGCTGCGAAAATGGCCTCTTTAACAGAACCGGCAAGTTCGAATAAGGAGGCCACA
>Ga0316209_1003170_pt1 | contig 11648 bp, 10 predicted proteins | sample 6monopyrite_MG_FD_204945 | JGI IMG/M metagenome (GOLD analysis project Ga0316209, IMG submission 204945) | Microbial mat bacterial communities from mineral coupon in-situ incubated in ocean water Damariscotta River, Maine, United States -... | ecosystem: Environmental > Aquatic > Marine >...
TACCTTCATTAATTTTTTGAAGTAAGTATTCCTCAGCTTCCTTATAACGTTCCAATTGTTGGTAACAAGCTACTAATCCTTCTGAATAGTCAGTACGTCTAGGATTCTTTTCTACTAATTTTTCATAGAATACCACTGCTTTTTCAAAATCGCCATCATTAAAGTATTGTTTTGCCAGAAAATCATCTTGCGCAAAAGTTGAAGTTAGAAGTAAGAGGTACGAAAAAAGAAGTATTATAAATCGCATTACCCAAAGATACGCAGAATGCACAAAGCATTTGTTAATGTTTATGCAAAACCCGTTTAGTTGATTATGTCGAATCCGCAATAAGGAATCAGAATTTCAGGAATTTTTATGCCATCTGGAGTTTGATAATTCTCCAAGATGCCGGCTAAAACCCGTGGTAATGCCAATGAACTGCCATTCAAGGTATGGGCCAATTGATTCTTTCCATTTTCATCTTTGAATCTAAGTTTCAATCTATTGGCCTGATAGGCTTCAAAATTGGTAACTGAACTAATCTCAAGCCAGCGATCTTGTGCTGTTGAGAATACTTCAAAATCATATGTTAGGGCAGCGGTGAAACCAAGGTCTCCCCCACAAAGACGTAAAATTCTATAAGGTAGTTTCAATTCACGTAAAATAGTTTTTACATGTTCAATCATTCCCTCTAAAGCAGTATAAGATTTTGAAGGGTGTTCTACACGAACAATCTCGACTTTATCAAATTGATGTAAACGATTCAAACCGCGAACGTGGGCGCCATAACTACCTGCTTCCCTTCTAAAACAAGGGGTATATCCCGTATAACAAATCGGAAAATCACTTTCATTTAGAATAACATCCCGAAAAATATTGGTTACCGGTACTTCCGCTGTCGGAATCAAGTAAAGATCATCAGCACCAACATGGTACATTTGACCTTCTTTATCCGGTAATTGCCCTGTTCCATAGCCTGATGCTTCGTTTACCAAATGTGGTACCTGTATCTCAGTGTACCCAGCTTCAGTGTTTTTGTCCAAGAAATAAGCAATCAAAGCACGTTGTAAACGGGCTCCTTTACCTTTATAAACTGGAAAGCCAGCACCTGTGATTTTTACACCAAGTTCAAAATCTATTATATCATACTTTTTGGCGAGTTCCCAGTGTGGTAAGGCATCAGTATTCAAAGTAGGTATCGCACCTTCTTTAAAAATCTCTTCATTGTCCTCTTCCGTATTTCCGGCAGGGACCAATGTATTTGGAATGTTAGGTATCTGATATAGCAAGCTTTGTAATTCCTCAGCAGTTGCATTTAATTCATCGCCCAAACGTTTGGAATCTTCCTTTAAACCACCCGTTTTTTCTTTTAAAATATTGGCTTCCTGCGTTTTTCCACTTTTAAAAAGCAAACCAATTTCTTTAGATAATTTATTTGATTCAGCTAAGGCATTGTCTAATTTCGATTGGGTGGCACGTCTCTTTTCATCCAATTGTAGTACGTTTTCCAGCATTGGGGCAGCATCAAGGTTTCGCTTTTTGAGTGCAGTGATGATTTTGCCCTTTTCCTCTCGTATTAGCTGTAGCTGTAGCATGAATCTTTATTTAAGCGGCAAATTTAAGGTTAATTAATCTATGAATCAATTGAGGGTATGACAATTTTAATGATGGTTTTTGCACTAAATAAACTGCAAACCACATTACAGTGAAGATAATGATCCTGAATCGGTATTCGTAGCCGAATGCAATGAATATACCCAAGGTGCCTATATCTTTCCAATGCAATTAAAATTCCGAAGAAGATTGGAAAAATCAATAATTGGGAGTTGTCAACTTTAGTAAAAAGTAAAAAGTTAAACATCTATTGGTTCAGAATCGCAAGTGATGTCTCTTTATCTTTTATCAATTGCTTTTTTAAGGCTTCTACAGATTTGAACTTATGTTCATCACGAATGTGAGTCAATATATCAATCTGTAATTTTTGGCCATACAGATCTTGATCAAAATCAAAAAAATGGATTTCAATACTTTTCTGCCTACTAAGAGGTAGGTTTTCAGTTTCAGAAACGGTTGGGTTATAGCCAATGTTCATCATTCCGAAGACCATTGTTCCGTCTATCTTGGTCTGAACCACATAAACTCCGTTTTTAGGTATTAGCTTATAAGATTCCTCTATGTATAGATTTGCCGTGGGGAAATGTATTTGACGACCCAAACCCTTTCCCTTTTTTACTATGCCGGTCAGCATGTAAGGGTAGCCTAAATATTTGTTGGCAATTTCCATTTGGCCCTCTTCCAATGCTTTTCGAATCTTTGTAGAGCTCACTGATACGTCGTCAATTTCCTGTGCAGGTATTTCTTCCACTTCAAAATCAAGAGAATTGCCAAAGGCGTTTAAATCTTTAATGTTAGCATCCCGATTTCTGCCAAATCTATGGTCATAACCAATAATGATCTTTTTGGTCTTTAATGAATTCACTAAAATATCACGAACAAACTCGGTTGCTGATAAACGAGAAAATTCTTTGGTAAAAGGATGGATGATAAGGCAGTCCAGACCCAATTCATCCAATATCTTAACCTTTTCATCAATGGTATTCAACAACTTAATATCGTTGTCCTTTTGTAAAACCATTCTGGGATGGGGGAAGAAGGTGAGTACTGTTGATTTTAAATTATAGTGCCTGCCACTTTTTATGAGTTTTTTTAGGATTTTCCTGTGCCCAATGTGAACTCCGTCAAAAGTGCCGATGGTAATGACCGTAGGGTGTTCTTTGTCGTATTTGGCGATGCTTTGGACTGTTACCACGTAAAAAAATAATAAAAAGACTTATATTTGAAATTGAGCTAAAAACTCCTTGATGGTTTCAAAATTACGTCTTGTTTTATCAATATCCATATTATTTCTTTCCTATTACGGATTTGCACAACGCGATTATTGGAAGCAAGAAGTTGCACACGGCAAATTAAAAAAATCAATTTCAAATCGTTTTGAAGTACAAATGGGAACGGTTTTTTCTTTTGAGGAGGGTGTTTTTAAAAACAAACTTAGAAGCGCAAGTTTTTCGAAAAACAAATATACCACAGTGCAATTTCCGAACAGGAGTGGAGAATTGATAAGTTTTGCCGTTACGGAAACGCCTGTTTTATCTAAAGAGTTAGCAGCAAAATACCCTAATATAAAGTCATATTCAGGTTATAGTTTAAAGAATGGAAAAGACAAGATACGTTTTAGCGTTTCTCAAATAGGAGTGCAGGCAATGATTGTTCATGCTAATAAAATAAACAACACATACTTGCAGAAGACGCCTGACGAAAATTATGTGATATATAATCGTGAGGGAGAAAGGTTAGTGAACAAGGAGTTTATTTGTACGACCAAAACCTCAATAGAACAAAGTAGGTCTGGCCTAGCTTCAAAACAGGTAGATGATCAGCAGCTTAGAAAGTTCAGACTTGCAGTATCGGCTTCGGGAGAATATACCGCTTATCATGGCGGTTCGGTCGCTGATGCATTGGCTGCAATAAATGCAACAGTTACTCGGATAAATGGGATATTTGAGACTGATTTGGGGATTACCTTGGAATTGGTGGCCAATACCGACGCTGTTATATTCACTGATTCGGAAACTGACCCATACGATGGAAACCTGAATACACAAGTACAAAACACATTAACAACTAATATTGGAGAAGAAAATTATGATATAGGACACTTGTTTCATGAAGATGAGGCGAATGGAAATGCAGGCTTTATTGGTGCGGTATGTACGGATAATAGAAAAGGAAGTGGATACGCAGCAAGCCCAAATCCATTGGGTGACACCTTTGATTTAGATTTTGTTGCCCACGAATTGGGCCATCAGTTTGGTGCTAACCATACTTGGTCGTTTGAATCGGAGGGGACCCAAGTACAGGCGGAACCTGGAAGCGGAACCACCATAATGGGGTATGCCGGAATTACGGGTGTAAATAATGTTGCCTTAAATAGTGATGATTATTTTCATTACTATAGCATATTTCAAATTTCCGAATATTTGGAAACAGTGAGCTGCGCAGAGGTTATCGCCTTAACCAATGCGCCACCCGTGATAGTCCCGATTGGGAATTTTATTATCCCCAAATCCACCCCATTCGCCTTGACAGGAAATGCTACGGATATTGATGTGAATGATGTGCTTACCTATACTTGGGAACAGATAGATGATGGAGTAGTAACTCAAGCCACATTTGGACCAACGAATCCAAGTGGTGCGAACTTTAGGTCACAACGGCCATCAATAGATTCAACCCGATATTTTCCAAAATTAACTAGTATTTTAATAGGTAACCTAACCCAAACAAACCCACCTGTGGATTCTGCTTGGGAAACAGTTTCTGATATAGAAAGGGAAATGAATTTTGCATTAACTGTTCGGGACAATGCAGTAGGGGGTGGCCAAGTAGTGTCAGATTTGATGAACGTATCCGTGGTTAACGGAGCAGGGCCTTTTCAAGTGATTTCTCAAGCAACAAGTCAAGTATATACAGCAGGAACTGTTCAAAATATTACTTGGGATGTAGCCAACACCGATAAAGCACCTGTTAATTTACAAGCGGTCGATATTTTATTGTCAATTGATGGAGGGGCCACATTTCCAATTTCTTTGGCAGAAAATGTTCCCAATGACGGCAATTATAAAATTTTGCTACCAGGAAATCCTACAACTATGGCACGTATTATGGTTAAGGCAAGCGATAATATATTTTTTGCGGTTAATGCCTCAGATTTTACTATTGAAGAGGCTGAAATCGTTTTGAACTTTGCCGAGCTTGAATATGAAGTATGTCAACCAAATGATTTAGTCACAACCTTTGATTATGAAACGTATTTGGGATTCAGTGAAGAGGTTACTTTTAGTGTTCCAAATCCCCCTTTGGGTTTGAATATTACTTTTTCTCCGGAGATGGCAACCAATAACGTTCCTGTCACCGTCACTTTCTCGAATACTGGAGGTGTCCCTGAAGCCTTATATGCCATTGAGGTAGAAGCTTCTTCTGCCAGTATTACAAAACAAGTCGTATTGGATATGAGTGTTTATGATGACGTTTTTCAGGATGCCGTGCTTGTAGCTCCAGCGGATGGAGGAATAGATATTTCGGCCAACACTTTTTTGGAATGGGAAGACACTGCCTCATATTCTTCATATGATGTTCAAGTTGCTACAGACTCGGCATTTAGCAATATCATTGAAACAAATACCGTGTTCAACAATACGTATACACCTTCAAATTTAAGCTATGAAACCATTTATTTTTGGAGAGTGAAACCAATTAATGGTTGTGGTGTAGGTGAATTTTCGGCCCCTTTTAGTTTTACAACAATAGAGTTTAATTGTGATAATAATGTTGCAGAAGGATTGCCTCTGAATATTTCGGCGACAGGTACGCCGACAATTACATCAAAAATTCCTTTTTATGACGACATGGCGTTGGCAGATATCAATGTAAATATTGAATTGGACCATACCTATTTGGCCGATTTGGTGGTTAAACTTATCTCTCCTACGGGAACCACGGTAGTGTTATTATCAAGTTCATGTGGTGATTTGCAGAACATCAATGCAACTTTTGATGATGATGCCTCAAATTTCAATTGCAATGGTGATCCTGCGATTAACGGAACGGTAAAACCATTGGGTTCATTGAGTTCATTTGTTGGAGAATCGATTTTGGGGGAGTGGACATTGGAAATCAATGATAATGCGGCTTCAGATGGGGGGGCACTAAAAGCTTTTTCATTGGATATTTGCATTGAGGGTGCATTTAGACCCGATGCTGATAATGATGGTGTTTTTGATGACGGGGATGATCTTTGTCTTGGGACGCCAGAAGGAGTCGAAGTTGATCTTACAGGATGTCCCGTTTACAGATTTGCGAACAATAATTTTTCTGTATCATTGAATAGTGAAGCTTGTAGAAATAGTGATGATGGCTCAATAAATATCACAACATTGGAATCGCTTGATTATGAAATATCAGTAAGTGGAAACGGGGTCAATGTTTCTGATAATTTTACAGACACTTATACCCTAGGAAATCTGATGTCTGGAAATTATAATGTTTGTATTGGAGGTACTGATGGGGCATTGGTTTATGAAGCACATTGTTTTGAAGTTGTCATTACACAACCTGATGTTCTGAATGTTACATCCAGAACATCATTTGTTGGCAAACTAACGGTATTAACACTTCAGGGCTCTGATTTATTTAATATCGAATTGAACGGGCTTGTAATCCAGACCACTGAATCCGAGATTACGATCAATTTAAAAAATGGCAATAATTCATTAAGGGTATTCACTAATTTACCCTGTCAAGGAGTATATGAAGAGCGTATCTTTTTGAGTGATAAGCCTAAAGTTTACCGCAACCCGGTTGTAGACATTGCAAAAATATTTCTAGGGGCTTTCATTGAAGAAGTGGCTGTTGAGATCTATACGGTCGATGGACGGTTGGTCTTGGCCCAAACCTATCAAGTTAATGGAAGTGAATTGCAGTTGGATTTTTCGATATATCCTTCGGGAATGTATTATATCAAGTTCAATGGGGATACTATGAGAGGTACATCTAAAGTAATAAAGCGATGAGAACGGTACTACTTTTGTTATTGGGAGTTCTTTTGGTAGGATGTAAAAAGAAAAGTGATCCAAAGCCACCAGAAATCGCTACCTTGGTTTTTCCAAACAAGAATTCTGTATGCACCACAGGACGTAGTTTAAGTCAGACTACGAGTGAAGTGGAATTTAGGTGGATGGCCTCAGATTATACTGAAAGCTATGAACTCAGGGTCACCAACTTGAATACGAACAACACTCAAACGATCAGTACAGCTGCAATTTCTGCAAAATTGCCAATTGCCAAAGGAGAGCCCTTTTCTTGGTTTGTTCGATCTCTGAATAGCAAGGTTACTGAAAGTGCCTTTAGTGAAACCTGGCGTTTCTATAATGCCGGATTCCAGACTACCTATGCCCCTTTCCCAGCGGAGGTCATAGAACCGAAAAATGGAGCGTCTGTTTTTAAGGATATAAACAATGAAGTTACCTTGGAATGGAATGGCGCAGATGTTGAAAATGATATTGATGGGTATGAACTTTATTTTTCGACTAGCTCTCCTCCAGAGAGTTTAATAGCCTCACCTTCATCAGATCAGAATTCTGAAAAGGTTAGCGTAATCTCAAATACTACTTATTACTGGAAAGTCATTACAAAAGATAGTGAAGGCAATAGTTCAGACTCTGGATTTTTTGTTTTTAAAATACTTTGATCTTAGGTGCCATTAAATTGGTTCATGGTAATTTTTATTCCTGATAGTATAAACGAACTTATTAATTGTGTAGATTTTTCAAGTCGCTCAGGCAATGATTTTTTTTCATTTTCATTCCATTTGCCTAAGACATAATCAATTTGTCTTCCTTTGCCAAAATCGGCCCCAACTCCAAAACGGAATCTATTGTAGGTCGTAGTGTTCAGGAACAATTGAATATCCTTTAGTCCATTATGGCCGCCATCACTACCTTTGCTCTTTAGCCTTATGGTGCCAAAATCAAGATTTATATCATCGGCCACCACCAAGATATTTTCTAAGGGTATTTTCTCTTTTTCCATCCAATACTTCAAAGCTTTACCGCTTCTGTTCATGTAGGTAGATGGTTTAAGGCAAAGTACACTTCTTCCTTTTATTTTAAAAGTGCCCGCATCCCCGAGCTTGACTGTTTCAAAAGAGAATTCCTTTTCATTTGCCAATTGATCCAAAATTTTAAAACCAACATTGTGTCTTGTTTCGGCATATTCGCTACCGATATTTCCAAGTCCTACAATTAAAAATTTCTTCATGTGGTCAGATTCTTCTAAAAGTTTTTTATCGTTACCAAAAAGGAAATTTAAAAATTGACACATGATAACTTTGGCATTTTCATAAAAATACAAAAGCATCCCGAATACTCAGGATGCTTTTTTTAAAACATTTAATCTATACCTATTCCTTACTTTCAGCAGCAGCTTCAGTAGCAGGGGCTTCTGCACCTTCTTCACCTTCACCAGCTCCTTCAGCTCCTTCAAGTCCTTCTTCTTCTTCTTCCTCTTCAACCTCAATAACAGCTCGAGCAGTTTTAACCTGTACAACTACAGTACTATCCGGATGTAAAATAGAGAAATCATCGTTCAACAAGGATTCTACTGATATGTTATCGCCAATTTTCAATTTAGAGATATCCACATCAAAGAAATCCGGAAGATCATCAGGCAAGGCCTTAATGGTTAGTTTTCTTTTTCTAAATAATAAACGGCCACCATTTTTAACTCCTGGGGAGTTTCCTTGTAATCTAACAGGAATATCCATGGTCAATTCTTTGTCCTTGAAAAGTTGATAAAAATCAATGTGTATGATTTTATCAGTAACGGGGTGAAACTGAATATCTTGCATTATTGCATCGAGTTTATCACCATTTTCCAATTCAACCACAACTGTGTGTGCGTTAGGAGTATACACTAATTTTTTGAATGATAATTCATTCGCTGAAAAGTGTAATGGTTTTTCCCCTCCGTATACCACGCAAGGAACCTTTCCAGCATTACGTAGGGCTTTCGTTGCCTTCTTGCCCACGCTTTCTCTTTCTGATCCTTTAATTGTAATTGACTTCATTGTTATATTTAAAAATTAATAATATGCTAATTTGACTACATCAAGAACTTTGAACTTATTGATGAATTGTGGTGTACCCTATGCATAACATCTGCAAATAATGGGGCACAACTCAGTACTTTAATCTTGTCGCTCTTTAATTCTGTAGGGATTGAATCGGTAATGATCAATTCCTTTAATTGGGAGTTTTCTATTTTCTCATAGGCATTCCCAGATAATAAACCATGGGTCGTTATTGCTCTTACACTGAGGGCACCACGTTCCATCATCAAATCTGCGGCTTTGGCTAAGGTTCCTGCAGTATCAACCATATCATCTACCAACACCACATTTTTGTCATTTACATCTCCAATGAGCTCCATGTGTGAAATCACATTGGCTTTTGCTCTTTGTTTGTAACAAATGACCACATCGCTACCCAAAGCCTTGGAGTAGGCGTAAGCTCTTTTTGAGCCACCCATATCGGGTGATGCAATGGTTAAATTATCTAGATTCAACTCTTTTAAATAAGGTAAGAACAAGGTTGAGGCGTACAAATGATCCACAGGTTTTTCAAAAAAACCTTGAATTTGATCAGCATGTAAGTCCATGGTAATTATACGCGTTGCTCCTGCAGTTTCCAACATCTTAGCGATGAGTTTTGCTGCGATAGGAACCCTTGGTTTGTCCTTTCTGTCTTGTCTTGCCCAACCAAAATACGGCATTACAGCAGTTATGTGTCTTGCAGAGGCGCGTTTGGCTGCATCTAACATCAACAACATTTCCATTAGATTTTCAGAGCTGGGATTTGTTGATCCTATTATGAAAACACGTGCGCCACGTACAGATTCTTCAAAGGCTGGTTGAAACTCGCCATCGCTATATCTAGAAAAGTGAACTTTACCTAAATGAGTCCCATAAGCCTTGGCAATTTTTTCTGCTAGTGCTGTGCTCTGGGTACAGGCGAAAATCTTTGGTTCTGGCACTTGATAAGGCATGCTTAACGTATTGTTTTTCAAATTATTAAACTCCTTTTCAACAAAGGAGGTGCAAATTTAGAAATTTATTTGGGTTGCTAAAGGATAAATGTTGTTATTTTTTGATAGTAAAAAGAAAATATTTTATAGTTTTGCAGTCCTAATTTTCAACTGCACGAGTGGCGGAACTGGTAGACCTGTCTGCCGACAGGCAGGCGCGCTTAATGAAATATTGAATATGGTTTGGGTTTATGCTATTTCTAGTTTAAATTTCAACTACATTTATGTTGGTATGTCGATTGATGTAAATGAACGAATTGAAAGACATAATTCCGGTAGAGAAAGAACTACTGGACATTATGCTCCTTATAAGTTGATTTATGTTGAGGAATGCGAAAATAGGGTCGAGGCCAGAAAGAGAGAAAAGTATTGGAAACCTGGTGTTGGTAAAGAACAACTTAGAGAATTAAGAAATAAATTATAGCTACTAAATTATGCTCGAGTGGCGGAACTGGTAGACGCGCTGGATTCAAAATCCAGTTCCTTTGGAGTGCGGGTTCGATTCCCGCCTCGAGTACTTAAAGGGGAAAGCCGAGATTTACATCTCGGCTTTTTTATTTCAGGTACAACATAGGTACAACAAATAATAATTTCAAGAATATTATTAATAATCTTAAGGTTACCTATTCGAGTCTATAATGGAATGATGGAATCAAGGTTTTCAAAAAATTGGCTTGTTATTTATAAAAAGTAGGCTTGGTATAGAATATTTACACTCACATCTTATCTGCATGATGGTTAATCAGCGGATTTTTGGTTCGAGCCCAATAGGAGGAGCTTTACAATCAGATAGTTACATTTATTTGTAGCTGTCTTTTTTGTATTTCTAGGCGCTTTTTTGAGTATAATTATTCCTCCTTATCCTTCAGCACAACTTAGTGATTATTCCATTTATAAATTTACATTCCGGCAAGTCGTTGGTCATAGATTCGACTTTTATCTTCAATTTCGCGGAGTATTGTTTAAATTAATAGGAAGCTTAAATTACTTTTTCCCTAAAATTTACCATTCAGTAGATTCTTTAAACCATTCATCTAAAAATCTAGGCACTATATCTGCTTTAATGGTATATTGTCTTGCACCTATTATGGTATTTTAATTCAATGTTATGCAAGTCGTATGTCTACAAGAAGAAGCTTTTTATGCTTTGTTCGATAAAGTGATCGAACATGTTGAAGCCAAAAGAAAGAATAAGCAGAATAAATGGATCGACGGCGATGAAGCAATGCATATCCTTAGAATAAAGTCCACTACAACCTTGCAGAAATTAAGGGATGAAGGAAAAATCAGATTTACCCAACCCCAAAAGAAAATAATTCTTTATGACCGTGATTCCCTAAATGACTACCTTGAAAATCACGCTCGTGAAACTTTTTAAAGAATAAGCATGGAGACTAAGATTGATTCGGATTACAAAAGGGCCTTTAATCTCGGGTACGAGATTGCGAAAGAATTGGATTTGAAAAAACCCATGTTTAAAGGTAAAGATTCTTTGCAAAGTTCAACAAATGCAATGCAGGCCGGAATGCTTCAACATATCAAAGAAGTTACCCTTTTAAGAAATAGGAATATCGAAAAACATGTTCCAAAAACTATAAAGTCTAAGGTTGAGAAAAAAAGAAGAAACAAGAATAGGGGCAAGGGTTTTTCTCTTTAATAAAAAGACTTAACGCTTATTTATCAATTCCATATTATTAAAGTCTTGATTTTGGTTATAGATTTTAGTTTACTATCTATTATTTGGCGCTTCTTAGAAATTATTATCATTAAGGTATTGCCTCTAGTAGATAACAGCACTAACTTCTATCCTGGTTTTTTGGCAGAAGGCCTATTTGTGGTGCGGAAATAATGGGGATGGTGCCCATGTTGAATTATATTCCTACTTTATCCATAGGTTTAACAGTCTACTTGACATAATGATAGTTATAGTGCAATTTATACACCTGATAATCAAATTGTTATGTAGCAG
>Ga0316209_1003171_pt1 | contig 11647 bp, 7 predicted proteins | sample 6monopyrite_MG_FD_204945 | JGI IMG/M metagenome (GOLD analysis project Ga0316209, IMG submission 204945) | Microbial mat bacterial communities from mineral coupon in-situ incubated in ocean water Damariscotta River, Maine, United States -... | ecosystem: Environmental > Aquatic > Marine > Coastal...
TATCGTACAGAGCGCCTCGAACCTCTCACCCGCCATGTCTCGTTCTTCGATGAAGTCCGCTGCTTCAGTCTGCAGACCATCGGCTGGGTAGCATCTCTGCGGCTTCTTCGTCTGTGATGTCGAACTGCGCCCGAAGCTCAGGCAAATACTCGGATACGTTCTGCTTGCAATTAGCGAACAACTGAAGAACCGGGAGCATCAATGTCTCATAGTCGGGGATCGGCATGAAGTCTCCTTGCCAGTAATCGGCACAACTCGGGGGGGGTCAGCTCGTCGCTAGTGCACCATCCGAGTAGGAAAGGGGTAGGTCAACATGCATTGATTCTGGCCCGCCTTGGTCAACATCCGTGACCCCCACCTCCCTGTACGAGTGCTCTAACATCAGTCTAACCGGCACGAGGCGGCTAAGCGTGTGTGGGAGATGTGTGTGGTAACGGTCCCACATCACCCTGAATTATCGTTATTAATCAGCGTATTGAGGTGGCATATGCGATCTGGCGGAGGAGGTGTCCGCCGCCTTAAACACGTAACGCTTTGTTTTAAGAGGATATTTCTTGATTATTTATTCTTCATACCACGAAAAATACCACCTGTCGTCACCAGACCGCTTACGTTCTCCATTTTTGCAACCATCGATTCATAGTCCGTATTAAGGCAACGGCATATGCCCATTGGGGGTCGAAAAATCAGCTTCACAGAACCAAGCTGTCGCTGCGAGAGCATGATACAACGTCCGCTTCCAACCATTTATTGGCAAAGCAGATTCGTTCGCAGTAACCAAAAGGTAGACTCGAAATTGACTTGCGTCGAGCTGTCTCAACGTGTCTTTGCGTTGTGAAATCAATGGCGCTAGTTCATCCCACACTTGAAGTCGATACCGCTCACCCAAATCGCAGTCCCGAAAGTGTTGTGTAACGCGCGACTTATCTTTGCTGCTCCACAATACAGGCGCAGAAACACCAAAGTTAACGACTATAGGGACCTCTTGCACAATGGTTGCCGTAGTCCATTTTTCCTCGAAGAAGTGTGGTGCATCCAAGTAAGGATGAACCGGCTGAAGGTTTGACGCCGTAGGAAACTTGCCGCCCATTCCGGTATTGCAATCCCTGCATGCTGGGATGAGGTTGATCGGCAAAACCGAATATGACGGAAAGTAGGCCTTCGGCAGATAATGGTCTATTGTTTTGGCCGCACCAATACCTCCGCAATAGGGGCACTTTCCGTGCGCCTTGACCAATATATTGTCGTAAATCTCCCTAGCCTCCCCCTTGGATCTTACGACATAATCTTCATACAGCGATTTCAACTGCCTTTTACTTAGGCCGCCAGCAACTACAGCATCAGGGTTTCCATGCGCCGCTCTAGGAAGATCACACCATGTTTGTGTTTGTGTTTTGGCATAGAATGCTACATTCGCGTCTAAAATGCTCTGCCTGTTGTCAATGAATGACTTACGTAGAGGTTCGGCATCGATTCCATTAACGCTTACATCGAACAGTTTAATCGGGTCATAATTCGGCGGATCGATTCGTTTCATTATCGGGGAAAGCCTGCATCTCGATTGACTACCATAGCCTTCAATATCCCTTTGGCTTCAAAACCCAAATTGTCCCCCAATTCGGTGAGGATATGTTCATAAGTTCCACCGGCAGAGACCAATTCTGCCAAAACTGTATGAAAACCAGACTTAACGACTTCAAGACCAAAAACCTCTCTGGTCAACGTTCCCACATTCTCTCCAAACGTCTCTGTGTCTGGGCGCGACCAACTCGAAGACAATCTCTCCCTAAATACTTTCCAAACACACGATCTCGGAATTTCCTGCAAAACAACAGGCGAGTGTGTAGCAACTATAGCGATTGCGTTTCTGTTATGAAGTAGCTGACTCAAGCTTCGCATCAGTGCCGATAGCAGGGGCGGATGCAAATGGCTTTCTGGCTCATCGAATAAGACTAAGGTCTTTTCCTCAACTTTAGCAACCAGTTGAGTAATAGTGAGAATAACGATTGCATGTCCAGAACTCATTTTTCGGACTTTCTTGTAGGCCTCCTTTTTTAACTCGTCGTCGAATAGCTCCGCGAGGTCCAACAAACCCATTTCGGAGAAGTTGCCGTCACTTCCCAAGGTGGACACAGCTTGCATCCACCTGCTCTTGCGGTTACTTTCGCTTAAACAAAATTTCAAACTTTCGAAAAACTCATCATACATCACGTCTTTCGATTTGATTATCGCACCGTCTGTTCCTGTATAGTCAGTTAAGCCAATATAGGAATACTGGGTAGCGCTCTGCGCATCCTCGTTTTCTTTAGGAAGATCAAACGGATCAAAGGCACTATAGGCAATCGAAATCAGACTGCTAAAGAAATCGCCACCTATTGCTTGCCGCCCTATAAGGGCATGATCAGTATAGAAAACTGCAACCTTGTCTGAACTATTAGCAATTGCCTTAACCATTGAGTTAAGGAGAGTTGTTTTCCCAACGCCGTTTCTTCCAATCAACGCATGAATGTTAGTGCTAGGCGTTGAACTTGCTGCGACGCTAAACGCAAGATCAAACCCGGCAAACGTATCGGAGGCAGGAAGATCGAAGCCAAAATTGAAATTTGTTAGGACTACTTCGCCACGTAACACGCGAACAAACTGATCCTCTACTGTTTTGATCCGAACGCTGCGAAGATGTGAAGTTTGAAAAACCTGTTCGTTCACTGCTTGACTCAAGACAGTAGTATCTCCAACGACATCCTTCAGGCACGTTAGATATTTTTCGCGCCACACAGCGGAAAAATCTCTGAAGAGCTTTTCGTAATATTCGACATCCGTTCCAAGTGAGAAAAACCCATCTGGCAAAAACGCGAAACTGGCACCAAGCTGCGCATAAGTGTGAGTTTCGGCTGTCTGGCCGACAAATCCAATTTTTACATTGGGGAGCATATGTGAGGTGCCGTTCTCATCGAAAATGTGAACTTGAAACATTGTCACGAAGGAATAATCGTTCCAGTGGTCAATTTGTAGATACACGGTATCTACACCAGATGAAGGAACCGCCGCCTTTGGTTGAAGGACATGAAAAATCATCAATCAATATCCAACGCTGGCAGCCCGTTCACTATTCTCATCGTCTCCAGGCTCACTGTAATCACCCGTTGGAAGAGTTCCAGCGGGTAGGCGGGATTGCCGACGGTTTCGTTCGCGTAGTCGTTGGCGTCGTTGACGATGCCGCTGGCTTTGTCGGTTTTCACGCATTGGCGTTCCACCACCCAATCCAGAGCGGGTTTGCCGTTGACGACGTAGGCATAGGCCTCAAGCGGGATGCCTGTCATGGTGATGCGCGGGTTGTAGTGGACGATGGTTTTGTCCTTGTTCCTGCCCTTGCCGCCATACTTCATCTTTTCGACGCGGTAGAAAGCTTTGGGGTCGTCGATATGGGCCAAGCGCAGGTCGCCCTCTGCGATCACCACGGGATAGGGCTCGACGGTTTCATAGTTCACATGCAGATCGCCCAGCGCCCTGCCCGCCTTCGAGAACGCCCAGAAATCCTCGGCCTTCTTTACTGCGGGGATGCGGGGGAGTTCTTTGGACAGGTTGTTCTTGAACCGTTCGCGATAGTCGGGGGAATGCAGCAGACCATAGATGTAATAGAACAGGTCTTCCTTGCTGATCTGCTCGCCCAGATAGGCATCTTGGAAGTGCTTTAGCCCCGCATCTCTGATCCCGTCGCGTTCGGTGTAGCCCGTTTCGCCAGTGGCAAAGAGGCCATCCTCGACGCTGGCAGGTTCGTAGAGTTTGAGGGGAAAGCATTGGCTATTATCCATGTCAGCAAAATTCAAACAAGGTATCAAACCTGCCAAAAGAACTGAAAATTCACCTCTATACCCAATTCCCGACATACAGATAGTAAGGTTTTGAACCCCACCCTCGGGAAATATCTTGGGAAGAAGGTATGTGCTCCAGTTCAGGAATTTGTCAGAATAAAGCCACTCAACTTCGAAAGGACGATACATTGAGCGGAAGAAGTTAGCCTCACTTGGCGCGTAAGGCTTCCCCTTCTTTGCACCCTCAATTGTTTTCTGACACCACTTAAATTTTTTGTTGTCAAAGCTGATCGGTGAACCGGCTTCAATTGTAGCCACGACATCATTGTAGTGGCTACCAGCATCGAAAATTCGCTTCTTCAGACCTTTTTGGGAAGCATTGTAGACCCAAGAATCCCTGTTTGTTTTGACGCCGCTTGAGTAAATCTCAAAAATTTGCGGCGTTACTTTGTCTCTTTTTATGCCCAGCGGCATGAAGCGGTCAAAGCTCCGATCCCTTTGATTAAGCCAATCACCATCTTCATTAGGTTCAATGAGGTTCCAACCATCGGTCTCTGCGATTCCATTTACGCTTCCAAAGTTGGTGATGATCTTCAGCTTCTCCTCGCGAGAGTGATATTCCCCGATATCATATAGCTTTATCGTTGCAGGGCCTGTTTTCGCGGGGCTTTTGACAAAAAGCGTGACGGCTATTGGAGCACGGCTTCCAGCACCAAAAATCTTTCCACCTTCGCGGCGTGACGTTTCGCCTGATGTTCGTTGGTTGCCGCGCAAATGAAACACAAAAATATCTGAGAATTCCTCTGCAAATACCTTCCTCATCCCATCTGATATCGCGCCTTCAATCCAACCTGCGTTGGAAACAAAGGCCACGATTCCTGCGTCATCTACGCGCTCCGTTGCCCAGCGTATTGCCCTAACATAACTATCATACAAAGCGCGTTTGTTAGTATTTGCGGTTCGTGCCGCATAAGTCGTGCGAATGCTCTCGTCTAGAGATTTGTAGATAAGGTTAGCAGCATCATCGTTTGCACTTGTTTGCCCAGCCGAATAGGGCGGATTGCCTATAATCACCCGAATATCGCGCGCTTTCTGGGCCGTGCGCCGCTCTGAGTTGTCGGGCAAGAGGTCCGCGATCATGTCCTTATCCTGCTCATAAAGCTGGAAGGTGTCTGTCAACACGATCCCGTCAAAGGGCGCATAGGGCATGTCTTCACCGCTTTCCCCCTTCGCAATGGCGTGTTCTTTGGCTATATCGTGATAGACCGCCTCGATATTGATCGCGGCGATGTAGTAGGCCAGCAAGACAATCTCGTTGGCGTGGATTTCGTGTTTGTATTTATACTCCAGCTCGTCCGGTTTGATCAGCCCCGATTGCAGCAGCCGCGTGATGAAGGTGCCGGTGCCGGTGAAGGGGTCAAGGATATGCACGCCCTTGCAGCCCAGCGTTTGCCCGAACTCGGATCGCAGCACGTCGTTGACGGAGTGGATGATGAAATCCACCACCTCAACAGGGGTATAAACGATCCCCAGCTTTTGCGTCATTGCGGGGAAGGCAGAGCGGAAGAACTGGTCATAGAGGCGCACGACAAGCGCCTGACGGCCTTGGGCGGTCTTGATGCCCTCTGACTGCCTGCGCACGCTGTCATAGAAGCCTTGCAGCGTTTCCGCCTCTTTGCCTATGTTGTGGTGGTGCAAGCGCTCTAGAACGATCTCCATAGCTTTTGAGACGGGGTTGTTCTTGGTAAAGTGGTTGTCACGAAACAGGGTATCGAAGACGGGTTTGGTGATCAGGTGTTGCGCCAGCATCTCGATGGCGTCGCTCTCGGAGATTTCGGGGTTCAGATCATCGCGGATTTCATCAAGGAAAGCGATGAATGCCGTGCGCTCCTCCCCCTCTTTGGCGATGATGGTGCTAATCCGCGTTATGTGGGTTTCTGCGATCTTGGCGATGTCCTTTGCCCATTTGTCCCAATGTTCGCGCGTGCCGCATTTTTCAACTATCTTGGCACGTAGGGCTTGGGTGAGTTCATCGAATACGAAGCCCAGCTGTTGCTCGCCGTCATCAATTACGATCTCGTCATCGGCATGATCGCCAGCACTGCCACCCACATCGCTGCGTTTGGCCGCTGTGGTTTTGTTGACGTCGATGTCTTCAACAACGGTGGTGGTTGCCATCATTTCCTGAGTCACGCCTATGATCTGGATTTTGTCAGAGACATCTTCACCGATGCCGATCTGGTTGATCTTCCCGTCAAGCCGTTCATCGTGCGACCGAAGGGCGTTGAGAATTTGCCAGACCACTTGATAGCGCTCGTTATCGTTCAGCGCGTCCTCCGGTGCCACACCAGCGGGCACGGCAACAGGCAAGATGACATAGCCCATGTCCTTGCCTGGTGCCTTGCGCATAACACGGCCAATGGACTGCACAACGTCGATTTGGCTTTTGCGCGGGTGCATAAAGATGATGCTGTCCAAGGCAGGCACATCAACGCCCTCAGACAGGCATCGCGCGTTGGTCAGGATGCGACAGGTGTCGTCGTCTGTTTCGGCCTTGAGCCAGTCCAGACAGTCTTCGCGCTGTTTCGCGTTGAATGTTCCGTCCACATGGCGCGTTTGCACGTCCAACGCAGGGCCGCTGTTGTCGCCAATATCGGGGTTGTTGCGGTATTCCTCAACCACAGCGGCGAACTCGTCCGTGATCATCTTGGACACGGCAATATTCTTGCAGAAGGCCAAGGCACGTTTCATCGGAATGGAGTTTTCAGCGTCTTCACCAATCAGCTCGTGTTTGGTCAAAGCTTTGTAGCATCCTATGATCTTGGTCGCGTCGTCCAGCTTCATTTCGCTGGATTGCGCCAATCGATTTTGAACGCCCGCGCTGATTAGGCCTTCATCAACAGCCAGGACGATGACCTTGTAGTCAGACAATAGGTCATTCTCGACCGCCCAAGAAAACCCCCTGTAAAAGAGCAGTTCGCCAAATTTCTCGGGATCGTCCATCGACGCCAGTGCAACGTCGTGCTGCTTGGCTTTGGACTTCGCGTTCTCTCCAAATATTTTGGGAGTGGCGGTCATATAGATGCGCTTCTTGCCAGCTACATTGTCGTTGGAATGGATGCGGACAAAGTTGCTTTCATCGTCACCAAGTGTCGCGCCAGTTGTCCGATGTGCCTCGTCGCATATGATCCAGTCAAACTCTGGCAACCCATAAATTTCTTGAGCGTCTGTCAATACTTGGATCGATTGATAGGTCGAGAATACGACGACCATTTTTTCGCGGTCGCTGTCTTCGATCTGTTGCGCGATCTTGCCAGCGTCCGTCGTTGCAGGAAAGGCCAAGTCATGCACGGTAAATTGGATAGCATCCCCGTCGCTTGTCCGCTTACCAACTTTGACATCTGAGCAGATTGAGAACGCCAAAAAATCATCTTCACAGTCATTTTTCCACTCGCGCACGGTTTGGGACATCAGAGCCAATGACGGCACCATATAGAGAATCAACTTGCCCTTGCCGCCCAGCTCTTCCGCAATCTTTAGGCCTGTGAAGGTCTTCCCCGTGCCACAAGCCATGACCAGCTTGCCGCGATCAGCGTCTGCCAAGCCTACTCTAATGGCGTCCAATGCTTCGCGTTGGTGATCGCGTAGGGACTTGGGTTCGGTCAGCTTGACGGTGCTGTCTCGGAAATACACCGACCAATCAATCCGGCTTTTTTCAAGATCAGCCAGAGCAATGCGGTGCCAATCCTTTTCCATATTATCCAGCATCGCCGTAAGGTTCGAACTGAAATTTTTGAGGGTCGTGTCGACGATCACAAGGCTTACGAAATCTTTGGTCGACGCGGCAGAAACAAAGGAGTCGATGTGTTTCTTACTGATACTGCTGTCAGCAGCGTAGAACTTGCATTGTATGGCGCAGAAGCCAGAACCGTCAGCATGACGGGCAACCAAATCGATCCCGGTATCGTTGCACGGCAAGCCACGCTCAGCAGCCCATTCTTTGAAAAACCAGACTTTGTCGTAATTTTGGCCTGACAGCGTGTCGTTCTCTAGGAAAACTTTGACAAGCTTCTCAAAGTAATCACCTTTCTCGAACTCACTCTGTGACCGCAATCGAATTTGATCCAAGATCGAACCGAGTGAATTATGCATACTGAACCCCTAGCGTTGACGCCCAGAGTTCCCATTGTGGCAAACCCAAGTCAACTTAGGACTGTTCCACTTCGCCCTTTCCAAGCGACTTTATGATCGCATCGCGTCGTTGGCCGTCAACTGGCAGGTAAGATCCCATCGTCACTTTGAGGTCGTCATGGGCCATATTCATGCTCCATGCCTTCATGGCTTCCATCGATTTGCACATTGAACTTCCCAAAACCACGAGCGTCGTGCGAAACGCATGAGGCGTGTATTCGGGCAATTGAACCGCTGCAAAGGCTCCACGAATGATCTTGTTGAGCGGTGTCGTGTTGGCATACGGCTGCCGCGACAGGTTTGCGAAAATGAAGCCGCCGCCGTCCGCGACTTCCCTTTGTGCTTTGGGAAACAGTGCGTCCATTTGGCCAAACAGTTCGACAGTTCGCAAGTAGTCAATCCAACTTGTAAGGCAGTCCAGATAGGCCGGATCGACGGGATAGAACGTCGTATCGATGGATTTGGCAAATTTGGTGTTCACTTCTTTTGGGTCTTGGAAAACCCGCCCGTTGAAAAGATCAACATGCTTAAGTTTCAAAGACGCCACTGCACCGACCCTCGCGCCAGTCAGCATGAAGAACGCGAACAAAGCTTTGTCCCGTTTCTCGAACTTGGTCGCGCTAGGCATAGCTTGGAACGCATGGAATGCAGCCTCGGTAGAAGGGAACCGCTTTTCGTTGGCGGTATGCGCGATCCGGGCTGATTTCCTGTTATTTTTGAAGTAAGCAGTATCAGCATAGCTGATCCGCGATTTGTAACCAGTTTGTCCCGCCAACCAGACAAAAAACTTGCGCACCAAGGCCAGCGTCGCGTCGATTGTCGCGTGGCTCAGCGGATTGCCAGCCTTGCCCCTTGCAGCGGCCAAATACTCCTTGAAAGTTGCCGCCTGTTCGATGTGGAACCGCTTGAACGATTTGAACTTAGTGGATTCCTCATACTTTAGGATCGCAGCTAAGACCTTGTCGGTCGACTTCTGATCCAGCCCGTTTGCGTGTTCCAAATAGAATATGTAGTCACGTTTTGCCCGTTCGTTTTCTTCCAAGAATTTACGCATTGATCTCGCCTCATATTTCTATCGTTTGGCCGCATTTTTCGGGCAGTTTCGCCTGACCGTCAGAAGTGTTGTTTTGAGAGAAGGTTGCGGGGTTCCATTAGGCTTGAGACCTTGGCTTGATCGCGACGTCGTATATGTCGTGAAAGTCAGCCAAGTCCGCCACGCTTACAAACCGATGAACAGGGTGCTCACAACGCTCACACAACCCAACTAAGCGGCCTGTCATGTCCGTCGTTGCTACATAGTCGACCATGCCCCCCAACGGAGTCGTTCTGGCGCGACAGGAAAAGCAATACATCTTATCCAAAGGCATGCTACCAGCCCTTTTCGGCTGGCGTTGCTCCACAAATTCGATCAACGCCTCACCCAAAATGTAGTGAGGTTTGCACGAGGCCATCACATTTAAACCAGCAACTCGCCAGGAGCGCACTGTCGCTGGAGACAGTCCCAAGGCGGTCCCAGCGGAGTCGTATGTGTAGTGGCGGTTTTTTCTAATCCGACGCGTTGAAACGCGCTTCACCATTAGCCTTGCCCCGGCTCAACCCGCCGGGATTCTGCCCAAGCGTTTAAGTCAGCACCACGATAGATGATTTTGCGGCCCAGACGGTAGAAGGGCGGGCCGGTGCGTTTGTGACGCCACTGCGCCAGTTTCGCCCGGTCGCCGATCAGATCAAGTTCTGGGTCGCCAAGGACGTAAGACCGGTTTTGCTCGAATAGATTTGCCATGTTTCCAATCCTTTGGTTGTGGATTGGCTCAGTTTGGGCATAGGGGACGGCATCAACTCAAGCGGTCTGGAAATGGGGTTTATGAGTGTTGGAAAGGGCTTAAGTCGCCTGACCTTTTAACAGTGCCTTTACAATAGCACTGGTCTTTTCGCCATAATCTCGGACCTCGGAGCTGAGTAATCCGCCCAGTAGACCGGTTTGTGGTGGCTTTAGGTCTTCATCAGTAAGCTGCGAAATCGCCCACTCCACCGGCCCGCGAATGCCGGCATCAATATCTAGTATTTGAAAAATCCGCTCGACCGCCCTGCCAAACTCGGTGGAAGGATAGCCACCATCCCTTGATGTCCCATATGTCGGCATTTTCCCCTTTTCCAACGCATAAAGTCGCGCAAGACGAAGGGCGATTGTTCGGGCATAGTATTTGGGCGCTCGGTTTTTCAAAGACCAAAACTCAACCTCTTGATCCTTAAGCTCTTTCTTCCGATACTCCAGGGCTTTCCGAAGGTCCCATATCGTGAACACTCCCATCGCCCACAAACCGGCATCTGCGGTATTTTTTCGCACCAAATCAAAGAGGTTTTCAGACGGCTCGGTTTTCGAGGTTTTGCGCGCGCTTCCATCAATATTTAGGCGCAACCGGTTTTGCATTTCGTCTACTTCTGCATTGTCGGACGATGCTATAAAAACGTCAATGAGCGCAGTTGCATGTTTGATGGCATCTTCCACCGCATCAAGTTCCAAAGTGAACTCTCGCTTGGAGTTATGCTCATTGGGCTGATCGATGTCTATCGGCGGGGTAAGAAGGTTCAGGGCGTTCTGGTTTTGTCGTTCTAGAAGCTCATTAACAACTTCATGTAGTGCGCTATTGAGGTCAAACTCCTGCATGAAGGCAGGCTGGCATACCCCCTTCCTACATTACAAGAGATTCATTCAATGGTGTTCAATTTGGGCATAGCTGCAAGAAGGGCCGGACTTGGCGACCTTTCCACATTTACTTTTTGCCCCCCGACGCCAGATCAATGACGGAACCGGATGTTCCAGTCACAAAATTTGACCACCGTTCCATCAACGTGCGGCGCTTGTCCAGCAAGTCGGACCGTTGATAGGCGCGTTCTACTTCTGAGCCGACTCGGTGTGCCAAGCTCATTTCCGCCACGTCATAGGGCACATTCGCCACCTCAGCGGCCCAGACGCGGAAGGTAGCGCGGAAGCCATGGACCGTGACGCCCTCAACTTTCATCCGGCGCAACAGCATCAGCATTGACATATTGGACAGGGAATTGTGCCGTTTCTGGCCCTCAAAAACATACTCTGATTTCATCGCTTGCAATGGCTCCAAAATAGCCACCATTTCATCTGACAAGGGAACGCGGTGAACCTCTCCGCCTTTCATCCTCTCTGGTGGACAGGTCCAAAGCCTGTTCTCAAAATCCACCTCTTCCCACCGCATGTTCAAAACTTCACTGGTTCTGGACCCGGTCAGGCAAGTGAACATAAGCGCCTTAGCGGCCATCGCTCTTCGGGATTTCAGATCGGCGTAAAATGCCGGCGTATCCTGCCACGCCATCGCTTTGTGGTGTTTGGGCCTCGTCTTCACTTTTGGCAAAACCTGCGCATCCTTGATCGCGGTTACAGGGTTCTCACCATCGCGAAAGCCCTTGGACTTCGCTACGTCCAGCACGATCTTGATGCGTTGCGCCAACCGACGTGCGGTTTCGTGTTTTTCTGTCCAGATCGGTGACAAGCACATCAAGACCTCTGGTTGACCGATGCTATCAACAGGCATGCGACCAATTTTGGGAAACGCATAGTCGCGTAAAGTGTTGATCCATTGCTGGCCATGCTTAGCATTCTTCCATGTCGG
>Ga0316209_1003174_pt1 | contig 11641 bp, 12 predicted proteins | sample 6monopyrite_MG_FD_204945 | JGI IMG/M metagenome (GOLD analysis project Ga0316209, IMG submission 204945) | Microbial mat bacterial communities from mineral coupon in-situ incubated in ocean water Damariscotta River, Maine, United States -... | ecosystem: Environmental > Aquatic > Marine >...
TGTCGCCTGTGGATTTTGAACAAATTCAGAAAGTCGCTTAAAAATTTGTCCGTTAAACTGTTGCCAGATCATCTTCTGAGCCTGTTCCATATATTGTTAACGTATCTGTTCCAAATCCACCTACGATAGATCCATTTATTACAGAACCCGTGCGTAGAATTAACTGATCATTTCCACCTTGTAAGTTTATTGCAGTGCCACCTCCACCCTCAATTGTTCCTGATGAATCAATGATATCAATACCACTAGACAGTCCTAATATACCAATATTACCGCCTATTACAGAGCTTCCTTTATTAAGTGTAATTAGTGAGTTTCCTAAGATGGATAGACTAATGCCATTAGTGCCGGCATTAATTTTTGCCCCGCTATTTAAAACTATATCGCCATATTTCACCTGTATTCCATTGGTTCCGGCATTAATTTGCGAGTCTTTACCCAGAGTAATAACCACTTTTTTATCTGCTGTACCTGTTCCATTCTTGATGCCGATTGTTCCGGCATTAATTTGTGCGCGTTCACCTAGAGTAATAACAGGGCGACCATTTGTATTTATACCAATGGTCGTTTGTGCGTTAATTTGAGAGTCTTCGCCTAATGTTACTATAGAGTTTCCTCCCTGAGAATATACTCCATATCCGCCATTTACTTCTGATCCTTTACCTAATGTTAGAGTGATTGCTTTTTTGGTATATACTCCTGCCCCAATATTAGTTGGATTTCCGTCAATAACAGCGTTATTACCTAATGTTACATTTGCTTCATCCAGATAAATTGCGAATGTTCCAGCGGAAAGGTCAAGAGCACTGTTATCGCCAAGATTTACAGTAGCGTCTGTTGTGCCATCACCAATTGCTGTAGTGGAGGTTTGATTCGCTGCACAATCAATAACTGAGCCATCGTTAGGCACGGCTAAGGTGCCACCACCAGATGTAATAGTGCAGCTTTGAGCATTGCTAATTGATGGAAAAACAAGTAATACAGCCATAGTTGTGCTTATAGCTGAAGTTTTAAGTAGGTTGTTGTATCTATTTGCAGTCATAATTACTGTCTTAATCTATGTATAAAATATAATATAAATATTACTTTATCCTAATATATAAAAATTAATATAAATTTAAGATGTTTTGAAAACATACATATGTATATAATTTATTTACAGCCGTAATATAGCCAAATTTGAATAAATACACAGTTTATGTTGTATATATCGCTAAAAGCAGCCTTATCAGTGTTTCTTTTGCTGGTTATAATAACTATCATAAAAAAATGATCTTATTCCTTTCGTTTTTTTTATTATTAGGTGCTGTCGCAGGGCTACTTGCGGGTCTTTTAGGTATAGGAGGGGGAATAATACTTGTTCCGGGGCTATATTTTATTTTTAGCTCGATGCAAGATGAAATAGGAATTAACCCATCTTATCTTATGCATTTATCGGTTGGAACTTCGTTGGCTATTATTGTTCCTACAGGTATGTCATCGGCGTTTGCCCATTATAAAAAGGGTGGAGTGGATTTTAATTTGGTAAGGCTGATCGGCTCTGGCGTGGTTATAGGCGTTATCATGGCGACATTTATGGCCAAAGGTCTTAGTGGTAAATCCATGCAGATGATTTTTGCCACTGTTATATGCTTGCTTGCATTTATTATGATCGCAGGAAGATCGCTTTTTCAGTATAAAGAAGGTTATTCCATAAACAATATTGGGGCTTTTGTTGCGGGCACTATTATTGGATCTGTCTCAACTCTAATAGGGATTGGCGGCGCAACGCTTAGTGTTCCGTATATGGCAATGAATGGCGTGCCAATGCGAAAAGCAATAGGAAGCGCATCTGCCATTGGCTTGGTAATAGCTATCCCCGCGGCAATAGGCTTTATGATAATTGGTTGGGGGATTAAAGCTTTACCGCCATATTCGCTGGGCTATGTTAATTTACTGGCTTGGATATGCGTAATTCCAGCAAGCGTTATAGCCGCCCCTTTTGGAGCAAAGTTAACCCATAAAATTAGCGTTGAGCGCATGAAGTTGGTTTTTGCAATATTCATGATATTGGTTGCACTTAATATGTGGCGTAAAATATTGATGGGCGGATAGTTAGAGGGGTAAGATTATTGGTAGTTAGTAGTACTTTAGATAATGATAGCTATAACTATTCATACAGATTTCCTGTTGGTGATGATGCAAGTGATTTGGCAGAAGCTGTTATGGAGGTGATGGGGAAAGACAAATTTGCTTTTCCAAAAGGCAAAGAGCCTATGATTAGCAGTTTTGAGGTTGATGCTCTTATAGCTATTAAGGAGGCATCGGGCAGAAAGCTGGAAACGGGCCTTCTTATCCATACTCATGAGAATTGTGATTGGAAGAAAAATGCCGATGAAGCGGGTGCGGATTATGTGCATTTTTATGGTGGTACAGTTGAAGAGGGGCGAAGGCTTCCAGAGGAATATGCAAAGGAAGTTAGAGAATCTGGTTATAAGCTTAATGCATTTAAGGTTAATACGATTGAAGATGCTGTTTCTGCTATAAATGCAGGGGTGCATCGTTTTACATCTGATGAGCCTGCTTTATTGCTGGGCATAGGTGCAAATAAAAACAAGCCAGAATCTAGCTTTGATACTGTAATTATTCCTGTGGGGGGCTATGGAACGCGTATGGGGCTTGTTACCAAGGCAATACCAAAATCAATGCTTCCTGTTGGGGAAAAGCCGTTGATAATGCATGCAGTAGAAGAAGCGTTAGAGGCTGGAGCAAAAAACATTATAATTCCTTGTCGCCCTGAAGATAAGGAATTATTTGATAAACAATTTTATGGTAGTAAATTTTCTCGAGGACCTATTTTAGATGAGGATCATGAGCAAATGATATTAAATGGGCTTAATCCTTTAGAATATGTGGTTGAGGTAGTTCCCATATATGCCAAAGAAGGTCCAGCATCAACGATAGCAAAATTAGTACAAGAGCGGGATGTCGGTAATTTTGGGGTAATTCTTCCCGATGATTTAATTGTCAGTGAAGTTGGTGCATTGAAACAGATGGCCGATTGTTTTAAGAAAACTGGAATGCCAACTATTGGTGCGCGTCAAGTTGATGATAGGGATCAACATAATAATGTGACATTTATTAAAGTAGAAGAGGGAGAAGATGGGTCATCAATTACCACGACGATACAAATTAAGCCTGATGAAGATCCTATATCAAAAAACGCAACATCGGGGCGTTATATATTTACTGATGATTATGCAGATATAGTAGAGGCTATTGATAAAGATAATTTGAAAGAAGTTTCTATGAGCGCGGTAGTTCACTATTACGCTCAAAATGATGGTATTGGTGTAGCAGAGCTTGAAAATTCTGCCTTTTATGATTGTGGTGATGCATTGGGGTATCAACATGCAACTGCTGCATTTCTGCCACAAGACGTTTTGATGGCGGAGTTTATAAATAACAATCCGGATATGGCAATTATATCAACAGCGTCACCTATTATAAAAGGAGGTAAGACTACTGAGTTAGAACTAAGCGATGATAATGTTCTTGAGGAAGGGCTTGATGAGGACGGAGCGGATTTTGAACAATTGGATATAGAAGATGATCTTGAAGAAAGCTATCCTGATAATTCTAATACTTTAGACCCCTCATAAATAAAAACAATTTTGCTTTATTTAAAAATATTTTTTATATTCGGTCTATTGATATATTAGATCGGGGTGGTTGATTGTGGTTAATAGTGGGTTTGAGTTTTTAGAAATTGACGATGGCCTTGTTAAATTGTCAGCTTCTGAAAAGGATAAAAAAGACATTATAAATTTCCTTGAATATGCAATGTCTGAAAATATAGTATATTACGAAGCGTTGGTCAGTTATGAGCTATTGAAAGAGGTAGTTGCATCTTTAGAAGCGCAAAAAATTGATAATGGCGTTCTTTCTTTATCAAAATCAGATTTATGGTCGATTTATTCTATGTACGATATGCATAGATCAATGAAAGATGAGTATGATAATTTTCCTGAAGGTTTTGATAGAATTTTATTCCCCTTAAATAAGGCTTTTAATGCCGCCTTTCCTAAAAAAAATACTGCCGATGGTGGTGAGAGGTAGGGATATGGTAGAAGATATTTTAGATAATCTTACCGTTGATCTTATGATAGAACATATTGCTCGCGGTCATGCATTTAATAAGCATATTTTGGGGGAAGATAAATCAAAATCTATGAATGGGGTAAATGCCCTAAGAGCAAAGCATGATAATAAGGGGCGAAGTTTAGGCTCTGACTTGAAAATAAATACGGTTCTTGATTTAAAGCATTATATAAATGATTTAGTCGATAAAGAAGATACTTATGGGTTCGTTAACCCTAAAGATGGATCAATAACTCTTTATCAGCAAAGTGATAACGTAATTATGCATTTTAATCAAAATGACCGTCAGCATGATTATGGGTCAATATACAGATATTATAACAGTAGAGATGATTTTTATAACAAAATGGCGTTGGCGCAAGTTATAGGTGAAGAGGATATGCGCCATCAATTTACTACGCTTAATAACTTAGGAGTGGCTGAGGAGGGCATAAGAAGTGCTCTTTCTGATATGATAATAGGAATTAAAGATGAGCCATATAAATATACAGCTAAGCCAGATACTCGTGTAGTTGATGCAAGATTTATTATTGCATTGGAAAATAAAGATCGACCTGGTAGGAAAGGCATGGAACAAGCTCCAAATAATGGTGTTTTTCATAGTGGAGAATATGCAGATATTCATGAGCGTAATATAATGGGGCCATTAAGCATAAATTCAAGTTCTACTCTGAGCTTGCTTGCTGTGTGTGAAATCAAATGTATTGAAGAGGTTGAATATTCAACTATTTCTGATGCTTTACGTGAAGGCGATGATAATGAAAGTTTTGAATATGAAGAAGGACTAGATTTGTTTTAGTTTTTCGCGTGAATCCAATATAATTATTTAAATTCTTTGAAAATTTCTAAAGTTTCGGCGCTTATGTGATGTTCTATTCCTTCGGCGTCAAATTCAGCAATTTCAGGCGGAACGCCAAGACGTACAAGGAAATTAAGCACTATTTCATGCCTTTCCTTGCAGAATTTGGCCAATTTAAGCCCTTTTTTAGTTAGAAAAATAGAGCGATAGGGCTTGCTTTCTATATATCCTTCATTTTTTAGGCGATTTAGAATTTTGCTTGCTGTGGGGCTGGAAACGCCAAATCTCTGAGCAAGATCACTAAGGCGCGCCTCTTTATTTGCTTCTAATAAATCAGCTATAAGTTCAACATAATCCTCTGTGGTTTCACTTTGATGTGCTTTACGTACATTCGTAAACCACTTGGCCTGAGTATCTGCATCGACAAGTGTTGAGTTGCTATCTTTTGTCATGTTGAAGCTTTCGTTAAAGGTGATGTGGTTTTGTGGCTGGCATAGATAAGGGCAGATATAAATATTATTGATTGAATAACGACGATTAGGGGGGCTGTACCGCTATCAAGGTGATAGCTTATAATCATGCCAGATATGCTAGAAAATATAGATGTTAATATTGCGATAACCATCATGCGGTCGAATGAGCGTGATAGCAAAAAACCCGTTGCTCCAGGGGCTATTAACATGGCAATAACTAATATTATTCCCGCGGCTTTTAATGCTGAAACAATAGTAAGGGATAACAATATCAAAAGCCCGAAATGAAGGACACGTACAGGCAAGCCAATTACATGGGCGTGGGCTTTGTCAAAGCAATATAATGCGAAGTCACGGCGTTTTATGATCATTATTGCGGAACATAATACGGCAACAGTTCCTGCCCATAAAAGATCACTTTGTGATATTCCGAGAACATTACCAAAAAGCACATGAAGTAAATGGACATCGCTTTGGATATGGGTGAGTAGGACAAGTCCAAACGCAAACATACCTGAGAATACAATTCCCATGACTGCGTCTTCCTTAACGCGGCTATTATCCTTGAGGTACCCAGTAGACAGCGCACAAAATAATCCAGAGATAAACGCCCCAATAGCAAGGGGTATTCCCGCGATATATGCCAGTGCAAGGCCGGGAAGAACTGCGTGGGAAACGGCATCACCCATAAGTGACCAGCCTTTAAGAATTAAAAAACAAGAGAATATGGAGCAAACAATCCCGATAAGCAGTGAGATAGCTAGGGCGCGCTGCATAAAATCATAAGATAATGGCTCTGCGATATATGTGTATATTAAATCCATATTATGTAGCATCCGTATTTTGTGTTTTATGTTTTATAGCTGCTAGCAACTGCTTTTCTGCGCTTTAATAGTCCATGCTTGGGCGCAAATATGAAGGCGATTAGGAAAATTAAAGTTTGCATGCTAACAATTATCCCCCCAGTATTTGCATTAAGGAAATAGCTAATATACGCACCAAAGGCACTTGTTGTGCTTCCTAGTAGGATAGATATAATAATAAGTCTGCCAAAGCGATCTGTGAGCAAATAAGCCGTTGCTCCGGGGGTGATTACCATGGCGATAACCAGACATGCCCCGACGGTTTGCAGGGCGGCAACAGTGGCTGCACTAAGCAGGGTAAAGAACATAATTTTTAGAGCATTTACAGGCAGTCCAATGCTTTGGGCGTGACTCTCATCAAAAAATACCGCAACCATATCGCGCCATTTAAAACCTAAAGCTATTAGGCATATTCCAGAGATTATAACAACTTGCTGAACATCATAATCAGAGATAGATAAGATGTTACCCAATATGATGGCCTGCAAATTGATGGCTGTGGGGTTTATTGAAACCAGCAACAGGCCAATGGCAAAAAAGGTGGTGTATATAAGACCTATAACCGCGTCTTCGCGCAGCTTGGTTTTTTGCTTAACTATCATCATGCTGAAAGCGGCAAGTATTCCTGCAAAAAACGCGCCCAGAGAGTAGGGCAGAGATAGTAAGTACGCCAATGCGACCCCAGGTACAATAGCATGACCAAGCGCATCACCCATAAGCGACCAACCTTTGAGCATCAGATATGATGATAGAAATGCACATGTTGCGCCAACAAGCGCACATACCCATATTGCCTTGGCCATATAGGCGTATGAAAAAGGCTCTAGCAAATATTCAATCATCTTGATCTGCCTTTCCCATGTCACTTCCTTTATTGACTATTTGCTGTCCGCCTTGCTCGCCATATAGAACTAATGGGCGTTCATCATCTGTTAAAACGGTAATACCTCTGGCATCACTATCATCATGAAGATCGCTACCGAATAATTGTTGATGACGCAACATTCCGCCAAAGGTTTTGGATAGATTTTCCTGTGTGAATGTTGTTTTTACTGCTCCATGAGCCAATATTGTCCTATTTATTAGCGCTACCTCATCACAGAAATGCGGGACGCTTCCTAGGTTGTGAGTGGATACAAGTATTAAATGTCCATTTTTAGCTAATTGCTTAAATAAGGTGATGAGTGATTCTTCTGTTTTTATATCAACGCCCGTAAACGGTTCATCTAATAATATGACTTTACCGCCTTGTGCTAATGCTCTGGCAACAAATACACGTTTTTTCTGACCACCGCTAAGCTCGCCAATTTGCCGCTTGCGATATTCACTTAAATTAACGCGCTCTAATGCATTACTTACCGCTTCTTTATCTTTGGCACTAGGTCGGCGCATAATACCCATATAGCTATACCTTCCCATCATAACCACGTCTTCAACAAGCACAGGGAAATCCCAGTCCACCTCTTCGGTTTGTGGTACGTAGGAGATTATATTTTGCTTCAATGCTTGGTGTACGCTTTTACCGTCTATTTTTATACTGCCAGTAGTAGGTTTCAAAAACCCGATAATAGCTTTGAATAAAGTTGACTTACCTGCACCATTTACACCCACAAGGCCGCAAATAACCCCTTTATTTAGGGTCATGTTGATGTTTTCCAATGCGACATGTCCGTTGGGGTAGGTAACTCCGACATCTTCAATTGTAATTATTTGCTCTTTATAATTGCTCATAAGCCTGTTTTTCTAGTTGTTGGCGGAGTTTTTAAACCCCTTAATTATCGTGTTGGTAGTGACTTTTAACAGGTCAATATATGTTGGCACTTTACCATTTGGCTTGCTTAGTGAATCAACATATAAAACCCCGCCATAATGAGAACCTGTTTCTGCGGCAACTTGTTTTGCAGGGCGGTCTGAAACCGTACTTTCACTAAAAATTACGGGTATTTTATTTTCTCGCATAATATCAATAACTTTGCGAACCTGCTGTGGCGTGCCTTGACGGTCAGCATTGATAGGCCATAAATATAACTCTTTTAATCCTAAATCCTTGGCTAGGTAGCTAAATGCTCCTTCGCTGGTGACTAGGTATTTTTGTTCTTCTGGCAATTTTGAAAACTCACCTTTGATCTGCGCACGTATGTTTTTTAACTTTTGAGAGTAAGCATCTGCATTGCTATTGTAAATTTTTGCATTATCAGGGTCTATATCAACAAAGCTCTTTCGTATATTTTCAACGTAAATAAGTGCGTTTTGTGTGGACATCCAAGCGTGAGGGTTAGGCTTACCGCTATATTTTCCTTCATAAATCGAAAGAGGGGTGACGCCCTTCGAAATTACCACGTTAGGAACCCCCTTTATATCAACTAAAAACCGTTCGAACCAACGTTCAAGATTTAAGCCATTCCAAAAAATTACATCTGCATTTTGTGTACGTACAATATCTTTGGGGGTGGGTTGATAGTCATGTATTTCTGCTCCTGGCTTGGTTATGGATTCAACAATGGCGGCATCGCCAGCAATATTACGCGCTATATCTGCAATAATGGTAAAGGTGGTAACGGCCTTTATCTTATCTTTTGCCAATGCGTTAAACGGAGAGAACGTTATAATTGCAGTTGCTAGAAACGATATTGCTAGTTTTTTATACATTGTAAAACCTATTTGTTTAGCTATGATTACAAAACTTAGCATAGGCTAAACTTAATGACAAGATTGATTTAGATAGTGGCTGATATTGCATATAGTCCGAATATCAGTAAAGTATTCTCTACTCCAATAATTACCAAGGAATTGTCATGCGCCTTTTAATAACTGCCCTAATTGCCACATTTTTCACTTTTGCTTTTTCCGTGAATGTTTTTGCGCAAGATACAGCTCCTATCCTTAAGGCTAAGAGCTGCTCTGATAAGGGCGTATGGTTACAAGTGTTAGGCAGCGGTGGGCCAGAGCTACAGGATAAACATGCCTCAAGCGGGTACTTGGTTATGATCAATGGTAAAGCACGCGCGTTGATTGATCTTGGCGGCGGTGCGGCTATGCGTTTTGGTCAGGCGGGTGCTAATATGGCTGATCTTGATGTTATAGCATTCTCGCATTTCCACGTGGATCACAGTGCGGGGCTTCCAGTATTGGTGAAATCAGGGTTTTTTGAAGGACGAAAAACTGACTTACCCGTTTTTGGTCCTACGGGAAATGATTTCATGCCGACAACGATTGAATTCCTAGATTCTATATTTGGCGGAAAGAGCGGTGGTTTTAGATATTTGAGCGGTTATTTAAAGGGGCATCCTGATAGCTCTTATAAACTAGTTCCTAATGATATCGATGTTAAGAATATGAGTGTTGTAACGGTATTTGAAAATGATCGATTGAAATTGAGTGCAATACCTGTAAAACACGGGCCTTTGCCAGCTTTGGCTTGGCGCGTTGATGTTGGTGACAAGTCTGTAACATTTAGCGGTGATATGAACGGAAGTGCACATACGTTGGAAAAGCTTGCCAAGGACAGTGACATATTGGTGGCTCATAATGCAATACCACAAGGCGCAACAGGCTTTGGGCGTAAATTACATATGCCACCATCGGTGATAGGGCAAATTGCAAAAACCGCAAATCCAAGCCAGCTTGTCTTATCACACCGCATGACGCGCTCTTTTGGTCAAGAAAAGCAGACATTATCAGAGATTAAAAAATCATATCAGGGTAAAACCAGTTTTGCTGATGACCTTGATTGTTTCCAGCCTTAGTTAAATTTTTGCGCTTGATTGGCGTGAATTATGTAGCCAGCCTTGAATTGTATGCATACCATGTTACACTATAACAGTGATCACCATTGTTAGTTCCTAACACGCTTATAAAACAGTTTAGATTTTTATTCTTCTGCAGTGTCTGTGTATATTTTTCTACAATACCCATTGGCTTTTCGCAGGAAACTGAGGTGTCGCCATATAACCCTCATATTGATATTGAGGGTAGATAGGTAGTGACCGTAATATCGGTACGGTAAATTTATGGGCTCCGATTACTACAGGAAAAGATAGTTTTTTCTTTGCATATTTAAGGTTCGTTCGTGATAATCTTAACGGGCAAGAATTTAATGCTGGTCTAGGTTATAGGCAGTTAAGTAAACAAAAAAATAAAATTTACGGAGCTTATGGCTTTCTTGATCGTAGAGAGTCTAGATTTGGAAATAAGTTTAACCAGATTACTTTGGGCGGGGAAGTGTTAACTCAAAAATGGGATTTACGCTTAAATACGTATTTATCGTTAAGTAGCTCTCAAGACATTACATCACAGACAATTTCCGCTGTTGGGTTTACGCAAGGCAATTCATTGTCTTACATACCCTCTAGCTTCTCGCTCATTGCTTGTTTTTAACGACAGTCTTATGTGGCTGGTTTTACGTTCTGGGTGGAGGTGCTTAGGTATAGGAAATCTGTAGTAATAGATGTTATGCCGTGACAAGCTCAAATAGTTAGGTACATACATGCCAATGTCTCACTTTTTGGCACACCTAAAGAATGTCACAGATTAAGTATTTAAACTACTTACAGTTTTTAGGAAAGTGGTGGAGGGTTTAGGAATTACCTCGAACCGCTTATTTGATGTCTTAGAGCAATGGGAAACCATTTTGAAGAAAGCTGCCTAACTAATCTCTCCAACTCCCCCAAGATTTTTTCTTTCTTCCTGTACCATGGAAATCATTGGAATTCCCTTATTTTTGGCATGCGCCCAGATTTGAGGGCGAATGCATATACAATGAGACCATGACAGAAAAAAAAAATACAAAAAGAGACCATCACCATTTTCAATACGCTTTAAGCCCGAAGAGCGTGCACGCCTTGAATATGACTCTGAGGGTATGGCTATGGGTGAATATATCAAATGGCGCATTTTCCATGATAGTAATCCCAAACGAAAAGTGCGTAACAGACGTCCCATTAAGGATCATGTAAAGATTGCTCAAATATTGTCCTTATTAGGAAGATCAAATTTTGCCAGCAATCTTCAAGAATTACGCAGATTAGCCGATTACAGCATTTTGAATGTCACACCTGATGTTGAACAGCGGTTGGTAGAAGCGCTTGACGATGTAAGAACAATACGTATTTTGCTGACTAAAGCTTTGGGCATGAAAGTAGATGAATGACAGATGTCGGCCAATAGCAGTAATAGTTTCGACTTAATCTGACAGTCGTTGCAATAAATAAGGATTGCAAGGATGAGAGTTACCGGTTTTTAACGAACGAATAGTAAAACACAAGCTTGGCCTTCTTAATCTGGCCGAGGAACTGGGTAATGTATCACGCGCCTGTAAAATAATGGGTTTGAGCCGTGACACCTTATACCGCTATAAAGAGGCAGTA
>Ga0316209_1003177_pt1 | contig 11639 bp, 8 predicted proteins | sample 6monopyrite_MG_FD_204945 | JGI IMG/M metagenome (GOLD analysis project Ga0316209, IMG submission 204945) | Microbial mat bacterial communities from mineral coupon in-situ incubated in ocean water Damariscotta River, Maine, United States -... | ecosystem: Environmental > Aquatic > Marine > Coastal...
AGGCTTCAAAAGCTCGCTTAAAAAATCTTCAGAATGAAATTGACTCATTAGAACGAGAATTTAGTGAGCTGGATGAAATCTGGAAGTCTGAAAAAGCGGCTGTTCAGGGTACACAACATATTAAAGAAGAACTCGAACGAGCAAGGCAAGAATTAGAAACTGCGCGCCGTGCCAGTGATCTTGCACGCATGTCTGAATTGCAATACGGAAAAATTCCAGATTTGGAAAAGCAACTTGATATGGCTTCGCAAGTTGAAATGCAGGAAACCACATTATTGCGTAATTCTGTTACTGAAGAAGAGATTGCAGAAGTTGTTTCTAAGTGGACAGGTATACCTGTAAACAAAATGCTTGAAGGTGATCGTGAAAAATTGTTAAAAATGGAAGACGTTTTGCACAAGCGTATGGTTGGGCAAGCTGAAGCAGTAAAAGCGGTGTCTGATGCTATTCGTCGTTCACGTGCAGGTCTTTCAGATCCTCAACGTCCTAATGGTTCATTTTTATTCCTCGGACCAACAGGTGTTGGTAAAACAGAATTAACAAAAGCACTGGCTGAATTTTTGTTTGATACGGAAGATTCAATGGTTCGTATCGACATGTCAGAATTTATGGAAAAACATTCAGTGGCTCGCTTAATCGGTGCACCTCCGGGTTATGTTGGTTACGAAGAGGGTGGTTATTTAACAGAAGCTGTCAGACGTAAACCTTATTCTATTATTTTGTTAGATGAAATTGAAAAAGCGCATCCCGATGTCTTTAATATTTTATTACAGGTATTAGATGATGGGCGTTTAACAGATGGAAAAGGTCGTACTGTTGATTTTCGTAATTGTGTCATCGTCATGACATCAAATTTAGGGTCACAGCAAATACAAGAATTGTCATCTAAAAATTCTGATGTTGATAGTAACTATGCTGAAATGAAAAATGTGGTTATGGAAACGGTTAGTGAACATTTTAGACCGGAATTTATCAACCGTATTGATGAGGTTGTTGTATTCCATCCATTAGGTCAAAGTGAAATTCGTTCTATTGCGAATATTCAGTTCCAGTATCTGCATGATCGTTTAGCAGAAAGACAAATTGGTATTGAATTAACAGATGCGGCTTTAGATCAGCTGGGTGAAGCCGGGTTTGATCCTGTCTATGGTGCGAGACCATTAAAACGTGCCATTCAACAGGAGATAGAAAATCCTCTTGCACAAGCTATTTTAGCAGGCGAGTTTATCGCGGGTGATGTTATACATATTGATGCGGCAAGTGATGGCTTAGCGTTCACTAAATCTGAGAAAAAAGCATCAGTAGCCTAATCCTGATAATGTGATTACAGGTTAACTTGTATAATACGAGCTTTGGCGTCAGCATAATGCTGTTGAGTAATGACTCCTTCATTTCTCAGACGCCTTAGCTCATTCATTTCTATCTCAAGCATTTGGTTCTTTTCAAGTTTTATCACCTGACTTGCAGATAAACTGCGTAATTTAATTTCTTCAATAAATGCCTTAAATTCTTTTTTGTCCGGTTTGTTATATAACAGGCTTAATACTACACAATTCCCATAGCGTGTTTTGAATTCAGTAACATTGGGAGATTGATATAAAAACATTAAAAATGCGGCAAGACTTAATAATAAAAAGATAACAATAAAAGGTAGTAGCTTTTCTAATTTACTGCTTTCCTGAAAATAAAAAACATAAGCAGAATAAGCAACCGTGGTTAAAGAAAAATATAATACGGCAGATAACCATAACCAGGAAATATTTCTATGGCGTACCGGCCATGGTGCGAGCATGCTCAAATTTAAGTGATAACTTGTGTTTTTGATAATATTTGTTGTTATCACTTTAATAAATTTATTATTGTAAATTTCAAATACACGCTTCTCACCACGGGCATTGGATTCCTGAAGCAAATTTGAATTATGTGTTTTCTCATTCATGTGAATAATATTACCTGATTTTTATATCAAGAGAACGAAATGTTTGCCGATACAGGGAATTATTGCTGATTTTTTAGCAATGAACTATTTTAGTGATTTAGAGTCTTATTTTAAACCAGATTAATTGGCTATATCGGCATTGAGGGCCTTTTATGTTAATAAAAAAAGCACAAGATTTTCTCTCGTCAGAAATTACCGATCCTGAAATTTTTCAGCAAAGACGAAAATTTATGTCGTCCTCCATAGGGCTAACCGCAGCCGCTGCTCTATTACCTCTTCAAAGTGCCAAAGCAGGTTATGGTGGTAAGGCGCTGGAATTTAATAAAAATACTCAGTTTTCGATAAGTGAAGATCTTACTTCTTACGATAAAATCAGCAACTACAATAATTATTATGAATTTGGTACCGATAAGTATTCTCCGGCAAAAAATGCGCAAGCCTTGACCACCGATCCCTGGTCAGTTCAGATTGACGGAGAAGTTGAAAAGCCGGGTACTTTACATCTGGAAGATATTCTTAAACAACATACATTAGAAGAACGTATTTATCGCTTACGTTGTGTTGAACGCTGGTCAATGGTTATTCCGTGGATTGGTTTTCCTTTGGCAAAACTCATTAAACAAGCGAAGCCGACGTCTAAAGCGAAATATGTTCAATTTGAAACGCTTAATCGACCCTCTGAAATGAACGGACAAAGACGAGATGTTTTGCCCTGGCCATATATCGAAGGTTTACGCATTGATGAAGCCATGCATCCATTAACGTTAATGGCGGTTGGTCTCTATGGTGAAGTACTGCCAAAACAAAATGGTGCACCATTACGCTTAGTGGTGCCATGGAAATATGGTTTTAAGAGCATAAAATCCATTGTGAAAATAACCTTTACCGATAAAGAGCCGGTGAGCAGCTGGACTAAAGCAGCACCGAGTGAATATGGTTTTTATTCGAATGTTAATCCGGAGGTTGATCACCCGCGCTGGAGCCAGCGTAAAGAACGTCGCATTGGTGATTTTCTAAAACGAAAAACATTACCGTTTAATGGCTATGCAGATGAAGTCGCTTCGCTATACACTGGTATGGATTTAAAGAAACATTTCTAACATGAATAACCTGAAGTTAGATTACGGCGTTGGAAACCTCCTCAAAATGCTCATGTACTTATCGTACATTCCGCTTTTTCGTTAATTTCCGCCTTGTTCTCTAACTTCAGGTTATCCACGTGAATTTTTATTTATTTTGTGATATTGATTGATGAATAAATTGATTAAACCGCTAATTTTTAGCCTTTGTTTACTGCCGCTAGTTTTATTATTTAGAAATTTTTATCTAGATGAATTAGGTGCTAATCCTTTTGAAGTGTTAACCAGAAGTACGGGTGAATGGACACTGCGATTTTTGTTGCTGACTTTGGCGATGACACCACTACGTCGGATAACAGGCTCTGCATGGCCTTTACGATTACGTCGTATGCTGGGCTTATTTACGTATTTTTACGTCTGCGTTCACTTGTTGACGTATATTTGGCTGGATCATTTTTTTGATTGGGATGAAATAGTGACCGATATTGTGAAACGACCCTATATTACGTTTGGTATGTTAGCTTTTACTTTATTGACACCTCTGGCACTGACTTCAACAAAAAATATGATGAAACGACTGGGTCATAGATGGAAATCTTTGCATAAGTTGATTTATATTATTGCACCAATCGGTGTGCTGCATTTTATATTATTAGTAAAAGCTGATTTAAGTGAACCAATAATCTATGCTTTTATTTTAATAGTCTTGTATTTAGTAAGGATTAAAATCCCTGCTCCTGCCAGAATCAGTCACCGGTAATACATGCAAAATGCAACCACCTTGATTAGAAATGCATTAAAGAGTATTTATTCTTACATTATTTCCTCAGTTGAACTCAGATAAAGTATTATTCTCCCTTTATGCGGATAGCTAATATATTGATTTAACGACAATTTTGCCTCATTTAAGTGCGCATATCAGCCAGAATGGTATGGTTTCCATCCATTCTTTTGCCATGGCATACTTATTGTCGTTCAGGTTAATAAAAAATGACTCAATATATGTAGTCTGATAATGACGGGGATAATCTGAATAGTTATTTAGTTTTTACCCAACATATTTATACAAAAATTAAGAAATTTTAGGAGAATACCAATGTCACTTAATCGCCGTGAGTTTATGCAAGTCATGGGTATGGCCGCTGCTGCGGGTATGTTACCCGGCTGTGATAACAAACCAGGTTCTGAAAATAGCGCAACGAGCGCTCCCGGTGATGTCTATAACATTCCAAAATTCGGTAATGTCACTTTGATGCATATGACCGACTGTCATGCGCAACTACTCCCTATTTACTTCCGCGAGCCTAATGTAAACATGGGTGTAGGTGGCGCACTTGGTCAACCACCCCATTTGGTTGGTAATAAATTATTAAAACATTTCAGTATTAAGCCGGATTCACTAGAAGCACATGCATTTACCTACCTTAACTATGCAGAAGCGGCTAAAACTTACGGCAAGGTGGGGGGATTCGCACACTTACGTACCTTAGTTAAAAAATTACGTGCTGATCATGGCGCGAATAGAACTTTATTACTCGATGGCGGTGATACATGGCAAGGCTCCGGTACAGCTTACTGGACGCGTGGTAAAGACATGGTAGGCGCCTGTAATTTACTTGGTGTTGATGTCATGACCGGGCACTGGGAATTTACTTATCTTGATGAAGAAGTTATTTCTAACGTTAAGGATTTTAAAGGTGACTTTGTTTGCCAAAACGTTTTCGTAAAAGATGACGCTTCATTTGATTATAACTTTGCAGACTTTGAAGGTTATAACGAAGAAACACAGCGTGCTTTCAAACCTTATACAATTAAAGAAATGGATGGTGGCATTCGTGTTGCTGTCATTGGTCAGGCATTCCCTTATACGCCAATAGCAAACCCGGGCCGTTTTATTCCTGACTGGACTTTTGGTATTCGTGATGCAGAAATGCAAAAAACAGTTGATGAAGTTCGTGCAACTGAAAAACCGGACGTGGTCGTTGTTATTTCTCATAACGGTATGGATGTTGATTTAAAAATGGCATCGGTTGTTTCCGGTATCGATGTTATTTTTGGTGGCCATACTCATGATGGTGTTCCGGCTCCTTCTGTTATTAAAAACAAAGGCGGTAAAACATTAGTCACCAATGCAGGTTCAAACGGTAAGTTCCTCGGGACGATGCAGTTAGATGTTCGTAACGGTAAAGTTCAGGACTTCCGTTATAAGTTATTACCGGTCTTCTCTAATTTATTAGAGCCTGATGCTGAAATGACACATTATATTGAAGAAGTTCGTAAGCCATACTTAACAACATTAACTGAAGAGTTAGCGGTTGCAGATCAGGTTCTATATCGCCGTGGTAATTTCAATGGCACGTTTGATCAGATTATTTGTGATGCATTAAACACGGTAAAAGATGCACAAATTTCACTTTCGCCAGGTTTTCGCTGGGGTACAACAGTCTTACCGGGGCAGACGATTACAATGGATCATGTAATGGATCAAACCTGTATTACTTATCCTGAAACCTATCGCCGTGAAATGAAAGGTTCTGAAATTAAAGCCATTTTGGAAGATGTGGCAGATAACCTGTTTAATATCGATCCATACTACCAGCAAGGTGGTGATATGGTACGTGTAGGTGGTTTGGATTATACAATAAGTCCATCCAATAAATTTAATACACGTGTTACCGATATGGTGCTTGATGACGGTAGTAAAATTGAATCTAACAAAAAATATGTTGTTGCCGGCTGGGCAACGGTAGGTTCTAAAGCACCGGGTGCACCAATTTGGGATGTTGTTGCAGATTACTTACGTACTGAAAAAGTTGCGAAAGTAAAAAAACTCAATACACCAAAAATTGTTGGCATGGAAGGAAACCCGGGTATTGCTTAATAATTTACCTCTGGTTTATTCATAAAAAAAGGAAGCTTCGGCTTCCTTTTTTTATGGTGTTAAGTAGAGTGACTCCGGTACCTGCAAAGCGGTAAATAATATTACTTTTTCATTTCTTTTACTTCTATTTCTAACCAATCACTGGCATGTTGTTTAATAATTTGCCCCATCATGCCAATGTGTTCAGGAGCGTCATTAAGCGCAGGGATGTATTCAAATTTTTCACCGCCTGCCTCTAAAAAGTAATCACGGTTTTCAACTTCAATTTCTTCTAACGTTTCTAAACAATCTGCAGAAAAACCGGGGCAAATTACTTGTACATTTTTAATACCTTCTTTGCCCCAATTGATTAATGTATTTTTTGCATAAGGCTTAAGCCATTCCTCTCGACCAAAGAGTGATTGGAAGGCAAGTATCCATTGATCCTCTTTTAGCCCTAATTTTTCTGCAACCAACCGTGCAGTTTTATGGCATTCACAAAAATAAGGGTCACCCTGGTCTAAATAACGTTGTGGTAAACCGTGGAACGAAAATAATAATTTTTCTGGTATTCCATTTTTTTCCTGGAAAGTGATAATGCTATTGGCCAAGGCTTGAATATAGAGTTCATGTTCATGGTAATGCTGCACCATGCGAAATTCAGGTAACCAACGCCATGTTTTTAATTCATCAGCTATTGCATCAAAAGTTGATGCGGTGGTTGTGGCAGAATATTGTGGATAAAGTGGCAAGACTAAAATTCGTTGAGCACCAGCGTCCTTTAAATTTAATAAAGCATTTTTAATTGATGGGTTGCCATAACGCATCGCAAGCTCAACTTTAACTTTTCCTTTAAAATGTGGAGTAATGGCTTCTTGTAATAGTGCTTGTTGTTTTTGGCTAATGCTTAATAAGGGCGAGCCTTCATCAGTCCAAATTTTTTGATAATTTTTTGCAACAGGTTTAGGGCGAATGCGTAAAATAACGCCATGCAATGCAAACCACCAAAGCCAGCGTGGTGCTTCGACAATTCGTGGATCGCTAAGAAACTCATCAAGGTAGCGACGCACAGCCGATGGTGTTGCTTCATCGGGTGTACCTAAATTGGAAATTAAAATACCGGTACACGATGTGTCATCATCATGACTAAAATGGTCAGTGCCAATATATTTTGTCATATTTATAAGTTATTCATGTTTATGAGTCTGCATTATCACTGAGTTTGACTAAAATCAAAAGCAGAGAGTTAAATAAATCTTTCACTTCGTCCTTCAAGAATTCTCTTTAACTCTGTGAATGGGCTCACAGAATCAATTCCTATAATCAGGTCTTATAGTGCCTGATTGGGTTAAGACTAAAATGGAGAAAAAATTATGAAAAAGCTAATCGGAATTATGGCATTACTTTTAATGTCGCCATCAATCTTTGCTGAAGATATGCATACTCAGCCAGCTGCAACAGATATTATTGAATCCGATGCTGCTGTTGAAGCATCACCTGCGATGATGCCTGAAGCGGCAATGAAAGAACAAAGTGGGTTTTCACGTGGCAGCGTAGTACGTTCTGCGTTTACCAGAGATATTGCTGATCGTGAACCAACTGAAGATCTGCAGAATTTGACCAATGAAAATGGTCAGGTGAAATTTTTTACTGAGTTACGCGATATGAGTGGACAAACGGCCGTTCATCGTTGGGAGTATGACGGTAAAGTGGTTGCTGAAGTTAAGTTTGATGTTAAAGGCCCGCGCTGGCGTGTCTGGTCGAGTAAAAGCTTTGTGCCGCAATGGACAGGTGACTGGAAAGTTTCCGTTATTAATGCTGCAGGTGAAATAATTTCAGAGAAAAACCTGAGTTATGACATAGCGACAACAACGCCGGCGACAACCTCAAATACTGAGACGCCAGCTGTAGTGAATACAGATTCAATGTAAGAGCATTTAAGTATTTGTATTTTATGCATTTTAAATGCGCTTTTTTTTGAAGCGCATTTTTTTTGATAAATTTTTATTTTCTATAGCTGGAAATAGTGCAAATTTTGTATTCAGTGCTAGTGTTGTAAGAGTTAGACCCCACTTTTTGTTGTAAGTGAGTGCTAATTTATTAGTAACCTGGAGAACAACTATGGCTATTGCACTATGTAATCCGGAAATTGGTTTCTGGTACCGGGATATTCAGAATCGTTTGTTTGAAGTGATTGCACTTGAAAGTGAAGATGCAATTGAAGTGCAGTATATTGACGGTGATATTACTGAATATGATCGTGAAAGCTGGGACATGCTGTGCGTTAATGTTATTTCTGATCCCGGTGTCAGCTTTGAGCTTTATGAAGAAGCAGAAAGTATTCTGTCTGACAAATTAAAGACCATTAGCTGGGATAATGTGATCGGTGATACTGAAAGTTAAGTTTTCACGACTCGTTTCGTAGAGGCAGGATTTTTCTCGAGCTGGTTTTTTGGTCGAATAGGGCGGGCAACAAAGTTGCCACCACAATTCGGTGCATAGTCCTATATTTCTATGCATCAATTTTTTTGTACTTAATCCTATGCGGCCCTGCATCATCACCAAGTCGACGTTTTCTGTCTTCTTCATAATCTGCGTAGTTGCCTTCAAACCACTCAACATGACTATCACCTTCAAAGGCAAGCATATGTGTTGCGATACGATCCAGGAACCAGCGATCATGCGAAATGACGACTACACAACCAGCATATTCTAAAATGGCTTCTTCCAAAGCGCGTAAAGTTTCTATGTCGAGATCATTGGTCGGCTCATCTAATAATAAAACATTACCGCCGCTTTTAAGTAATTTAGCTAAATGAACACGGTTACGTTCACCACCAGATAAATCTCCGACTCTTTTTTGCTGGTCTGAACCGTTGAAATTAAAGCGCGAAACATAAGCACGACTATTAATCTCAAATTCACCGACAGTCATAATGTCATGCTCATCCGCAATTTCCTGCCAGACCGTTTTATTGTCATCGAGTGAATCACGACTTTGATCGACATAAGAAATGTTAACGGTTTCCCCGAGACGTAATTCACCGCTATCGGGATTTTCCTCACCGGCCATCATACGGAAGAGGGTCGTTTTACCGGCACCGTTAGCACCAATAATACCGACGATCCCACCGCGGGGTAGCTTAAAACTTAAGTTATCAAACAATAATCGATCACCAAATGACTTGCTGATGTTGTTTGCTTCAATAACAAGCTCACCTAAACGTGGCCCCGGTGGCACAAATAATTCATTGGTTTCATTGCGTTTTTGATATTCTTTAGACGCCATTTCATCATATCGAGCGAGACGGGCTTTGCTCTTGGCATGGCGACCTTTGGCATTAGATCGCACCCATTCCAATTCTTGTTTCATTGCTTTGGCATGCGCACCTTCCTGTTTTTGCTCCATTTCCAGGCGGTTACTTTTTTGCTCTAACCATGAAGAGTAATTCCCTTCCCATGGAATACCATGGCCACGATCGAGTTCAAGAATCCAGCCAGCAACATTATCAAGGAAGTAGCGATCATGGGTGACGGCCACGACGGTGCTGGGATAGTCATGTAAAAAGCGTTCTAACCAGGCAACAGATTCAGCATCTAAATGGTTGGTCGGTTCATCAAGTAATAACATATCGGGTTTTGATAAAAGTAATTTGCACAATGCGACACGACGACGTTCACCACCGGATAACCTGGTTACATCTGCGTCCCAGGCTGGCAGACGTAAAGCGTCGGCGGCGACTTCCAAAGTGCGTTCAATATTATGACCATCTGTTGCCTGAATTAAGTTTTCTAATTTAGCTTGCTCGGCAGCGAGCGCATCAAAGTCAGCATCCGGATCTGCGTAGGCGGCATACACTTCGTCAAGGCGGGTAAGGGCGACTTTAATTTCACCCAGACCATCTTCAACATTACCGCGAACATCTTTATCAGGATCAAGCTGAGGTTCTTGTGGTAAATAACCGATATTAATACCTGGTTGTGGACGAGCTTCACCATCTATTTCTGTGTCTAAACCGGCCATGATTTTAATTAAGGTCGATTTACCGGAGCCATTGAGACCTAAAACACCAATTTTTGCGCCAGGGAAAAAAGAGAGAGAAATATCTTTAAGAATTGTTCGTTTTGGTGGAACAATTTTGCTGACGTTGTTCATGGTGTAAATATATTGAGCCATTGAAAAATCCAAAGTTAGTCATTGAAATTGATGAGACATTAGTGTGTCTATTTTATACCTGAAATGCAATTGTAGAAATAAGGGTTAATTTTGTAAAAGCGCCTAAAAAGATCAGGAATCCCTCTAAAGCTTGAGGATATTAGGGCCGATAAATAAATATTCCCCGAACAATAAAGCAGGATGTATGAAAAAGAATTTACCGGTAACCCATAATGAAGTCCCATTAAATACTAACTCGGTTATTACTTCAACGACCGATGCTAAAGGCGCAATAACCTATATCAACCAGGACTTTCTCGATATTAGTGGTTTTTCAAATGAGGAATTAATCGGTAAAAATCATAACATTGTCCGCCACCCGGACATGCCTCCGGCAGCTTTTGCGGACTTATGGACAACCATTAAAGCGGGTAAGACCTGGATGGGATTAGTTAAAAACCGTTGTAAATCGGGTGATTTTTATTGGGTGGATGCGTTTGTTACGCCGGTAGCGAAAAATGGTGAAATAACGGGGTTTGAGTCAACTCGCGTTAAGCCGATTAAAATACTCACAGATCGTGCAGAAATATTATATAAGAAAATCTCAGAAGGAAAAAAGCTGAAACTGAAAAGCTTAGGCTTTTTACAAAAACAAATTTTAACAGGTGTTGTTTTTCAGTTATTTGTATTTGCTTCTTTGGCTGTGGCGGGTTCATTAAGTTTACCTGTTGCAGGTATTGTCTGGCTGAGTATGAGTCTTAGTTGGGCGGGCGTATGCCATTACCAAATGAAGGATTTTAAAAAGTTGCTTAAACGCTCAAAAAATGTCGTTGACAACCCGATTATGCAATTAGCTTATTACGGTAAGGTGGATGATGTCAGTCAAATTCGGCTTTCGATTCGGATGTTGGCAGCAAAATTAAGAACAGTGATAAAAAGAATTGAACAGTCCGCAGCACTACTAAGTAAAGAAGCACAAAATAGTTCGGCTCTGGTGACAAGCTCGAATCAAAATATTAATCAACAGAACCAGGAATTAGAAATGGTTGCCACGGCAGTGAATGAAATGACAGCAGCAATACAAGAAGTTGCCCAAAATACAGGTAATGCGGCGCAGGCAGCAGATGATGCGGAAAAAATGTCACAGCAAGGCGCGCTAACGATTACTGATGCGATGGGTATTATTGACTCACTTGATACACGTGTTTCAACGGCATCAGATTCTATTGTTCAACTTAAAAAGGATAGTGAAAATATTGGCGGTGTTTTAGAAGTGATTCGTAGTATTGCGGAACAAACGAATTTATTAGCGTTGAATGCGGCCATTGAAGCTGCTCGGGCTGGCGAACAGGGGCGTGGTTTTGCTGTTGTTGCAGACGAGGTTCGAACGTTAGCTGGACGCTCTCATGATGCGACAGAAGAGATACAAGTGATGGTTGAACAGTTACAACAAGGTGTTGCGAGCGCGGTTACAAATATGGAAGAAGTAAGTAAACGTGCAGCCGAGGGTGTTGCGCAAGTAGAGGAATCTGCCGAAGCTTTAGCTGAAATTTCAGGATCGGTTAAAATTATAAATGATATGAATACTCAAATTGCTGTCGCAAC
>Ga0316209_1003178_pt1 | contig 11638 bp, 7 predicted proteins | sample 6monopyrite_MG_FD_204945 | JGI IMG/M metagenome (GOLD analysis project Ga0316209, IMG submission 204945) | Microbial mat bacterial communities from mineral coupon in-situ incubated in ocean water Damariscotta River, Maine, United States -... | ecosystem: Environmental > Aquatic > Marine > Coastal...
CTAAAGCCAGAGGTCGTGGCTTAGCTACTTCTATGTGTGACCATTATCAAGAAGTTGCAAAATATCTTGGCTACAAAAGCAATGCAGTTCAATTTTGTAGCCTCGAGCAATGAGGGAGCCGTATGATTATGGATAAAACTAGGCTTTGAATTAATTGGCAGGTTACCTAAAGCTTTTAACCATCCATCAAAAGGTTACATTGATGCCCTGGTAATTTATAAATGGTTATAAAACATTACAAGGCGGCCAGGCGAGACCGTAAAAGTGTTGCGCCAAGAGATGATGAGAACCCAGGATATAATCGCAACATTTATAGGTGAGTCGTTGTCTGTATTCCCACCCATGAGATATAAAGCAGGGTATTAAATTTTAATCTATTATTTAGTTGATTATAAAAACAATCCCTCCCCCTCTTTATTCCGGAGTCGCTAATTGAGGTACGATTATGAAAATAGCATATTTCGGGGATGACTTTTTTTTAAACTGTCTTGATTTTCTGGTTCGTGACGGGCATGAAATCATGGCGCTTTTTTCCAGCGACTGTGACAATTTTTACAATTTTAACCGAAGCAGCCTGAAAATTGCTGAACGTGTCGCTTGTCCGGTTTACTTTCACAGACCTGATCAGCAACAAATTGATGCATTGGCGGCACAGGGTTGTGAATTGCTGGTGGCTGCAATCTATAACCATAAAATTCCACTGCCTGCCCAGGAAACAGGCTTACGCGGCATTAATATTCATCCTGCGTCTCTGCCCGATGCGCGCGGTCCCTGGGTGCCACCGCTTACTATCCTGCATGGTGAAGAAAAAAGCGCGACCACGATACATAAACTCGAGGAAAAACTGGACAGTGGGGATATTTTGCACAGCGACGATTTCGTTGTTACCGAGCGGGAAAATCTGGAAAGCATTTCATGTAAGCTGCAAATGGCTGCATTGCGAAGTTTGCAAACTGTCATGACGGATTTTGAGTACTATTGGAATAACGCTACGCCGCAGAAAGGCGGCACATATTATCCTTATCCCGATGAAGCTGATCGCACTTTACAGTTTACTGACCCGGTGGAAAAAATTGATCGTATCGTACGAGCTTTTGGAAAACTGGAGAGCTTTGCGTTTTTTGACGGTAAAAAGTGGCTTGTTCAAGATGCATGCGTTTGGCAGGATAAGCACGATTTTAAGCCTGGGCAAGTAGCCCATCGAAGTAGTGCGGAAGTCGTAATCGCAGCCCTGGATGGCTTCGTGTGCTTGCGATATTTTGAGATGCATCCATATTGGCGTCAACATCGTTTCGATGACTACCAGGACATCCCTCCAGTTGACTGACTGTTTTATTTTCCTTTGCAGTTACTGGAGAATCAATATCAACTCATATGGCATCCAGATGCAAGAAAAATGGCGACACTTACCGCTAACAAATTTCTCCACAGGACTTTGAACATCCCCCGATAAAGTAGACACTAAAATCTAACAAAGATGGGTGTCACATACCCGGATATAACAACTCATGAAAGACCTGGCGATATATAGAAGAATTTACAGCCAAAGCCGTATAACTGAGTTTGCTTGAAAATATTCAAGTTAAAGAATTCGCAGAAATACTGAACATCCATCACTTCATGTTGTCATGCTGGCGTAAGGAATATAAAGATGGAAAAATCGTGGCTGAAGAACGTAACAAAGTAACCAGTACCAAACAAGATAAAAAATATATTGATCGCGTTAAAGAATTTGAAAATGAAAATGCACGCTTAAGATAGGAGAACGATCTGTTTATAAAGTGGCAACGATTTCTCGCGGAATAACATCAAAACGATTTTCATTCATCAAAGAACATGTAACTGACCTGGACATCACTTATTTATACAATTGGCTCAACATGTCACGTAGTGGTTATTACGCATGATTAAAGAATTTTCCAATATACCACTAATACTGTCGTATTGCCGCACTGCACTGAAATCATCATATGTGAGTGAAATAACGATAGATTCTTTGTGGACGCCCATGCCGATAAAAAGTATATTGGATTGTGTCGTGTCGATCTCCGCGCCTGTTAATGAAGGCTTACACTTTTATATTATGGCACTGGCTGCTTTGCTAGCTAATCCACGTAGAACGGAGATCCGCACCCTTTAAGGTAAAATAATTTTTCCCAGACATAAACAAAAACAGGATAATATATAATGAAAATATTAAATCGTTTTACATTAATGAAAGCCCACGCGTTACTAGCAGCGTTTATTTTACCTGTTGCAATTATGTTTTTTGTTACGGGCGCCCTTTATACATGGGGCATAAAAGGCGACTATGACACAACCAATTTTAACATTGTTCTAGAGAAGCCCATCAAAGGTGATCTTACGGAACTTGTTGCATTAGCAAACAAACAATTAAAAAAACAAAATATCGAAGTACCATCTGGCCAGGCTAAAATCAAAAAAATTGGTAATGAATTTAAACTGGAGTGGACTGGATCAAAAGTAGATATCATCATTGAACCAACTTCAAAACCATTAATTGCTAAATTTCAAATAAAAGAAACAAGCTGGCACCGTAAATTCGTACAACTACATAAAGCAAAAGGCGGCAAACCATTTAAGATATATGCAGTCTTACTTGCTGTTGCTTTACTGTTATTGCTAATTTCAGGTTTTGCTATGGCGTGGCAAACGCCTAAATTACGCAAATTAGCATTAACATCAGTTTCATTGGGTATTGTCGTATTTATTGCAATGGTAGCATCTAGTTGAAGCTGGCTGTCAAATGCCTAACTAAACAGCCAAACTCGCGCAAAAAAATGCGCCTGGGCCAACTAAACAGTATACGGCCATTTACCTAGGCATTAAGCTTTTTAATATATGGAGCATTATCAACAGGACTATAAGTATGAAGCCAATATCAAAAGGACTTAAAAAAGTTCTTATTTTTACAGCATCTATTTCAATAATCTCTATCGGTTATTATATCTATGCTCTTTTTCTCTACGCACCAGTAGAGGAAAGCGAAACATTTTTATCAGAAGTAGGTGAAAGTTTTGGAGAAATCGGCTTGTGGCTACTTTTGTTTGTTTATTCCCGAACCTTAATTAAACTCCTACTTGCCAAAGGCCCCATTGCAAAAAGAATACTACCAGAGTATTCCCCACCAATTAATCCGAATATATTTAATAATTTAATTCACTTCTTAGATAGAACACATATCTATTTTGGCGTTAGTGCAGTAGCTATTATACTTTTACATATAGTTCTAATGGATATTCCTATGCATATACTATTTTTCCCTGCGGTATTATTTTTAGTAATTTGGCAGGGCTTATTTGGTATATTTATTAGCTGGAGATACACTCCAAAAGAATTAAAAAAGTTATCCTATCTCGTGCACGCACAGTTATTTACAGGAATAATGATAGGTATTTTTGCTTATTTTGGACATCTATTAATCGATGATTAAAAATGTCTATCAAACATCATGCCGTTCGCTTCCGCTCACTAGACGAACCATAGGCTATCGCATTTTGCCTGCCCCTTATACTAATCGTTAGCTTCATAATGTATAAGCCAATAAGTACATTAACGAAGATCAACGCGAATATCACCCGATAAAATAACAGGTGTCTATTTTATCGGGTGAACATTACCGGTTTAAAAACATTTTAATTAATTAGAAATAACAGCAGATTTACGCCAACTTAAATTTCTAATTTGTCACAGCTGCCTTTATTGCTTATTATCGTTTAATTCGCTAATTAACCCATCGGTATACCATGGATCCACAAGTACTTTCTATTCACTATACTGATCCACTCTGGATAGCTATCGCCCTTATCTGTGGCCTGGTGGTTCGTGCGGCTGGTTTGCCGCCACTGCTTGGTTTCTTAGCGGCTGGTTTCTTACTTAACGCAATGGGTGCACAGGGTAGCGAGTTTCTGGATGCCATGGCCGATATGGGCATCACCCTGCTGCTGTTCACCATCGGCCTTAAACTTAAGCTTAAGTCGTTAGCGAAGCCTGAGGTATGGGGTGTCGCGACACTGCATATGTCTGCTATCACGCTTTTGATCGCGACGATGGTTTTACTTCTCTCTTATACCAGCTTGCCACTTTTATCTGGCCTTAATTTTGAAACCGCCTTACTTATCGGTTTTGCCATGTCATTCTCAAGCACCGTATTTGCTGTGAAAATTCTCGATGAACTCGGCGCGACGAGCGCTGGTCATGGGCGCATTGCCATTGGTGTGCTGGTTGTTCAGGATATCGCGGCGGTTGTCTTCATTGCTATATCAATGGGCAAGTTGCCTACTCCTTTTGCCCTGGCATTGATCGGACTGATCCCTTTTCGATTCGTGATGTTTAAGGTAATCGACAAGGTAGGTCATGGCGAGCTACTGATTCTATTGAGCATTACCCTGGCACTGGTCGGCGCAGATGTCTTCGACATGGTCGGTATAAAGGCGGATGTTGGTGCGCTGGTGTTTGGCATGCTGTTCGCTAGTCACGCCAAGGCTAACGAGATGGCGAAAGCATTGCTCGGCTTCAAGGAACTGTTCCTCGTAGGTTTTTTCCTCAGCGTTGGGATGACCGCCTTACCTGGCTGGAGCGAGATTATGATCGCACTGCTGTTTATTCTATTTTTACCGCTCAAGGTGGCACTGTATTTTGGCTTATTCAATCTATTCAGCCTAAGAGCCAGCACCTCATGGCGCACCTCACTTAACCTGGCTAACTATAGTGAGTTCGGTTTGATTGTTGGTGCTATAGCGGTGTCTTCGGGCTGGCTGCCGAAAGAATGGTTAGCCGTGTTTGCCGTTGTTATGTTGCTCTCATTTATTGTTTCAGCACCACTAGTTAATATTCGGGACAACCTGTACCAGACATGGCGACCCACATTGAAACGCTTCGAGCGCTCCAAGCGTTTATTGGGTGAAGAGGATTTGGAGCTGGCAGGCATCAAAGTGGTAGTGTTCGGCATGGGCCGAATGGGCACAGCAGCTTATATTGCTATGGAACCCGACTACCCGGATGATCTTGTCGGTGTGGAAATAGACCTGGACAAGGCGGCCAAGCATAGTTTATCCGGTAAAAATGTGGTTAACGGGGATGCGACCAATCCAGACTTTTGGACGCGCGCACCTGATTTACTTGATGGATTGGAATGGGTGTTGCTGACCTTACCCTCACATCACGCCAATATGAATGCCGCATTACGACTTAAGGAGATGGGCTATCAAGGGCGTATTGCCGCAACGACAAAATTCCGCGATGAGGAAGATCAACTAAAGGCCATTGGTGTTGAACATACTTTTAACATTTACACTGAAGCCGGTCTTGGTTTCGCCAATGAATTACAGCATTTTGTGGGTAAATAATACGACAGAAAATTTATATACGCCTGGTAACAACAAACATATTTATTCTATTGTTATACATTGAATAATGTTACAGGTCTTTTCTTTACAATCACAATTTTTGCGATAGTAAACACCTAATTCAATTACTGTGTATACCGTACCAATGTCTTTAGTTTATCGCCGGTCAACTGCTATACTACATATTATCCGTTGCCATATACTTTTTTAAAAAATTGATCAATAACAGTTTGTCTTCTTATGCCTGACTCCTCAATTCCCGGCTACAAAATTCTTAAAAAAATTGCTAAAGGTGGTATGGCGCGCGTTTTTCTTGCCATACAGGAAACAGTTGGCCGCACCATCGCAATAAAAATACTACCTAAGAGTGTCTGCACGGATAAAAATTTTTCTAAATTGTTTTTACAGGAAGCCAATTGTGGCGTATTGAATCATCCTAATATTATTACTATATATGATGCTGGAGAAACAGACAGCCATTTGTATATTGCAATGGAATATTTACAAGGCGGTGACTTAAAACAGAGGATTAAAGATCAGTTAAGCCAGGATGAAATCATAAATATTATGACCAAACTAAGTGAGGCTCTTGCCTATGCACATAGCAAGGGATTCATTCATCGTGACATTAAGCCTGGCAATATTATTTTCAATGATGACAACCAACCGATACTGGCTGACTTTGGTATTGCTAGAGCCGTTAGCTTTAGCGAGCAAACAATTGTAGATGGATTGATATTGGGCACCCCTTATTACTCCAGCCCTGAGCAAGCATCCAGCAATGAAGTAGATCATCGTACAGACCTATATAGCCTTGGCGTGGTTTATTTTGAAATGATAACCGGCAAAAAGCCTTTTGTTGCCGACACACCCTATGCTTTAATATTTAAACACCTGGAAGAAGCTCCGCCAGAGCTTGATAGTAAGTTCAAAGATCATCAGCCTATAATTCATAAACTATTATCGAAAAAACCTGACGATAGGTACGCTTCTGCATTTGACTTAATTGAAGACCTGGCAAAACTAAGCAGAACAAAAAAAGAACAAGCCTTAATACGCAATGAAACTATGCGCACCTATAAAAGTGCTGCCGTCTTGCTTACATTGGTATTGGCTTTTTCTGTCATCGTATCTGATACTCTTTCTGATTACACCGTAAAACAACTTGCGCAAATAAAAACATTTGCCGATCGTACAACCATGCTTACCAAGGTATTTTTAGGTGACCTGGATGCTCAGCGCAAACTAATTACTAAACAAAAAGATGAATTAAAGCTATTACGAGAGACGATCGATTTGCATAATGTCGTCGCCGTACACCTTAAGCAGGCCGCACTTTATATTGAAAAAAAACAATACATAACACCTAAAGATGCTTCCGCACTCACCGAGTATTCTCGTGTTTTATCTATTGACCCTAATAATATTCAAGCTCAGTCTGGCATTGGTGTTATTGCAAACAATTATTATCTAGTTGCTAAAAATCACGTATCAAGGCGAGCTTATTTTGATGCCCTCGACAATATAGACAGTGGATTGATTGCAAACCCTGATGACGATAAATTAATCCAAATGCGCAGTAGTATTTTTAATCGAATGAATATTAGTGACAAACGCATGAAACTGGAAAATGAGCTTCTATTAGCGAAAAATTTAATTAAAAATGAAGAATATGATTTAGCCTTAAAAAAGCTTACCTTCCTTCAAACCATCAGCCAAAAGAACCAACGCATATTATCTTTATTAGCTGTCGTGAAAAACCATCTTGAAGATGACACATAAAACCCACTTAATACTATATTTAGATTTATTACACATATAAGAATGTCAGCGCATCTATATATTACCGGCTTGGTGACTATCACTTCATGCCTTGCGACTTACATTTTCAACTTGCTAGACACATCATAGTTTAAACCTGCATAAGCTTAGATTAACACTTTAGGCAAACTACGCTGTTTGTGCAGGTATAATCAGTTCAAAGCGAGCGCCTTTTCCTAAGCCTTCACTCTTCACCTGAATTTCACCTCCTAAATCTTTAGCCATTAGCGCGCTATGGTGTAAGCCATAGCCGTGACCACCTTTTCTTTTTTTAAAACCAAACTCAAACACCCTGGCTATATCGCCTGCTTCAATCCCTATACCGCTATCTTCAACATAAAACACTACTGAGTCTTTATATCTTTGTAAGCCAACCGTTATTTTCTTGTCATTTTCCTTAGCTGATAATGCATGCCCTGCATTACTAACCAGGTTAACTAACACTTGTATTAACTTGTGCTTATCAACGGCTATTTCAGGATCGTATTCATATGCGCGATTTATTTCAATCCTATGCTTTCCCATGCTCGCTAAATTAATATTAACAGCATCATTCATAACAGCGCTTGCTTTAATCTTTTCAATAACACCCATGCCACCGGTATGCGACTGCTGCATCGTTACTATATTTTTAATATGTTCAATATTGTCACTTAAGCTATCCAGCTCCAGAATCTGTTTGCTTTGATCCTGTATCAACTTATCTGATAGCTCTTCTAAAAAAGGCAAAACGTATTTTCCTTTCTCATTCTTTTCTAGAAAATGACACAAATTATCTTTATTCTCTTTTAACATCATGACTAATTTTTCTAAATTATGAATTTTAGAATTTTTAGCCTGCGACCTAAGCAGTGACGCGGACACATTCACGCTATTCAGTACATTACCCACGTTATGCAATACACCACTCGCTACTTCTGCCATGCCTGCACTTCTTGCTATTTCTACAATCTTAGAATTAAGACTATTCAATTCTTCTGTTCTTTCCAATACTTTAATTTCAAGGTTCTCATTTGATTTCCGTAACTCTTCTTGTACTTCTTCCCTTTCGGTTACATCCCTAATAACCATCTGTACAAATTTTTCACCTTCTATCTCAATTCCTGTTAATTCCACATCAGTTGGAAACTCCAAACCTTTCGAGTTTGTAAAATTCCATTGATAGCGCCTTTTGGTTTGCACAAGCGCGTGATTTATTGCGCTAAAGACTCCTTCTGCATTACCATCTTTTCTATCTGTGAACATTGAAAGATAATCAAGATTTGTAGTATTTAGATCTTTTAATGTTTTAACATGAAACATATTCAAGGCATTGTCATTACAATCAACAACATTATGAAAATCCAGTATTAATACTGCATCCATACTACCTTCTATTAAGGCCTTAAACTTTAACGCTTCATTTTTTATGTACCGCGCCTGCTCGGAAAGTCGCTTAATCATATATAAGGTCATCAGCATTAGAATAACAATAACTGTCGCACTTAAATAAATTATTGTCTTTGCTGCACTTATTTCATATTCTTCCGCTGCTTTAATTTTTAACTGATTTGTTTCTTTTTGTACTAACAATAACTCATTTATCTTTTCAAAAACTTTTTGCTGAAAGTCTAATGCCTCTCCAGCCAATTTCATCGCGCGTTGCTTATTATTATTTTCAACTGCTTCAAATATTTGATACTGCATATCTACTGTCTTCATAGATATGACTCTTTGTTCATCTAATATTTTTTTTTCTTGCTCACTAATTCCCAAGGCTATAAATTTCTCTCTTGCCTGTAAAAAAACACCACCCTGATGTCGAAAGCGCATCCATTCTTCATCTATTAAAAATGCATCCTCTAATAAAATAATATGCATAAGATTCAGGTTTCTTTCACGCGCAGCAATACGCATATCATAAACCAGGCTGGTTTTAACTTCTGAAGCCAAAACAAGCTCTTCTGTTTGTTCATAAAGGGAATTAAGGGCGCGCCAGGAAGTAACGCTAATGGCTGTTATTAGCACGCAAGATACAATCAAACCTATTGCCAGGGTTGTTCTAATATCAATTTCGACACGAGAATCTGTACTAGTGGTGAAAATCATGGAGGGAGGTGCAACCTGCTCTTTAATGTTTATTAAGCAAGTATAGTCTAATTATTTACGTGCTTATTTCCGCTCAAAAGCACTCGGCAGGCCATATATTTAATAAACTTACTTATAGTATCCCTTATGTCCTACACTGCGTAAGACATAAGGGAATAAGATAACTTAACGCATTGTTACCAATTCTTCAGAGCTCGTAGGGTGTATAGCCACTGTGTCATCAAAATCTTTTTTAGTTGCCCCCATACGCATCGCCACCGCAAAGCCCTGCAGCATCTCATCTGAGCCTGGGCCAATAATATGACAACCCACCACCTTTTCTTGCGCACCTATACAAACTAGCTTCATCGCAGTTGGCACTTCATGCCGCGTCATTGAATTATACATAGCGGTAAAGCGCGTCTGGTATATCTTTACAGCATCACCATGCTCTTTACGCGCTTCACTTTCTGTCAATCCAACCGTACCAATGGGTGGGTGGCTGAATACCACGGTAGCAATCATTTTGTAATCTAGATGACGATCTTTCTGATTATTGTATAAGCGATCTCCCAAACGTCGCCCGGCTGCTATAGCGACGGGCGTCAGTGGTGCACGCCCTGTAACATCACCCAGCGCAAATATGCTCTCGACATTGGTATTTTGAAACAGGTCTGTTTGAATATAGCCCTGTTCATCCACTTCTAAATTAACGGCATCCAGTTTCATGCCCTGCGTATTCGGCTGGCGACCTATTGCCCAAATCACTTCATTAAAGCCTGTGCTCTTATTTCCCTGGTCATCACAAATCGTTAAAGTGCCGTCTTCTTCTTTAAGAATTTCTGTAATTTGTGTGCGAGCACGCACCTCAATGCCTTGATCTAACATTTGCTCTAGTAACGTTTCACGTAGCATCGCATCAAATTCACGCAACACATGCTGCTTACGCAGATACATTGACACGTTGCTACCTAGCGCATTCAATACACCGGCCACTTCTACGGCGATATAACCCGAACCAACGATAGCCACTTTTTTAGGGCATTCGGTTAAAGCAAAGAAGCCATCAGAATCTATGCCATGCTCTGCGCCTTTTACATCGGGTATTGTAGGTGTTGTACCTGGAGATACAACAATGTGATTGGCAGTGAACTGTTTACCATCCACATCAATGGTGTGCTCATCCACCATTGAGGCAAAACCTGTTAGCTCATCGATATTCGAATCAGCCAGATAGTTGTGATACCAGTTATTAATGCCAGAGATATAATTTTCACGCTTAGTGACCAGATGATTCCAGTCGAAGCCCTTATTCTCTAGATCAAAGCCATAATCTTTTGCATCTTCTATCCCATGCGCCAAATTAGCACCAAACCACATAATCTTTTTAGGCACGCACCCCACGTTCACACAGGTACCACCCATTTTGCCACTTTCTACCACTGCGCACTTAGCACCATAAGCGGCGGCGCGTTCTGCCACGGATAATCCGCCGCTGCCTGCACCAATTGCAATTAAGTCGTAATCGTATTTATTTGACATGATAAAGCCTGTAGTGAATCCGTGAGGTCGGGTAATATACCAGCACACAGTCAGCCGGAACACCCATTCATACCAATGTTGTTATTCAATTTTCTAAAAAAACTAAATTCTAATACAAAATTTCAGTTTGTTATCGACAGGCTAGAGCAATATAGCCTGCTTATACGACTTGATCGCCCAATAGGCTCATTACTTTTACTCTGGCCTACGCTTTGGGCGCTATGGATTGCCGCCGAGGGCTGGCCGGACCCTCTAGTATTATTTGTATTTGTTAGCGGTGTTTTTTTAATGCGCTCTGCTGGCTGTGCCATAAATGATTATGCCGACCGCGACATAGATCCACATGTAGCACGTACCAGCCAACGACCACTCGCGGCCGGACGCATTAGCAGCAAAGAAGCCCTGGTGGTTTTCGCCTCACTTTCTCTAACGGCCTTTATTCTCGTGCTGCTTATGAACGAGCTAACGATTTACATGAGCTTTGTGGGCGTAGCACTCGCCGCCAGTTATCCATTTATGAAGCGTTACCATTACATGCCGCAAGTTCATTTAGGCGCGGCCTTTGGCTGGGCTGCACCCATGGCATTTACCGCACAAGCCAATGAAATAACTGCTGTTACCTGGCTTATTTTTATGGCGACGGTTTTATGGGCAACAGCTTATGACACCATGTATGCCATGGCAGACCGTGAAGATGATTTAAAAATAGGCGTTAAATCCACCGCTATTTTATTTGGTGAGGCCGATAAATTAATTATTGGAATGCTGCAGGCACTGTTAATTTTAAATTTAATTTTAATCGGTACCAGTGCACAACTAGGGTTATATTATTTTATTGG
>Ga0316209_1003179_pt1 | contig 11634 bp, 15 predicted proteins | sample 6monopyrite_MG_FD_204945 | JGI IMG/M metagenome (GOLD analysis project Ga0316209, IMG submission 204945) | Microbial mat bacterial communities from mineral coupon in-situ incubated in ocean water Damariscotta River, Maine, United States -... | ecosystem: Environmental > Aquatic > Marine >...
AGACACCTTGATCTTGCGAATATGTGGAACTAGACTTAATACTGTATATTAAAACAGTATTAAGGCGGGAGAACAAGGATGGGTAAATCACCCTTTTTACAACTCATTTCTGACACTATGTATGAGGAATTTAAAGGGGTCGCAGTCAGTTTAATTAGTAGTTTTCCCGTCAATCTGTTTTTTAGTAGCGTTAAAAATAGACATCCCCTAGGCCAACAATGTCCTTAATCTGAGCTTCGCTCAAACACTTTTGTGTTGGCCACTTGGCAAAGCGACAATACCCGACATTTGGCATTCTGAGACAAAGATTTATTTACGTCAGAGCAATTCGATATCAACAATATCCAACAAACTGCGATTCACTAGCAATTTATTGGCATTCTCAATATCCGATGATAAATATCTGTCTTTGTCGTAACTCTGCCAGTCTCTAGCAGCACGGCCAATGCCAGCATAAACCACTAAACTATGTGGATGTTCGGCCACTTCAGGGTCAAGATTGTTCATTAACATCCTAAGAGGCGCTTCTGTCTGCCAGCTCTTGGCGTTGAGTTGATTGCCTCTTGGGGCGCGGATAGTGCGACTGGGATCATAACGATGTCCGCGTTGATTGATTTCGTCGTCTATGCTGCGTATTTCAAGAATCGAACTCATGGGCCTGCTGTCAGAAACAAAGGTGCCTACCCCTTGCGAACGGGCTAAAATCCGCTCAGTGACCAACTCGGTCAAAGCACGACGGGCAGTCATACGGCTTACACCAAAACTTTATGCCAACTGGTTTTCAGATAACACTTTATCACCCAGAGACATTTCGCCACTTTCTATTTTGTCTAAAAGTGCAGACTTAATTTGTACAAATCTAGCTTGCACAGAGGACTTATTATTCATCACCAACATTCCATTCTTGTGTTGGTTTATAATCTATAGCAACTTATTTGTATATACAAGCAAGCACTAGTAAACTCATGTGTATCTAATCTGGATGAGGTGAGTCATGACCAAGCAGTGTGATTTAGTAATAGACAATGTGCGTATTGCTTCAATGCAAAAAACTGGCAATCCATACGGCATACTCACTGAATCTTCTGTTGCCTTAAAAGACGGTGCAGTGCTCGATATATTCGATGCGTCGCAAGAGTCCTATCTTGCGGATGAAAGATGCGATGGTGAAAATAAATGGTTATTACCGGGATTTATCGACTGTCACACCCATCTTGTTTATGGCGGTAATCGAGCCAATGAGTTCGAGCAACGACTGCAAGGCAAAACCTACACACAAATAGCCGAGCAGGGAGGAGGCATTCAAGGCACAGTGAATGCCACTAGAGCAGCATCCGCACAAACATTACTCACTAACGCCATTAAACGCGCTTCGAGATTAGTTGAAGAAGGCGTGACCTGCATTGAAGTGAAATCAGGTTACGGTTTGGATATGCATACCGAGTTAAAAATGCTCAAGGTCGCCAAACAAATTGCTGAGCATTTACCTGTAAATATTATTCCAACTTTCCTTGGTGCGCACACTGTTCCTAAAGAATACCGTTCTAACCCCGATGACTATGTTCAATTTGTTTGCGATGAGGTAATACCAGCTGTAGCTAAACAACAATTGGCCAGTAGTGTTGATGTATTTTGTGAAAGCATTGGGTTCTCGCCCGCACAATGTCGCAAAATATTTGCAGCCGCTAAGACACATCAGCTAAATGTGAAGGCCCATGTTGAACAACTCTCAGACCTGAAAGGCGCTAAACTTGCGGCTGAGTATGGCGCCATTTCTGTCGATCATATTGAATATTTAGACCCTAATGATATCCCAGCATTAAAACAATCAGGTACGGTTGCGGTGTTATTACCCGGTGCTTTCTACTATCTAAGTGAAACCCAAAAACCACCTGTAGCCGAACTTAGGGCCAACAATGTGCCTATCGCCATTGCCACCGATTTAAACCCAGGCAGCTCACCTATTGCCTCTATTTTAACCATAATGAATATGGCCAGTGTGTTGTTCGGTATGACTCCAGAAGAAGTACTTTACGGGGTCACCCTTAACGCCGCAAAAGCACTGAACTTGGCAAACAAAGGGCAAATTAAGACAGGCTTGGATGCAGACTTATGTTTATGGGATATCGAACATCCAGCAGAACTGGTTTATGGCATTAACCAACATAGGCCAGCAGCTAAGTGGGTTGCTGGAAGGGCTTGTTAATCGCTATGTCTAAAGGGGCAAGGGCGAGAAGATACTGAAGAGGGTCAAAATGGACTGCGCTGGTATCAGGTGATGGATAAACAGCAACATACCAATAGCTGCAGCTTGCTTGGCTTTGAATGTGACTTAGGCGTGGCCGCAAATAAAGGTCGAAATGAATCTGATGTGGACGAACTGTGGGGCTTCCCTCCTTCAACGATACAAACAGAGTATATTATTTTGTACTAAGCTCAAAAGAGCTGATGCTGAAGTCGAAATGGAGTTCAAAGTAAAAATTCGCTTAAGGTGAAAGGTGTATGAAAGAAATTGTTGGTATCGTTAACTAACCATTAACAAACAATCAGTATTTGCCAATGATTCCTAGTTACATTTTTCGCCGTTTTTTACCTCGTTTTTTATTGCTACTGTCTTCGGTTGTTGGTTTTACGGCTTACGGTACAGCTCAGCACACAGTTGCACCAACTGCTGAACTCAAAGTGATAACGTCTGGTGGCTTCGCAGCGGCTTTTGACCTTCTGACACCTAAATTTGAACAACAGTCTGGTGTGATAATCAACAACTCTTATGGTTCATCCAGTGGTGGTGCGATAGATTCCATACCAGTGAGACTAGCTAATGACGAAACATTTGACCTGATTATATTGTCCCGCTCATCATTAGATCGCCTGACTGCACAAGGCTTTGTATGGCCAAATAGCCGCACAGATTTAGTTCGTTCAGACATAGGCATGGCGGTCAAACGCGGCTCAGCAATGCCTGATATCAGTACCCCATCGGCCTTTATTGATACTTTGTTAAACGCCAAGTCTATCGGTTATTCGGCCAGTGCTAGTGGCACCTATTTATCCACCCAACTTTGGCCTCAGTTGGGTATTTGGCGTCGAGAGATGCCGCAGCAATGATTGCCACCACAGGTTTACTGCCGGTGGCACTTGAAGACCCTACACCAGAGAGCAAAAAATAATGTCGCACCTATCTTTTCTTTACACTAAACAAACCCTTGTTAGTATCAGTTTGCTGTTAATAAGTGCGCTGTTACCTGTGCCAGCTTTGGCCGAAGATGACGACTTTCCAAACCAACCCATCACCATGGTCGTTGGGTTCGGCGTAGGCGGAGGAACCGATCAAATGGCCAGAGCCGTATCAACCTATTTCGCCGAAGAATTAGGACAACCTGTGCAGGTGGTTAATAAAAAAGGTGCGGGTACTTTGCTTGCTGCCAACTATGTACTGAGTAAACCTCACGATGGTTACACCATTTTCGCCTCTGGGTTTAATCCCTACCTGACGAATACTGTGCTAGAAGGTAACGCAGATTACACGCTGGACGATTTCGCTTACCTGAATTTTCAGTGGTTCGACGAAGATCTGATTGCAGTCTATAAAGACAGCAAATATCAAAATTTGCCAGAGCTACTGAAAGATATCAAAGCTCACCCAAAAACCGTAAAGGCCTCAGTGGTTAGAGGTTCTGGCGGCCATTTGATGGCAAAACTATTGCTCGAGCTTTACGGCATTCCCTCTGACAGCCTTAATCTGGTGACCTATAACAGTGGTGGCAAGGCGCGCGCTGCTGTTGCCGGTGGCGTAGTCGATTTTATAGTGATCAGTGCCAAGGGCTCGGAAAGTATTCGTGAGTATATTCGCCCGCTTGCCATCGTCAGCGATGAAGATGAACGGGATTGGAATGCACCGGCGATCAATAAAGCCTTAGCGCCCTTAGGGCTTGAGGTACCAGTGCTACAAGGTACCATTCGAGGCTTTGCCACCAGCGCAGAGTTTAAACGGAATTACCCACAGCGCTTCGCCTTTCTAACAGCGGCAATGAAACGCACCTTGGAGAACCCGAAATTACAGGCATTACTTAAACGCTCAAGTATTTCAGGCCGATGGACCGGCCCCGAACAATCTGAACGGATCATGAAATTCAACTTTGAAGCCTCTAAAAAACATTCTTATTTATTGAAGTTATGAGAACCAATATGAACTTGAAAACCGTAAAATTCACCCGTCATCAACAAGCTGATTTTGTGGTATTGCTGGCTTTATCGAGTCTGGTAATCTGGTACCTATTCGATGCCTATAGTGCTTCTAGTCACTTTGCCAATTTGATCTTGATCCTGCCCGTTTCAATTTTGGTATTAATTTTATGCTTGATTGAATTTATTAGCCAATTACGGGGTTTGCATCAACCTCCCCCTGATCTTGATCCTATCGCCAGTATGCTGCCTGTCATTCTCTTGTTTATCGCCTTTGTACTTTCTCTGGAATGGTTAGGTTTTGATGTGGGTACCTTTGCCTTTATCGCTGCTTTCCTATGGTTGCATGGAGAGCGACGTATTATTTGGATATTCGCTTACAGCATCAGTTTTGCCTTGCTTATGTCCTGGTTTTTCTCAGCCATGCTGCCTTATCCCATGCCCATGCTGATCTTGCCGACCGCGTATTAACAGGAAGAATACTTTATGAATATAAATGATGTTATTGGCGGTTTGTCTTTGCTTTTTTCCGATATGTCAGTGTGGTTAATCGTGATACCCGGCATCTTAATCGGTTTGATTTTTGGTGCCATACCGGGTCTGCAAATATCGATGGCAATGGCGATTTTTCTGCCGCTTACCCTGTACATGGATTTTATGCAGGCCATGTTATTTCTGACCGCTATTTTCACTGGTGGCGGATTTGGCGGCAGCATACCGGCTATTTTAATGAATATCCCGGGTACCTCGTCGTCCATCGCCACCACTTTTGATGGTTACCCCATGTCTGTGCGGGGCGAGCATAACTCTGCCTTAGGCATTGGTCTTGGTGCATCCTGTATTGGGGTGATCCTAGGCTACAGCTTATTGTTTTTTCTGATTGGGCCTATTTCTGAAATGGTGCTGAAATTGGGTCCCGCTGAAATGGCGGCGGTGATTTTATGGGGTATTACCCTGATCGCCAGCTTGAGTGGTGCAAACCTTAACAAGGGCATCATATCCGGTTTAATTGGATTATTGATCGGTACCGTTGGTTACAGCGAAGTGGGCGTTGCCAGAGGCACAATGGGCAGCGTGTATTTACTCGATGGCATACCCGCCATACCCGCCATGATGGGCATGTTTGCCGCATCAGAACTGTTTAAACTGGTCAATAGTCACTATTTAGTGGAAGACAAATCGTTACGCAAAGTCAGTGTCCGAAAAATATTTGCTGGCTTCCTGCACGCGTTTCACTATCCGGTAGCCCTCATTCGCGGCAGCTTAATCGGTGTTTTTGTCGGTTCAGTGCCAGGTGTAGGCTCCTCGGTCGCCAGTTTACTGTCCTATATTCAAGCTAAGCGTAAGGCCAAAAGCCCCGAAACCTTTGGCAAGGGCAACCCTGCAGGCATAGTCGCAGCAGAGGCGGCCAATAGCACATCGGAAGCAGGCTCAATGGCCACATTGTTGGCCCTAGGCATACCAGGAGGGGGCGCTACTGCCGTGATGTTGGCGGCCTTCGCTATGCATAACATTACCGGTGGTCCACAATTCATTCGGGAACAAACCGATGTGGTATATGCCATTATTTTTGCCAATTTTGGGCAGGCATTTTTATTGATTATATTAGGCCTGATTTTCATTCCATTGCTGGCCAATATCGTCAAGGTACCAATGAATTATCTGGTGCCTTCGGTGCTAGCCGTCGCGGTATTTGGCGCCTTCGGACTGACCGGTGATTTGACCGGCCCCATTACGGTAATGGTATTTTCAATCATTGGCTGGTTGTTCAAACGTTTTGACTACTCGGTGCCGGCGGCGGTTATCGGCATTCTACTTGGCGGCATGGCCGAAGAGTCGCTAATTTTCAGTTACCAAATTAGTGGCGGTTTGTGGAGCTATGTGTTGCAGCGCCCCGTGACTATTTTCATTCTAATCATGTTGGTTGTGTCCTTGTTCGGCGGCAAATTAATTTCCATGCTTACCCGCAAGATTAAACAATAGTGGGGCTATTAAGCGAAGTTTCCCTGTGGCTTTGCTTGGTGATTGTTGTTGGCGCTTTTGTCACTGGAGTGCTGCATGGCGCCACCGGAATGTTAGGTGGCATAGTCATGACAGCCCTGCTGTCACAAATCATTGGTATTAAACAAGCCATCCCAGTTATGACCTGTGCCTTGGTGTTTAGTCATGCCAGTCGGGTGTTTATTTATTGGAAAAACATTGACCGGAGAGTCGCCGTTCGAGTGCTAATATTCGGTGGCCCGACTTTGATTTTTGGTGCTTACCTGTTCAGTATTTTAGATCCTAAAATCATCGCGATTGTATTTGTTTGTTTTCTTATCTTGTCCTTCCCGATGAAATATTATGCCCGCCGCCACAATATCAAAACCGGGCCTAAACTATTATCCTTCGCCAGTATCATATGGGGCATGCTGGCGGGAAACGTAATTGGCCCCGGCTTCTTTTTGGCACCTTTTCTGCTCGGTACCGGCATGAACCGTTTGGCCTTTGTGGGCACACTGGCCGGTATAACTCTGGCTATGAATAGCATCAAACTAGTGGTTTTCGGCACCACCGACTTACTCAATGCAGACCTGCTCATCTTAGGCGTAATAGTTGGGCTGTGCTCCATACCGGGGAATTGGGTCGGCAAAACCATTTTACAAAAACTGTCCGACGATCATCACCGTTATATAGTGGATGGCTTTACCCTGCTGGTTATTTTCAACTTTCTGTACCTAGCCTTTTAATCAGCTTTTTGTTCGAACTGTATCAATACCCCATAACGATAGATTGCATGAACAAATTTGCAGTAGGGAAAATCCAGAAAGAAACCAAATACCAATCCCAGATGCTTAGCTAACATGCAGCCCATGGCCGTATGTTTTTTATAGGCCAGCAATAACAATCCCGCCAGACTGATCAAAAACAGCAGAGCCAAAAGACCATAAGGTATAACCAACATGGCCTCAGTATTGCTCTAAGGGCCGTTCAAAACAAATTAGCGACTGACTCAAACGAGCGAAAAACAGACATACTGGAAATTGTCTGATAGTCTGAGTTAAGGTCATATTTCGACCCAAAGCAGACTAAATAATTTTTCAATTTTCTCGGCGGAAATGTGTCTGTCTTTCTGCGCATTTCTGATGGCTAATCGCTTTTGCGTGTAAATGACCTTCAGAAATCTAGATAAAGTCAGGTATAACTGCATCCGTTGCACAAGTACAAGGTATGTTCAATTGATCCCCGGAAATAGCAAAAGAACCAAGCGTGGTGAAAAGCACCATTGGTGGCCGAAAGGCCTATCTAAATTTTGGAAGAATGAAAATGGAAAAATTCATCGAATTGAACCCACCGGTAATGTAGTTTTATCAAACCCTAAAGAATTTGCTCACATTTCGAATGGCCACAATTTTCTTTACAACAAACCAAGTTCTTGGGAAGGAACAATTGAACACTACTTTGATACTCCAGACCAAAATATGGCTAATGTCATTCAGGATTTAAAGGAATTTCGGGAATGGAACCAGTTCGAGAAGAAGTACATTTTTGCTGTTCAAGAAGAGGATGGTGACAATCTTGATCGGCTTAGAGAATGTATTCTTTCGTTGATAGTTCGCTCTCCTATGTACCGAAACTCACTAAACAACTTGGTACTTGGATTTAGAGGAGAGCTTGAGAAATCAGAAAGCAAGTTGCTCATTACATCAAACTTGGGTACAGCATATCGAGAGCTAATCAAAAATTCAAAAGGTCGTGGGAGATTGGTGATTTTATTTTCGGACGAAGCAGAGTTTATTTATGGTGATGGCATATACAGCAACATATCTTCCACTGTTCATCATTTGACTGATTTGAGAGTTGTAATCCCATTCACGCCTAACATTGCTGTAATTTGGGCCAGCCCAATGGCTTACGCATCAAAACCTTCCACCATGGCATTGGCAGTAGACGCGTTGACTGTTTTAATGATAAATAACGCAACACAGGTGTACTCTAAAGATTATCTTTTCTATCGAAGCGAGAAACCCGAAATTATTGAAGCATTCGCCTTGCAGGAACATCGAGTGTTCGCAGACCGAAAAAATTCTTTGTTTGAGTTTGTTAATAGTCTAATAGAAGATCATAGTGACCGTGAATATATGTTTAAATGGACTTAGGCCGAGCCAGAATTTCCTCTGCGTCGGGCTCGTCATTAGCCATTTCGTCAAGAGTAGAAAAAACTTTGTCCATAATATCTGTATATTTAACTGAGTAATTGGATGTGTAAACTTCTCTGTCCGAGGCACTTTGTACTAGTTGCCGAATGAAATCATTGTGTTGTAGCCAAAATCGGCTCATTGCCATAGCGTCGAGACCACCAGTAATCGAGTCTTTTGATGCTACAAGACCTCCTTCCGCGTCGCCTGTATAAAATGGTGTTGTTAAATGTGTGAGGCAATGATCAAAAAAATGAAGGGCATTTTGCTCGTCGACTGTAGGGTTGAAGCAAACATCAAACATGTAATCGTTCATTGCCTTAGCGATGCCTTTATTATCAGCATTACCATCTTCATCATAGTAACCGCAGCCTACACCGGAACCTGAAGGTGGCAAAGAGTTACTCAACTGATAGAGAGTAAGAGATTTCACTACAGAGCGTTTTATTAATATTTTTTTGGCAATATCTATTCGCATTTGTGGCGAAACTGAGTCTGAAAAGTCACTACATTCCAATTGACAATTGATGCTGCCTAGAAACGCGTCGTCAGGTGCCAGATTAACGTCGGCAATAAAGTTCTTTTTTGGCTTCACATAAGTACTTTTGAATAACCCGAAAATCTTCTGAGAGATTATCCTCATTTCAAATTCTGCGAGCTTATCAACTCGGCCACTAGTCTCAGCGCCCGGATCTTGATGTCGAATAAGAGCTGATACCAGACTGCAAACTTATATAGACATCCATGATAATTTGACAACTTACAAAAACTTACAAAGACAGTCACTCTTAAAAAAAGATAAAAGGATCCCCCAGCGTCAAGGCAACTGTACTTATCAACTAACTGAATTTTTATGGAAAATGACTTATTTAGCCTTTCAACTTCAAAAAGTACGTTCAAATTAGACTATTTCTTGAAATGTAGGCACGGGGATTCTTCCCATGGTGACTAAATTATCGGACGGTTGGGTAAGGTTAAGAATTTAGGCTTGTAATAGCGCTCTAGCCTTTGCCATCCCTCGAATACGTCTATGGTCTGTGTGTTGTTTGAATTGTTGCAACATGTGCTCACAGCCTACAGCAGTATGGAAGTGTTGTTCGAATTCGGTGGTGAGGGTAAGCCATTGTTCAGCGTTGATACCTAATCGTTCAAGAATAGGGTTTTGGTGATGTTCAATGTAACCTGCTTTATCTTCTCGAATACACCTGCCAGTGCAGTCCACTAATTCACAGTAATCAATTAGATTGTAAGCAATGCCTTTGGGCATGTCTTGCCTAGGGTTGCCCACAAATGGCATCAGCTTCTTAGGTTGCTCTCCTTTGATAAGGGCGTGAATACGTTGTTGAATACTGGTGTGTTTTGACTCTTCGGGTGTTTTCTCCATTTTGGCGCGAATAGGGTTTAGGTCAACATATGCCATACAAGCTAATACGGCATTTTCATCTAACAAGGCTTGAGATTTGAAGCGTCCTTCCCAGAACCTGCCTGTACAGTTATCTTCTTTATTGGCCTCGCGGGCAATGTACTCATTCAGGTTACGCATGAGCCAACTGATGTCATACAAGCGTTGGCGGTAAATCGTTATTGTTTCTTCTAGGCTAATCATTTCACCTTTACTGAGCGTATCGCCTCTTTGAAATTTTTGACTTAACAGTGTGCCTTGATAGAGTCGATGCCAGTGTTGTATGACTTCTTCCTTCGACCAGCTTTCAGCCAAGTCTTTATCCACACACAGTACCACATGAGTATGGTTACTCATCACGAACCACACTAAATACCTTGCCGCTGGCGGCAAGGATATATTATCCATTTCATCCCTTCGCCAGTCAGACGTTTAAAGTGTTACATCGATCCGGTGGGAAGCAAAATCACCTCATTATTGAGCGATCCCCTGGCGTGACATTAGCCGTGCCACTTTGGATGCTAAAACCAGAAGCCAGTGAAATCTGTATTGGCTCTATCGTTGAGCCACCACACACCATCCTGCTCGAAATTATTGATTTGCTTGGTGCTAACTGCTTTGCTTTAGTCACCCCAATCGACGTTTTGGAGCACCTAGATGCAACAACGGAGCCTTGATTTAACTGATGACACTTCAGATCAATATTTTCAAAACCTATCATCAAATCATCAGCGTGAAGTGATTGATTTGATGGCAAAACTCATCATGACTGTTTTTCAGTCAATACAGGAAGAAACGCATGACGACTCACAATCTAAGTAAAATTACTGGCGAGCATTTAAGCAAGAAGGCCATCGTTTACCTACGGCAATCATCCCTTAGCCAGGTGAAAAATAATATTGAAAGCCAGAAACTACAATATGCGTTGGCTGGGCGTGCCAGTGCTCTGGGATTTAAACAGGTGGACATTATTGATAAGGATTTAGGGGCAAGCGCGGCGTCCGGGGCACGTTTACGCCCCGGCTTTCAGGAGCTTTTGGCACGCGTGGCTCTAGGCGATATCGGTATCATTTTAAGCCGTGAGCTCTCCCGGCTTTCCCGTACAGATAAAGACTGGTGTCATTTGATGGAGGTGTGCCAGATTTTTAATACCTTAATTGGAGATGGCGAAACCGTTTATGACCCTAATAGATTTGATGACCAGCTCGTATTGGGGATCAAAGGCACCATTAGCGTGGCAGAGCTTGGCGTACTAAAGATGCGTTTACAGCAAGGAAAGGAAGCCAAAGCACAACGAGGGGAACTCTTTACGACCGTCGCACCCGGTTATATACGGGAAGACACGGGCATTGTTAAAGATCCCAACCAGCGTGTGCAGGAGGCGATAGCACTCGTGTTTACGAAATTCCAAGCGTTTGGCAGTGTACGTCAAGTCTACACTTGGTTTATTGAAAACAAACTTGAGCTGCCAGTCAATAAAAGCATAGGTGGTGTGTTTCAAATAGTCTGGAAATTACCTGCAAAAACGTTCATTCCAGCCATGTTGCACAACCCTATTTATGCTGGCGCGTATGTGTATGGTCGCCGGCCCGTTAAAAAAAGTGTTGAGGATGGCGTTATTCTGAAAAGCCAGATGGCGATACAACCACCAGAGGAAGTGAAAGTCTTTATCAAAGACCATCATGAAGGTTATATTAGTTGGGAAACCTATCTAAAATACCAACGTATGATCGAAAACAACGGCACAAACTTTCAGCAGGATGAGGCGGCACTCTCGGTGCGTGAGGGACATGGCTTATTGTCGAGTCTTTTGCGCTGCGCACGCTGTGGTCATAAACTGAATGTACGTTATTGGGGAAAGAGTGGCAC
>Ga0316209_1003182_pt1 | contig 11629 bp, 7 predicted proteins | sample 6monopyrite_MG_FD_204945 | JGI IMG/M metagenome (GOLD analysis project Ga0316209, IMG submission 204945) | Microbial mat bacterial communities from mineral coupon in-situ incubated in ocean water Damariscotta River, Maine, United States -... | ecosystem: Environmental > Aquatic > Marine > Coastal...
AAGCACGTCCGTTTCGGGTGGCACAAGCTGGCGAACCCGAATCTCGTCAATAGTGAAGGACTGCCGGCCTCGCCGTTTCAGACGGACAACTGGCAGGGCGGCACGGGCGAGTAGCGTTTGCGGGTAGCTTTGCCGAGCGTTTGAGTGTCGAACTAATTCATGGAGAACGTCATGTTTCGAGCCAGAATTTCGCTGTCGATTGTGCTTCTGTCAGTCGTCGGACTTTGCCAACGGGCGGCTCTTGCAGAAGACTGGCCTCACTTCAGAGGCCCCAACAGCGCGGGCGTTTCGGCGGAGTCCAAGCCGTTGCCGGCTGAGTTTTCGGCGGAGAAGAACGTTCGCTGGTCTGAGAAACTCGGAGATGGAATCGGCTGTCCTGTCGTCGCTGCTGGGCGAGTTTTCACGTCGGCGATGGTCGATGACAAGACGATGGGGCTCTACGCGTTCGACGCTGCCAGCGGAAAACAACTCTGGGTGCGAAAGTGGCCGATCGGCGACATCGCGCCCGTCCACAAGACAAACAGTCATGCGGCAACGACGCCAGCGGCTGATGCGGAACGCGTCTATTTCTACTTTGCGACGCTCGGCATGGTCGCTCTCGATGCAAAGTCCGGAGCGGACGTGTGGCACAAGCCGCTGCCTGTTCCATACTTCGTCTTCAAGTGGGGAGCGGGCATGTCGCCGGTTCTTTACAAAGACCTGCTGCTGTTCGTGCAGGACGACGATCTGGCTCCAGCGTTTTACGCGTTTGACAAACGGACCGGCAAGCTCCGCTGGAAGGACGACCGCAACGACATGGCGGTCAACTATTCGCACCCCGTCATCTGCGAAACGAAGCACGGAGACGAGATCGTCGTCGCCGGGACAGGCTTGCTGGTCGGGTACGATCCGAAAAACGGCAAGCGTTTGTGGAGTGCGAAGACGCTGCTTCGAAATATCAAAACGACGCCCGTAGTGAAAGATGGCGTGATCTACATCTCGCTACAAAGCGGCGGCATCGCCAATCAATGGCTGGCATCGGTCGATCAAGCTGACACTGGCGACAGCGACGGGAAGCTGACGAAAGAAGAAGTTCAAGCGTTTGTCGGCGACCGTCCTGTGCCCGAAGCGTTCTTCCGCAAGACATTTGACAAAGGCGACGCCAACGGTGACGGCGTGCTGGAAGGTGCGGAACTCGACGCGGCATTCCTTCATCCAGACAATTTCGCCGGGGCATCGTTCGATTCCGCCGAGGCAGCCGCAGAGTACATTCTGGCGGTTCGCGGCGGCGGACGTGGAGACGTCACCGCGACGCACGTCCTCTGGAAACACCCGACAAAGCACACCGACCACATTGTCTCGCCGCTGGTTGCTGATGGGCGAATGCTGCTCATCAAGGGCGGCGGAATCGCGACCTGTTTCGACACGAAAGGCGGAGAGAGTCTGTACGGCCCCGTTCGAATTCAGAACGCCGGAAACTACTTCGCATCGCCCGTTCTGGCCGATGGCAAGATCTTTGTCGCGGGTGAGAATGGAAACGTGGTCGTTCTACGAAATTCGGCGGAACTCGACATTCTCAGCGTGAACGACCTGGGCTCGCCCGTTCTCGGCACGCCGGCTGTGGCCGACGGAACGATTTACTTCCGAACTCGTGACGGCCTTCTGGCGGTGGGGCTGTAGCCTGACGGCAGGTGGTGGATAAACCAACTCATTAGGTGCGACGCTCGGCAGGATGCAGAAAGCAGACGAACGGACATGTCACGAATTCAGCAGCTCGACACGAGCGTCATCAACAAGATCGCGGCGGGCGAGGTCATCGAGCGACCGGCAAACGTCGTTAAAGAGCTGATCGAAAACAGCGTCGATGCGATGTCGACGCGCATCGAGGTTGACATCGTTGACGGCGGTGCGGAGCTGATTCGAATCACCGACGACGGCGAGGGCATTCATCCCGACGACATTCTGCTCGCGGTGAGCAGTCACGCGACCAGTAAGATCGTCACGGCGGAAGATCTGTTCTTCATTCAGACGATGGGTTTTCGCGGAGAAGCTTTGGCGTCAATCGCGGAAGTTTCACACATCAACATCCGAAGTCGTCAGAAGGATACCGTCGCCGGAGTCGAGCTGGACGTCAACTGCGGGGATCGTTCTGAGGTTGTTCCTTGCGGCTGTCCGACCGGGACACGCATCGAAATTCGAAACCTCTTTGCCAGCACGCCGGTACGCCGAAAGTTTCTCAAGACGAAGTCCACAGAGTTCGGCCATATCAGCGATCAGTTTACGCGAGTCGCCCTCGCCAATCCGCGGCTTCGAATGATTCTGCGACACAACGACAAAGTGGTGTTCGATCTGCCCGCTTCGGATGGACTGATCGATCGGCTGCAGATGTTTTACGGCAAGAGCCTGACCGACCACCTGGTTTGGGTGGAGAGTGAAGTCGGTGAGGTTCGCATGTCCGGCTACGTTGCTCATCCGAGCCAGAGTAAATCCGGGCGAAAGTGGCAGCATCTGTTTTTGAACGGACGCTGGTTTCAGGATCGGTCGATTCAGCACGCGCTGACAGAATCGTACCGTGGGCTGTTGATGGTCGGTCGTCAGCCGATTTCATTCATCTTCGTCGACATGCCGCCCAGCGCGTTCGACGTGAATGTTCATCCGACAAAAGTCGAGGTCCGATTCGTCGATGGGCAGCAGCTCTATCGCCAGATGCTGTCCATGATTCGGACGAAGTTTCTGACGATGGATCTGGACTCGGAGATGAAACTCGGACGGGGCAGGGCATCGGACGAAGAAAATCAGAGAGAACCGGTCGGAGCGTCCGTCGCGCCACCGCAGAAACTCCAGGCCGAACTTGAGGAGTGGGCGACGGACTCCGGGACAGCACCTGCGAAGCGGCCCGGCTTTCAGAACTCGGCGCCGCCAATCACGACCTGGTCGGTGCGACAGTCGCAGGCGGATCTGGCTCGACTGCTGGCGCCGTCGACTCAGGAACGCGACGCCCCGGACGCTGATGTCGCATTCGCCGAGGAAGTAGCGCTTCCGGAGACCGTCGAAGCAGCCGAGGAGATGTTTGTCGGTCGCGAAGACGGACCGGAATTCGGCGAGCAGGCTCAGGCTTCGGAAGCTGTTTCGGATGAGGCAACGCTGACCGACGTTGAGGCGACCGTTGGTGATGGTGGGAAACCAGCGCCGGGTGTCGGAAGCGAGTCTGGCGAGCGGGCTATGCAGATCATGGACTGCTACCTGGTCGTCGAGGCCGAGCAGGGGATGATGATTATTGACCAGCACGCTCTCCACGAACGGATTATGTACGAATATCTGCGCCCTCGCGTGCTGAACGGCTCGGTCGAGTCTCAGCGGATGCTCATTCCCGAGACGATTGACCTGACCGCTCGCGAAGCATCGCTGGTCGTCGAGCATGCAGAAGTTCTTGGGCAAATCGGAATCGGCGTCGAAGAGTTCGGCACAAACACCGTGCTGGTCAACAAGTGGCCGGTCATGATGAAGAAGGCCCGACCTTCGGAAATGATTCGAGACATTGCCGAGCAACTGGAGTCTCAGGAAAAGAAGCCGACGCGCCGAGACGTGCTGGACGAATTGCTGCACATGATGTCGTGCAAGGCGGCCATCAAGTCGGGACAGCGGTTGAAGCCCGAAGAAATCGACAGCCTGCTGGCTCAACGGCATCTTTGCGACGACGCTCATCACTGCCCGCACGGCAGACCGACAGCCCTTGTTCTCAGCCAGACAGAACTTGATAAACAGTTCGGCCGTCTCGGATAAAGTCGTCGAGCGTTGTACCGGGCTGAAGATTTTATCAATTGAGAAGAGACACCCACCTCAATCAACCAGGGACAGACCATGCAGTTGCTTGTTCGAACGCTCTTGATTCTGACGACCGTTATTGCGGCCAGCGCCTCGGCGTTTGCTGAGAAAGATCAAACCACGGTCGCTCCTCCAAAGGCCGTGACACCAGAAGTGCAGACTGCCGCCTGGGCCGTTAAATGGTGGCAGCCGCGACACGATCAAAAGCTTGCCGATCTTAAGGAAATGGAGCAGGTCGATCTGTTGATGGTGGGCGAATGATGCTTGATGCCGCTTGCGGACCGCGGATGATTGAGAAAACTGATGATCCGACTTCATTTGCAGATGATGTCTGAACTATGTTTCCGTCAGCATCTTGACCGCCAGCGGGACGGTAAAGTGAGTTTCCTTCGGTTAGTAACCTCGGCGCCGTCATGTCAAACGCGAAACCTTCGGATAAGAAACTGGTCGATCTGGAAGTCAAAGATGCTCATCTGATCTTCAAGACTGTCTGGGAAGACCTTGAAGAGGAGATTGGGCACGCGAATCTTCGATTTCCCAAGGAGCTGATTCTTCTCGGCGGTGCGCCCGGTTCGGGGAAGGGCACGCACACGCGATTTATCGTGGCAGCTCGAGGCCTTACCTGCCGTCCGATCGTGATTAGTGACCTGCTGACGTCGCCCGAAGCGGAACGGATCAAAGAGGGCGGCGGGATGGTCGGCGACAAGGAAGTCGTCGGAATTCTGCTTCGCAAGTTGCTCGACGAAGATTTCCGGGACGGGGCCGTACTGGACGGATTTCCTCGGACAAAAGTGCAGGTTGAGTGTCTGAAGCTGCTTGTCGACAAGATCAACCAATTGCACAACGAGTTTGCCAACACAAATCTCGCGATCAATTTTCGCCGACCAACAATTCACGCGATGGTTCTGTTTATTGGCGAGCGAACCAGCATCGAGCGCCAGTTGCAGCGCGGGCGGGAGATCGATGCTCACAATGCCGAAGTCAGCGAGACCGGGATTGGGAAGGTTGTTGAGCTGCGGGCAACGGATCTCAATGAAAGTGCCGCGAGGCTGCGGTATCAGGTCTTCAAAGAGAAGACGTGGGACGCGTTGAATTCCTTGAAGGAGCTGTACCACTATCACTTCGTGAATGCGGAAGGCCCGATCGGCGAAGTCGAGGAGAACATTCTTAAGGAGCTGCAGTATCAGAGTTCTCTGGAGCTGGAGCAGCGGACTCATGACCGCATTCGACTGTTGCCACTGGCCGAGGAAATCTCTCATCACGCTCGACAGGAACTCGTTCGACGCCTGGACAGTTACGAATTGGAGCACAATGATCTGTTCGTCAGGATCGTCGATCTGATCCGGGACCGGTTTGTCTCGATCATCACTCGGCACGCGCTTTCCGGCCGGGCCCACGTGAATACCGAAGACGAAATCTTTCATGACCCCCTGGCGATTTCGATGCTGATTGATGTCTTCTCGGAGCGAGGATTTCATGCGGTCGTCGATAAGCACGTGCGAGAAGTTCCCGTCCGGTTTGACCTGAAGACTGGCGAGATCCACACACGGACTAAAATCATCTACCGGATTCAGATCCTCTTTAAACCGTCTGAGATTCGGCGCGGATACGGTTAACGGTGTGCCGGTTCGATCAGTATTTCACCAGAGACATGGCCGCAAAGCAGCACAAGAGCCGCACGAACTGATCTGGGATCAGTCTCGTATGTTGAAATCGCAAGACGAATTCAATTTGAGATTTGTGTGAAGTCAGGAATTCCAGTGCCTGGTTATTGCGACTTCTGTGCCTTCTTGTGGCTCGATCGACGCTGGCTGCTGAGCATCTTTGACGACGTACGCGATTGTGATCGTCAAGGCGTTGAGGCTGGTGTCGCGTTTGTTTTCCAGTCGTCGCCGATGATCATTCGCTTGTTGAGGTTTCGGCGCCCACCCATCTGGTCAAGATGCAGCCAGAGTTCGCGGCCGAACAGTGATTGAGCGTTCGGAAGCTTGTACTCCTTGCGGTCTTTCTCATTGCCGAGCTTGGTGACGAATTCGGTCTGACTCTTGTGCCCGCCAACTGAAAGTGTGCAGCGAAAGCTCATCATTTCGAGCGGTCGCGTCCGGTTGGAAACGAATTGCTCGATCAGAAGTTGGCCGTCCGGCAACGGTTTTGTGTAGACGTCGACGATCACGTCTCCCAGGCCGACTTCGAGAGAACGGTGAACGTCGAATGTTCGGCGGCGGTCGGACGTGATGGCAAACGAGATTACGACCTGAGCTGTCCCCAGACTTGCCGTTTGTGGCAAGTTGATTGTCGTCGGAAGTCGGAAGGATTCGCCGGCGGCAAGTTCAATGTCCCAGGAAGCGGGTTGCGCTTCCCAGTCTCGGGGAATTTTAAGGGTGACCGTTCCTTTCACACCTTGCGACCAGGTGTTGCGTCCGACGATGGCATCCGGATGTCCGCCGTATTCGGCGGGAATGACGCCCGACTCGAAACCAGCTTCCAGTCGCCACCGCGCCATCGCTTCCGAACAGCCAGTGCAGAAGACGAGTTCACCGTCGGAAGTCACGTGATGCTTTTCGGATTTCCGTGAGAGCGGTTTTCGGCGTCCCCACATGTCGACACGTTCGACCGCGTCTCCCAGATTCACGTCCGTGGAGAACGGTGTCTCACCAGGGAAAACAACAATGATCGACTTGTCGCGTTCGAAGACATAGTTCGCCGGCGAGCCGGGCAACTGGAACGAGCCAAGGTGGTTTGCACCTCGCAGGTTCATCGCCGTCGTTCTGAAGGGCAGAAACAAAGGCGTGGGAGCTCCGTCGTCGTTAAGCAGTCCGCGGTCGCCGTCGAGTACGCCACTAAGAAAGATTCCCTTTGAACCTTTCAGCCGAGCCATCACCATCTGCCGAATCAGAGTGCTCGCTCGGACTGTCAGCGGTTGTTTGAGAGGCAGCGGGCGAAGCATCGTCCACTGTTCCGCCGATTCGGAAGACTGGTCACTGAAGACCTGCTGGATCTCGTCGAGATCCAGTCCGTCTTCGTTTCCGATGGTCGTGAACAGGTTTCGAATCTCGGTCGGAACGGGCGACGCCGCTGGCCACGGCCACTGGACTCCGATTTTTGAATTGCGACCGAGCTGATCGAATTGCTTCGTTATCGTTTCGATGGTTTCCGGAAGGTCTTTGGCGCTGGCGAAACTGGTGTCTGTGTCGCCGCCGAGCTGCCAGTATTCGATGGTCGAACCGTATCGTGCGAGGACGGGTTCGAGTGATGGGCTCCAGAAGTCGGGAGGTAACACGAAGATTTCGCTGGTACCGGTCCAGTCCTTCGCGAACTGGCTGCGGATTGCCCGTGGGGGATCATTGAGCAGGCCCACCACTGAAATCGATCGGTCGTACAGGCTGTCAAGCAATCGGGTAACTTCTGCAGGACTCGTCGAATCCTCTTCGTGCATCGAGCTCCAGACGGGAATCTTCACCCAATTGATCCCGGCTTCGTAAGCGACGAGCGATAAATCATCGGCAGTGAGTCGGCCCAGGCCGTTGCTCAGTGACCACCCGAATTCACCGGCAGGTCGTGACTGAGCAGGTTCGGATATGACGAGCGTAGTCTCGGTGCTTTGAATCGTTTGGTCGTCGCGTTTCAGCTCGGCTCGGACGAAGTAACAGCCATGCTCTCGCGCAGCGACTTGCCATTCAATTTTCTGGCCACCAACGCTCGTCGGTAAGACACTCTTATCGTTGGAAGTGAGCGGCCAGGATTTCTGTTCAAGGACTTCGCCGGCAACGTCTCGTAAAGCCAGCTGAAATTCGAATTGCGAATCGGATTCGAGGCCCGACACTTCTGCGTTGATGACGATGTCGCTGTCAGGCGTCAGGAAATGATCGTGAGCATCTGGCATTAATGTCAGACGTGGCATCTTTCCCAGCCAGATTCCATCAAACCAGACGTCGCCTTTGATGTCGTCGTTCGCTCGATGATCAACATGACAGCCAATGACGACATAGCGGACTTCCGGGTCCGGCTTGAGCGGTCCCAGTTCAAGTGGAATCCATCTGGCGTGTGTGCCGGAGATTGGTTTCGTTTCAAACCGCTGGATTCTCTGTCGACGGGAATTCAGAAATGAAACGGTAAAGAGTGCGTAGTCATGCTTCAGTCGTTCAGTTCGAATGAAGCCGCGGAATTGATAGTTAAATCTGGGGTCGATCAGCGCCGCTTTCTGATTGAACGGCGAGTAGTACGCGACCTTTCCACCGTTCACTTTGACATGAAGGCTCTGGTCGCCGACGTGGCTGTGGCTATCGTCAATTTCACACTTAACGTAGCGGGGAAATCCGGGCCCACGGCGTCGATTCCAGTCGTCGGGGAGTCCATTGGGTTCGCGGTCTTCGTCCGGTTCGAAATCAAACGACAGCACTGTGCCATAGGGCTGTTGTCTGGCTGGACCCTGTCGTTGAGCGACAGCCTCGGGCGACGCGTATACCGCAGCGGCGGCGAGCAGTGTGAGAAGTGCATTGCTCATTGAAGTTGGCACAGTCGTTGAGTTAACGCGGGAAAACCATGCGTTAAATCGACTGTGTCCGACAAACAATGCCGTACAAATTTGAGATCCCGTGCCGGGTTGACGATTCATTCGCTCGTCGTCGGCGTCTGGGGCAAAGTCAGACCAGATGGAGCGTCACCTGCCGCATGGTGCGAGGTGTCTGCCGCAGGGCGATTGAATCATGCAAGCTGTCGGATCATCGAATGCGCGTGCCAACCACTTCTTCGGGGTTCAACACGTGGCGGACTCTGACGAATTGATCCGGATTGACTTTGAAACTGTCGCGAGTCTTGCCGGTTGTGAAGAGGTAGAGATCTCCGTCATAGAAGGCTCCGTATTCAACGAGGCCCTGAACGGCGCGATCCGAGTCCCACAGGAGAACCGGGTCGCAGCCAAGCATTCTGGGGGCGTATCGATGCGGAGCGTTCTTGAAGGCCATGTACTCGCGGTCGTTTGACAGGTAGTACACGACGCCCTGCCAGGTGACGGAGAGGTCTTCTCGGCCCTTCACCCAGACTCGGCGCGTCTTGATGGCAACCGGGCTGTAACCGGCCAGCCCGACAAGCCGCTGAGCGGCAGTCGCGGGTTCGGTGCCCTGCGCGATGGCCGGGCCGACGATCGGACGTTGGAGCCCGGCGATGACTGGTGCCGACCGCTGTTGTGGCGTCGCCGGCCTCGCACCGGCATTCGGCTGAGGCGTCTGGGCGGGCGGCGTCTGGGCGGGCGGCGTCAGGGCGGGCGGCGTCAGGCCCGCAATAGCGGCTGATCGTTCCTCGGGGAACTGTTTCGCCCAGTGTTTGATGTTTGAGACATACTTGTCGCGGCTCTGGTAGTTAGTTGTGCGGGACACAATTTTACCGTCTGGTGCCACAACGATGTCGGTGGGCAGGAGTTCGACCCGAAAGGCTTTGATCAAGCCCGGATTTTCGTCGGCGTCGACCTTCAACGCTAATACCTGCGTCCCGAGAACTGACAACACGGCGGGAGTATGGAGTGTGTCCCGCTCCATTTGTTTGCATGGTCCACACCAGGTCGCCGAAAAATGAATCAACAGCGGGAGCCCAAGTCTCTTCGCTTCCTGCCGCGCGAACCCGTAGTCGGCCAACCACTGCTTCGGGCCGACTGTTGATTGTGCAAAGGCTGTCGTCGGCAAAGCGAGACCGACGAGCAATAACGTAGCGAGAGTCCGATAGCGTAGCTGCATGTCACTCTTCCGACTTGAGTGCTGGGCGGATGCTCGTGTCGTGGCAAATTGCCACATTCGAGACTCCCTCAGATATCGACTTTGCCGGAAGCGGAGAATGTGACCGATCGAACACTGCTATGCAGATTGTGACGGCTGGTGAGGATTGTGCCGGTTGTATGGCTCAGGGGTGCCGATGGTCGAGACGCAGTGGCACGATGCCAGTCGCATAGTTTCCCAAAGTTGAATCAAGTCCGCAGCGCGCAAAAAAAGAACCCGGAGTAATCCGGGTTCCAGTCGTTGGTTTGTCGGTTGAAATCGCTTATTCAGCAGCGGCAGCTGCTTCGACAACTTCCAGACCCGGAACGCTGATTTCCGTGATCTTGACGACGGTGTATTTCTGACGATGGCCAGTGTGCCGCTTTGAGTCTTTTCGGCGACGAAACCTCTGGATCTCCAGTTTCTCGCCTTTCAGCTCCGCATCGATAACCTCAGCAGAAACCGCCGCTCCGTCAATCAGCGGTCTTCCGATCGTGCTCGACCCGCCACCGTTGGCAAGCAGAACTTTTTCGAACTGCAGAGAATCGCCGACGTTGGCACTTTCACGATAATCGACAACAAGGGTCTCGCCTGGGGCGACCCGATACTGATGGCTACCGTCTTCGATGATTGCAAACATTTGTGAGCTCACTTGATTGGCTCTTGCGAGCCCGTACTGATACCGCCGCTTTCGAGCAGAATAAACTCGTGTCGGCCTTCCATGTCCGGTCAGAACTGCCAGTTCTGAAACGAGTTACGCAAATTAGCCGGGTCGGGAAAGCTCCCGATGACCGGTTGGCGGGGCAGAATACCGCCTCACCTGCCTGATTGCGAGTCACCCGGGATTGGAATTCGGAACTGGTGCCCTGCAGCGTCTTTGCCTTCGATGACAATGTGGTTCGTCGTGACGTCAGTTCGGGCTCGGATGCTGATTGCCAGCTGGCATTTGTCCTCGATCGCGTTGATTTCTCGACGTTTTCGATTGCTCAGGTAATCGGCAACTTCGTGTTCGACTTCGACAGAAAGGTGCTCAATTTCATCACGAGACGCGGCGGTGATGAGAGCCCTCATGATTTCAATGGCCGCGCTCTCGGCCGTCTTGACCAGACCCGTCCCGTTACAGCACGGGCAGTCTTTATAGATACTTCGTCGTAGAGACGGTCGGATTCGTTGGCGAGTCATCTCGATCAGTCCGAACGGGCTGATTCGGAGGACTTTCGATCGGGCACGGTCTCTGAGCATGGCGTTGCGCAGTGCTCGTTCGACACCGCGTCGGTGTTTTTCTTCCCGCATGTCGATGAAGTCGATGACGATGACGCCGCCCATATCGCGGAGGCGGATCTGGCGAGCAACTTCTCCGGCAGCACGCAGGTTTACCTGGTAGGACGTTTCTTCAGCGTCGTCGTCAATGCGGAAGCTTCCGCTGTTCACGTCGATGGCGACCAGCGCTTCCGTCTGGTCAATCACGATCGAGCCGCCGCCCTTGAGTGGAACGGTTCGGTTTTGAATTCGCGAGATCTCTTCTTCGATCTGATACTTGTGGAAGATCGATTCCTGTCCCGAGTAGTGCCGGATTCTGTCGACGCGGTTCGGAAGCACGGCCTTCATGAATTCGCACGCCCGTTCGTACGCCTCTGGTTCATCGATCCAGATTGAGTCGATATCGCTGCTGAAGATGTCTCGGATTGTCCGAGTGATCATGTCGCTATCCTGATAGATATCGACGGGGGCAGATGTACTGCCGATTCGCTTGAAGATCACTTTCCAGAGCCGGATCAGGTAGTGCAGATCCCGCTCGAGATCTTCCTGCGAACGTTCCAGTCCTGCAGTTCGAATAATGAATCCGAGCCCCGGAGGTGGATCGAGTTCGACGAGCTGTTTTCGAAGCTTCCGACGAGCATCGTCATCGGCAATCTTCCGGCTGACACCGACTCGCTGCAGACCCGGCATGAGGACGAGGTATCGGCCTGGAATACTGATATAGGTTGAGAGAGTTGGGCCTTTTGAACCGACACCCTCTTTAATCACCTGAACCAGTACTTCGCTGCCTTTCCGGAGGATCTCCTGGATCGGCGGCT
>Ga0316209_1003183_pt1 | contig 11627 bp, 8 predicted proteins | sample 6monopyrite_MG_FD_204945 | JGI IMG/M metagenome (GOLD analysis project Ga0316209, IMG submission 204945) | Microbial mat bacterial communities from mineral coupon in-situ incubated in ocean water Damariscotta River, Maine, United States -... | ecosystem: Environmental > Aquatic > Marine > Coastal...
GTCTTTTGGTATGGTCGTGATCGTCATTTTCAGAATGTTCTTGTGCAATGCCGTTAAGTACAAAGCTGAAGAGCAAAAGTACCGTTAAGGCTGTTTTCTTTAATTTAATTTTATCCAATGATTTTGCAAGATCCCGGAAACGGGTCTTCCCGAAGAACATGATTCCCATGAGACCTGCATACAACAGAAAATACCCGATATAAGTTATCCAAGTACCCCAGAAATCATGGTTCACTGAAAGCGTTGTTCCTCGTTCATCAGAGTCAAAACCAGACTGAAAGAAGCGATACCCTTTATGGTCCAAAATATGGTTCATGAAAATGTCATAATCAAAAGAACGCTCATCCTCAACGGTTACCTTGCTCATAAATGAGGCATAACCTTTTTCGGTTCCCGGATATTTCTCAGCAATAAAGTCATTCAGTTTTATACTAAAAGGAAGTTCATATACTTTGGAACCGTAGGCCATTGAAATACTCAAACCGCCTACTTTTATCTTCTCAGAAAAGATTGATGTGCCCTTGCCCCCCAATATTTTTTGTTGCACGGTTTCACCCTTACTTGAAACCTCTACTACCAAAGCATCTTGGGTAATTGGGGTCATCTCAGCCTCAGGCACTTTTACGACTCCAAAAGAGCCTCTTACGATAGGTTCAGGAATCACAAACTGCATCCCGGCTATATTATATAATGACCTTAATTGTAAAGATTGTAAGCTGTCTTTAAACACATTCCCACGAAATTTGTCGGCCATTCTCATAAAGTCTCCCACAAAGGTAGATTTTATCAAATAAGTGCTGTCAGTCTTGAAAATATTAATAGCCCCCTCAGTTTCGTTATTCAATGAAAAAAGAACGTTCTGAATACTGGTGACCTTACCATGTTCCAAATAATGTTCACGGCGCTGACCATCACCGGCTTCAACAATTTTCAGGTATTCAATACCGTTTTCAACCGGCACCAAACCTTTTTTAGCTCCCTTTATAAAATCAACATATGAAATGGTAATAGGTTGACCATTGAAATCACTTTGCCACGGCAGGTTCGACTTTAATGCTTCAGGCGTAACGATTAGATCATCGTGCAAGGTTTTTCTGCGTGGTTCACCATCTATCTCCCCATCGATATATGCAATGAGAAAAGTTTTATCTGAATAAAAGACCTTTTCAGAATTACCCTCACGAATAGGCATCATTCCCTCAAAACTAATATAACGGGTAACGAAAGCGCCTAGGATAATCAATATCCAAGAAAGGTGTAAAGTCAAAACGGGCCACTTTTCTTTTCGAAGCAATTTATATTTTGAAATATTACCAATAAAATTGATTACAAAGAAGACCATTATAACTTCGAACCAAGTGGCATTATAAATCCAAATTCTTGCCGTTTCGGTACTGTACCAACTTTCAATGAAGGTACCAAAGGCCATGGCGGTTGCAAAAACAATAAAAAGTAAGGCCGTTAAACGGGTCGAAAAGAATATTTTCTTGAACAAATCTTTCATAAGTATTATAAACTTGCTAATTGCAGAGTGCAAAAATACAGAATTTTGTAGAGAATACAGTTCGTATTTAAATTGATGATTTTGCCAATTTAATTTACATTAATCACCACGCATAACTTTTAATTTTGGAAGGTATTCCCAACTTAACCTACAAATATTCAACATTTTACGGATTGTGAAAATAATAATAACCAAAATATTGTAAAATGGATAGGGAAACTTTTATCCAAAAAACGACCGATGCAAAGCACACTGTAATACCGTGCAATTCGCTAATTGGATATTCCAATTCCGATGATGGTGGAGAAAATCAAAATCCTGAGCCAGATGCAAACGCCAATTGTTTGGCCAATAGCATGGCCATGTCCATTCGAAGTAAACATGGACACTACTTAACCGCTACTAAGACTGATGTGCAATCAGTGACTGCCAATACGTACTCCATTCAAGGTGCTTCAGGCCATGACCATTGTTAAAGTTTGACTACAGCCAATTTTACTGCACTATAGAGCAATGCTACCATTTAAGTTACCTCTTCCAAGAATGCTGGCCACATACACTCAGTTCAGGTGTCCTGTGCTTAACATATAATCTAAAAAGGGAATTTTAAGGGACTGCATTTACATGTGGGCATTTTTTATTTATTGATATCATATAGACTTTAGTGATACTTTTTTTAATTCTTCAACAAGAATGATTATATCACTATTTTCGCAGTATGATTAGCACGGTAATCCTAGGAACTGGTAATGTGGCCAAACATTTGTTTGAGGCATTCATGTCCCAAAATGGTATTGAGGTCATTCAAGTTTATGGTCGTAGTCTAAAAGCCTTATCCTATTTTAATAATCAAATAAATACATCTTCTGATTTATCCAACATTAAAGAAGCTGATATTTATTTAGTTGCGATTAGTGATGATGCCATATCTGAGGTTTCAAAGTTTTTGGTAGATAAAAGAGGGCTTATTGTACATACTTCAGGAAGTATTCCTATGAACGCATTACCCAATAAAAATAGGTGCGGGGTTTTCTATCCATTGCAGACGTTTAATGCCCATAGAAAAGTAAATTTCAAGGAAATCCCCATTTGTATTGAAGCGGGGAATGATCAAGATTACGAACTTCTGAATGCATTGGCTTCAGCGATTTCGGACAAAGTGGTTCAAATTGACACCGACCAAAGAAAGGTATTGCATCTGGCTGCGGTTTTTGCAAATAATTTTACCAACCATATGTACCATATCGCCCATGAAATCTGCATTCAAAATGATGTTCCATTTGAATTGCTGCTTCCTTTAATCAACGAGACCGCGACCAAGATTCAGGATCTATCCCCCTTGGATGCCCAAACAGGACCCGCCAGGAGAAATGACAAGGGTACCTTTGGAAAACATTTGGCACAATTAAAAAGTAAAAAACACAATAACATATATACTCTCTTGAGTAAATCAATCCAAAAAACCTATGGAAAAAAGCTATAAGCAATATTTAAAGGACATAACCACTTTTGTTTTTGATGTGGATGGTGTTTTTACTGACGGTACCGTTCTAGTTACTACCAAAGGGGAGCTATTACGTAAAATGAGTGTCAAGGATGGATATGCACTTAAAACAGCAATCTTGAAAGGATATAATGTCTGTATTATTACTGGGGGTACCAATGAGGGTGTAAAAGAACGGTTAAAGGGCCTTGGGGTAACAGCGTTCTATATGGGTGCACATCGCAAAGAAGAACCCTTGGAAGAGTATTTGGATGTTTATGACATTGCCCCGGAAAACGTCCTATATATGGGAGATGACATGCCTGATATTCCGCCTATGAACATGATTGCCTTGCCTGCTTGTCCTCAAAACGCAATTCAAGAAGTAAAAGCGGTTTGCAAATATATTTCGCATAAAAATGGTGGTGAGGGCTGTGTTCGTGATGTAATAGAACAGGTATTAAAAGTAAGGGGCGATTGGTTGGATAATTTTAGTGCAGGAAATGATTAAGTATGTGGAATGATAGGTTGAAAGGTTACAATATTATATTAGCCTCTGGATCCCCTAGAAGAAAACAGTTCTTTGAGGATATGGGGCTCGATTTTGAAATACGCATCAAACAGGTTGAGGAAGTGTATCCTTCGTCATTAAAAGGAAGTGAAATCCCGGATTATCTTGCTGAACTAAAGGCTTCAGCTTTTGATGGTTCTCTTGTACATAATGATATATTGATCACCTCGGATACTGTTGTTTGGTATAAAGGGAAATCTCTCGCCAAACCAATTGACATCAATGAAGCCTGCGAAATGTTAACAGAATTGTCAAATGATTGGCACGAGGTTATTACCTCCGTTTCCTTTACGACCATTACCTCCCAAAAAACAGTTAATCATACTACAAGAGTTAAATTCAAAGTACTTACCCCTTATGAAATTCAATACTATGTGAAAAGGTATAAACCCTTTGACAAAGCCGGCGGTTATGGCATTCAAGAATGGATCGGGCTCATAGGTATTAAAGAAATTCAAGGCTCCTACACTAACGTGGTTGGGCTTCCTACCCAATTAGTTTACAAAACGTTAATGAATATGGTAAGCTAATGGATTTTAACTAGTTTTATCAAAAATAACAAATGAAAAAGTGGATTAAATTCGAATTGTCAATTGTTCTATTTGCAGTAATAATAGGAACTTTTGAATCATGCAATGAGATAGTTGCCAGAAACAACGAGGATACTTCAACAAATGAAACAATTGTAAAGCCCAATCCAAGAAAACCGCTGTCCAAAGAATTCAAAGAATACTGGTATGCTGGCAATGCCGAAATAACTTCATACAAATTAGAACAGGCAAGATACGGAGAATTGAGGGTGGGCACATCTGTTTTGATCTATGTAACCGAGCCATTCCTTGCAGATAAACAAGTGAAAGCCGACCGAAGCAATCCAGAAAACATTTCTGTGCTCAAGCTAAATAGCACCAAAAAATACCTTACGGGTATTTATCCTTATTCGATAATGAGCAGTAGTTTTTATCCCGTTCATGATAACCAGCAAGCATTAAAAGTCACTTTCTCAGCCCAAGAATGGTGTGGCCAAGTCTTTGCCCAAATAAATAATCGTGAAAAGTTCAAAATAAAGACCTTTTCCTATTTTGAAAGTGAAGGGGATAATGCCTTTGAATTGGACAAGAATGTAATGGAAAATGAACTATGGAACAGGATTCGAATCAACCCACTTGATTTACCTGTTGGGGAATTCAAGATGATTCCTTCTTTAGAATATGTTAGATTGGCCCACAAGGAGTTAAAAGCATATAATACAATTACAACTTTAACCAAAATGGATGGCATGAATACCTACAAAATAACCTATCCATCACTTGAAAGAACCCTTGAAATCAAGTTCAACCTTGCTTTTCCTTACGCTATACACAGTTGGTCAGAAACCTTTAAAAGTGGTTTTGGCAATAAGGCTAAAACCATGACTTCAAAAGCCACTAAAATCAAAACCATAAAAACACCTTACTGGCGGCAAAATGGAAGTAACGATATATCCTTGCGAGATACTTTAGGGCTATAATTTATGGAAGATTTTATTGCAATTAACCAACAAGAGATTTTAGCAACAACCATAGCATTTGTTGTATTGTTGATATTGAAATTTGCCAGCACCAAAACAATTCGCAAAATTGGTAGAATAAGTGACTTAAATAAAGCTCGTACACGGTTGATCATTAAATATGTATCCATTGCCTTATTCACTATAGGTATTGGAGCAGTGATTTTTATCTGGGGAGTTGACTTTCAAGAAATCGGACTGTTGTTCTCGTCGGTCTTTGCCGTGATTGGCGTTGCCATGTTCGCTTCATGGTCCATTTTGAGCAACGTTACTGCCGGAATTATCCTATTCTTCTCATTTCCTTTTAAAATTGGCGACAGAATTCGAATATTAGATGGTGATTTCCCGGAAGAAGCAGAAATTTTAGATATAAAGGCCTTCCATCTTTATTTAAGAAAAGACAACGGAGAGTTGGTTACCTACCCCAACAATCTTTTGCTACAAAAAGGCGTGGCACTTACAGTAAAAAATAGTGCTTCTGACGATGATGGACTTTAGATTTTTCTTCTTGTTAAAGAAAATGTAAATGTTGCCGGTTGCTTGGCTTTCTTTATATCTTTGGGAACCGACTAAAACAAAATCATGCGAAATTTATTGGTATCCTGTTTAGGAACCCTTTTGTTTTTTAATAGTTCATTTGCACAAGCTCCCAAAAAGAATTCTTCATCGGATATATATCATTCAATTCAAAAATTGAATTTTTTGGGGTCGGCCTTATACATTGCGGCCCATCCTGATGATGAGAATACAAGGCTGATCTCATACCTATCAAATGAGGTAAAAGCAAGAACGGCTTATTTATCACTTACTAGAGGTGATGGGGGGCAAAACCTAATTGGACCTGAATTGAGAGAACTTTTGGGTGTATTGCGTACACAGGAACTTTTGGCAGCAAGACGAATTGATGGTGGGGAACAGTTTTTTACAAGGGCCAATGACTTTGGTTACTCAAAACATCCCAATGAAACTTTGAAATTATGGAACAAAGATTCTGTGTTGAGTGATGTGGTGCGAACCATACGTAAATTCAAACCCGATGTTATCATCAACCGATTTAACCATAGAACGCCAGGTTCTACCCATGGTCACCATACATCATCAGCCATGTTAAGTGTTGAGGCTTTTGATTTGGCTAGCGACCCTACCTCCTACCCAAACCAACTTAAAAAGTTGGATACCTGGCAACCCAAAAGATTGTTCTTTAATACGTCGTGGTGGTTTTATGGCAGTGAGGAAAAATTTAAGGAGGCAGATAAATCAAATATGTTGAGCTTCGATATAGGGGTTTATTATCCTTTACTTGGCCTATCTAATAATGAAATTGCTTCTTTGGCAAGTAGTCAACATCTCAGCCAAGGGTTTGGGAGACTTTCTACACGTGGTAGTCAGAATGAATATATAGAATTATTAAAAGGTGATTTACCTGAAGATAAAAGCAACATTTTTGATGGCGTAAATACAACTTGGTCCCGTGTTGAAGGGGGCAAGGCCGTAGGTGATACCCTTTATGAAATTGAAAAAAACTTCGATTTTCAAAATCCATCCATACATTTAACAAGTTTATTGGAAGCCCATGAATTGATCCAAAAGATACCTGATGCGCATTGGAAAAATATAAAATCCAAAGAGTTGGAAGATATCATAGCATCTATAACAGGCTTATATATTGAAGCTTCATCGCAGAATGCCATCGCCAACCCGGGAAGTAAGGTCAAAGTAAATATTGAGGCATTAAATCGGAGCAACGCTCGAATCATATTAAAATCAATTGCAATCGGTGAGATCTTTTCTGAACAAAAAGATGTGGTGCTCCCTGAGAATGAAAAAATCAATCTAAACATTGATTTGAATATTCCTAATAACACTAAATATACAAGTCCTTATTGGCTTGAAAAAAAAGGAACATTAGGAATGTATACCGTTGAAAACCGTGATTTAATTGGGAAACCGGAGACTCCGTCTGCTTTTATGGCCACATTTAAAGTTGATTTTAACGACTATCAAATTACATTCATAAAGCCGATAATCCATCGTTATTCAAAACCAGATAAAGGGGAATTGTATCAACCTTTTGAAATTTTACCTGAGGCCACGGCAAGTTTCAGCGATAAGGTCGTGATTTTTGCAGATGGTAAATCAAAGAAAATTCCAATCGCCATAAAAGCCCATCGAGATAGTATTAAAGGGGATGTCGTATTTTGTTACTCTAAAGGATGGAAGGTTGACCAAGAAAGTAAACCTTTCGAAATTGCCAAAAAAGGGGATGAACAAATAGTGGTTTTCGAATTAACGCCACCTGCCAATGAGGATGAAAGTTTTATTTCACCCATAATCAAAATAAATGGTAATGAACTTTCCAAAGAATTGATCACTATTAATTATGATCATGTTCCGGCACAATCCATTTTATTTCATTCTGAGGCCAAAGTGGTCCGGTTGAATATCCAAAAGGTAGGAGAGCATATTGGGTATATAGTGGGTGCAGGCGATGAAGTACCCAGAAGTTTGGAACAAATTGGTTATCAAGTCCATACAATTGACCCAAATACAATCAATGCGGAAACATTGAGCAAATATAGTGCGATTGTTGTCGGCATACGGGCATATAATATCGTCCCTGAATTAAAGTTCAAACAGAAGTATTTATTCGAGTACGTTGAGAAAGGTGGTAATTTGGTGTTACAATACAATACAGCAGGAAGATGGAGTGCACAATTTGAAGATATAGCGCCCTATCCGCTAAAATTATCAAGAGACAGGGTTACAGATGAGAATTCTTCAGTACAAATCATTGCTAAAGACCATGAATTGGTAAACTATCCGAATAAAATTACAGCATCTGATTTTGAGGGTTGGGTTCAAGAACGTGGCCTTTATTTTCCCAATGAATGGGATGACAAATTCACACCTATACTATCTATGAAGGATGAAGGTGAGGAGGCAAAATTGGGTAGTTTATTAATTGCTCCCTATGGAAAGGGCAATTACATTTATACGGGATTAAGTTTTTTCAGGGAATTACCAGCAGGTGTATCAGGAGCCTATAAGTTATTCGCCAATATGCTATCTGTAGGAAAGGAAAATGTTGCTAAAAAGACCAATACAAAAGGCTAAGTATGCTAGATAAACTTATTTGGAAAAAGGAATATTCTTTGGTGTTGCTATTGAACATCATCTATATATTGGTTTTTGGTTATCTAATGATATCTTTTACATGATATGGAGACATTAGATTGGATTATTCTTTCAGGTACGCTTTTATTCATCGTTGTCTATGGAGTATGGAAAACTCGCGGGAGTAAAGACGTTAGCGACTATGTTCTTGGCGGAAATCAGTCAAAATGGTGGACAATAGGGTTATCCGTAATGGCTACCCAAGCAAGTGCAATTACCTTTCTTTCCACCCCTGGACAGGCTTTTCATGATGGCATGGGCTTTGTTCAATTTTATTTTGGGTTACCCCTTGCCATGATCATCATCTGCTTGGTATTCGTGCCTATTTATCATAAGCTAAAGGTATATACAGCTTATGAATTCCTTGAAAACCGATTTGACCTTAAGACCAGGTCTCTGGCTGCTATACTATTCTTATTACAACGTGGTCTTGCCGCAGGTATTACAATTTTTGCGCCTTCCATTATCTTATCCGCCGTTCTTGGTTGGGATTTAAGGACCTTGAATATTATTATTGGAACATTAGTAATAATTTATACCGTATCAGGAGGCACCAAAGCGGTAAGTGTTACCCAAAAGCAGCAAATGTTCATTATTATGACCGGTATGTTCATAGCCTTTTTCTTTATTTTAGGTTACTTACCTGAAGATATAGGGTTTAGCAAAGCACTTAAAATTGCCGGGGCCAGTGAAAAGCTTAATATTTTGGACTTTAGTTTCGATACCAAAAGCAGATATACTTTTTGGAGTGGAATTACTGGTGGTCTCTTTCTCGCATTAGCCTATTTCGGTACTGACCAAAGTCAGGTGCAACGTTATTTATCTGGAAAATCAGTTAGAGAGAGCCAATTAGGGTTAATATTTAATGGAATATTCAAAATACCCATGCAGTTTTTCATTCTGTTAGTGGGCGTAATGGTATTTGTTTTTTATCAATACAATGCTTCTCCCCTCAATTTTAATCCTTCAGCTACGCAGGGAGTTTTAAATTCTGAATATGCAGATGATTACAAAGTGCTACAAAAAAGACAGGTCGTCCTGGAATCTGAAAAAACCATTGCCCAAAATAAATTCTCCACAGCACTGGACCTAAAGGAATACACAGCAATTGAAGCTGCCAAAATGCAAATAATCAGTATTAATAGAAAAGATAGTACTAATAGGGCAGCGGCGAAAACTATGATTAAACAAGCCGATGATTCCCTTGAAACCAACGATAAGGATTATGTGTTTATCCACTTTATTTTAAATAATCTACCAAAAGGTCTTATTGGCTTATTATTAGCCGTGATATTATCAGCTGCAATGTCTTCCACAGCATCAGAATTGAATGCATTGGGAACCATTACCGCCTTGGATTTATACAAACGAAATAAAAAGGAAGTTCTACCGGAGAAACATTATGTACAGGCTTCCAAAGCCTTTACATTACTATGGGGTGTGGTTGCTATCTTAATAGCTTGTGTCGCTAATCTCTTTGATAATTTAATACAATTAGTGAATATCATCGGCAGTATATTTTATGGTAATGTACTTGGCATTTTCCTTTTGGCATTTTTCTTTAAATATGTCAAAGGCAATGCCGTATTCTTTGCTGCCATTTTAACACAAGTATTAATCTTTATTACCTACTACAACCTAATTCATATTTATCCTTCAGGTCAAGAAAAATTGGGGTATCTATGGTTGAATTTTATAGGCTCCGCTCTGGTTATTTCAATAGCCTTCGTTTTTGAGGCATTTGACAGGTTATTGAAAAAACCGGTAGTAAGTCCTTAATCAAAACAAACTTAGATTAAAAAGCCCCTACAAAATTGCCGGGGCTTTTTAAATTGATCAATTTACTGGTTCTATTTGATAGGTCTTATCACATAACTATACGATAAGTTCCCAGGTTGAATTTGGTATTTATCCAAAGCCATAAAGCCCCAACTATTATCTCCGCCCACACCCATTTGTTTGTAGTCGATGTTAATATTGACCAAATCACGTTTTTCAATATCAACAGTATGCCGTTGCTGTTTTGTTTCCCCTGGGTCAAAATCATTATTATATTGGTGATGAGCACTAAATTCAAACAATTGAGGAGCGAAAATCTCAATCCCCGTTCCAGCTTCATTGGTAAAGGTTACCCAACGCACATCTGCCCTATTTCCATTTTCCTGCGGGCGTATATATGGGAAATATAAATCCTCAACATTGGAATCGTATTTACCCACCATGGCGGAAGTTTTGCGGTCTTGATAATTCTCATGAGGGCCCCTACCATACCAATTAACTTTTTGATATTCATTTTTGATTATGAAGTTATTTCCGAATCGTGGTAGCACAGGTAAATCATTGGAAATATCAGTTAATAACGTCGTAACCTTTATTTCTCCTTTATCATTAACATCATATGTAATACTTACTTTACCATTTACATCGGGCAAATCAAAAGAGGCAGTTATACTAACATTTTCATTTTCTATATTAAACGGACTTTGGGTCATTTTTAGTTCTTCAATGGTCCTGTTATTTTCACCTGATTCCACGGCTATCTTCAACAAATTTTGATTTTTGGTAGCATCATTCCAGGCTTTCAGTTTTTTTGGCATATTATATCCAAAGTCATTGTCTACAGTTGCCCTCCAAAAATTAGCTTCGATACCTTTCAATAGAAGATTTCCATTACCGTAGTCAATTGAAGTAATTGAACCTTCCTCAGTATCGAATTGTACCTCAAAGTCGTTTCCCTTGATAATAACCAAATTATCACTGGAAGTTAATTCCAGTCCGCTCCCTGAATCGTTCTTTGAAAAAGTTTCAGGTGTAAAATCGGATAATTGAAATTGCTCATAAGCCAACAAGTGTTTTGCAGGTACCAATGGTGCTGCTTCCTTGGTGTTTGCATAAAGATTCAGGAAATATTCAGCTTTTGGATTCTTTAATTTTGGTAGCTCAATACGAACAGATTTTGATGTGCCAGCTGACACATCGAGCACTGGTAATTGACCGGTAGCCGCTTCCTTACCATTTTCATACAATTTCCAACTAAAATCAAATATGTTCAAATTGGTGAAATCATAATTATTTTTAATCACTATTTCACCAGTCTTGGCATTCTTACTTTCAAATTTCACATATTGATAAACTTTCTTTACCTCGTATAAAGACGGATGAGCGCTCCTATCCGGGTTCACAACTCCATTTAGGCAGAAGTTGACATCGTTCTGGTAGTCCATACCACCCAAATCCCCTCCATAGGCCCAGTAACCCCTTCCATCTTCAGTTTTGGTAGCAATTCCTTGATCAACCCAATCCCAAATAAATCCGCCTTGCAAGACATCATATTTCTCAATTACGT
>Ga0316209_1003185_pt1 | contig 11622 bp, 12 predicted proteins | sample 6monopyrite_MG_FD_204945 | JGI IMG/M metagenome (GOLD analysis project Ga0316209, IMG submission 204945) | Microbial mat bacterial communities from mineral coupon in-situ incubated in ocean water Damariscotta River, Maine, United States -... | ecosystem: Environmental > Aquatic > Marine >...
AAAAGCCAGATCATGCGTCAGGGCTTCCAGACTCTTTCATGAAGACACCCGCAGCGGTTGCTACAGCAACACCAACGCCTGCAATAGCTTCGCCTTCTTCTTGAGATAGGCCAAAGATTGCAACCGCAAGGCCGCTAAGTGCTAACCAAGTTGATTTTTCTTTTAGTCGATTGATGATTGTTTCCATTGTTTTAGTCCTTTCGAGTTATTAGGCAATAAAAAAGGTGGCATGTGCCACCGATAACCGCGATTAAAACTGCTAGAACCAGTGCTATAAAGAAGCAGGCTCCGGCAATAATTCCTTGTATTCGTGCAAGCCGTGACGGGTTTTTATCCGTCCCGAGTTCGGCGCAATTGTCAGCACCTCGCGGCGGTTTTCGCCGTTTCTGGTGTGAGATATATGAATCCATTCTATCGGCTTGCCCCCTCTCGTTTTCACCTCATAGATAAGTTGATCAAATGGCAAATTGTCCTGCACTGATAGGGCTAAGGCCGCATCAAAGACTGGCAGGCCGCGCACAATAAAGTCAGCCGCTTCACCGTACATATGTTGACTTTGTGCAGCCCCGCCAATGAGCCGGTTAAGGGTCGCACACCGAAAACCAGACGTGATTAAAATAGGCTTGTTAAACAGCTTTCGGGCAGGTTCTAACACTTTACTTGCCAGCGCCTTCAAGTTGGCAATTTCGCATTCTTCACGCGGGATATTGTAAAGGCCATGCTTGTTTGCTGTAGTGCTCTTTGTGAACTCTTGAAGCTGAAAATGTGGTGAAAGTTGCATACGGAGATCAAATTCACGCATATCAGGACCGTATCTCATAAGATAATTCTTGCTCTAAAAACTTGAGGAGATCGAAAGCAATTTCCCGAGCCTCTTGTTTTGTTAATTGTTTGTGTAGGAACTTATTATCGGCCGATATGCAAAGCTCTATCTTGTCGCAATCTGGCTTGCGGGTGTAGGCTCTAGGCACTAATCATCTCGGGCCTAACCTCATTGGTAGCGACCTGCCCAAAATCTTTATGATACGTGATGCTTGTAGCTTTGCGCTCTGCATACCAACCGCCACGGCTGGCGTGGGAGTCTCTTGCGCTTAATGTGTTGTGTTGCCAAACGGTTATGCCCGAGTGCTCTTTCATGTCTCCGTGGTGGTTATGCCCCGTATGTATAACCCTGTATGTTGTGCGTCCCCAAATTTCCGAAAATTCAGTTGCAAACAATATCGGTAGCGCTTCTTTTTTCTTTGTGTGGCTATGAGAAAAACCTATCATGCACTTACCCCACTCATACACATAGTAAGGCAATTCACTATCGTTTACTGATATGCGTGGTTCGTTTTCATACACGGCCTTGAACATTTTCCGCAACCACACAGAAGAAGCCATGTCGTGATTGCCTTCAGCCATAATAACATGAACATGCTCGTGCTTCTCAAGGGCCATTGAAACAAGCTGTCTAAGAACAGTTATTGCGGCCTCTACTATCTTCGAGAAACGCCCGTCTTGATCCAGCACGTGGCCGCTGGTTGGTGTAACTGGCAAAAGCCCGTCACTGTGTAAAAAATCCCCTAGCTGCCCTATAATGCATGTATGTGTATCGGGGGACCCCGCCATCATTGCCGCGAAACTTGCAATAAGCGTCTTTGTAGCAATATTTAAATCCCAATCAGCGCCACCCTCTTTATGCCAAGCAAGCATTCCAAGGTGATAATCTGTAATTGTGTATTGATTGCACAAGTCAGCAACAACATTGACGGGCGGAGGGGTGGGGGCTACCCTTGGTATATCCGCGCACATTGCCGTATATGCTTCTTGCAATATTTCGGCTTGTCGCTCTTTATCTTTGCTTGACTTGACCCACTGTAACTTAGCCTTGCCGGTGCCAGTATCCACGAGGGAGGAGATGCCTGTAACCGCAAAACCTTCCGGCACTGGATAGTTAACATCGTATCCGGTATGAAAACCTCGACTGATTGCAACACCAAGTCGGTGCTTATAAGTGTTCTCGCGCATACCTAAAGAGCGAGCGGCGGCGGCTTTATTTTGGCCGCAAGATACGTAAGCATCAGCAGCCTCGCGAAGCTGCGAGTCAGTTAAAGCAGGTGTTGGCATAGGAAAGCCTTATGTTAGAAGAATTTATCAGCCAGCAGAAAGCCGCTGATTGCCAGAGATAGCGCTAAAAACCCCGCTATCATTTGGTACAAGATGCCCTTTAATCCCTTTATGTCGTCACGTATGCCTTGGTATCTTTCCGCACATATCTTCTCGTGATCGTCTTGTTTTTGGTTATTTCTAACACCGATTTCAACAGCCTTGTCAGCCTTTGAATCTGCTGTTTTTGCAATAAGGAAAGCCTCTTGCGCCAAATCGCTACCCATCAAAGAGTCTCCTCTGCTCGGGTAAAGACAACCTCAGCCGCCGTTGCAAGTGCAAGCCGATCGTCTACACGGCTAACAGCTAAGTGCGTGTTACTTGTTGGGGTGTCGTCAGTGTTGATAAAGTCAATAGGCAATAAGCCGGTCACAGTGGTTGTGCCGTTTGCTGTGGCGGCGTCTAGCTTGTTGGTGTACGTATCCAATGACAAGCCAGAAACCGCGTCACTTGTTCCTTGTAACCGAGCTAGTGCATTCTCGCGAAACAACCACTTTTCGGCGTTGTATATCTTGCGAATTTGTGCAGCGGTTAGGGCGTAGGCACTGATTCGTATGGGAGCTATGCTATCATCCCAAAAATTAGCAGCATCAGCGCGCCGTCCGACCTCTAATAACGCTGATGCATTACTTAAACTTCCTGCCGCGTTCGTGACAGCTCCTGTAGAGTGCTCTACACCATCCGCATACACACGTAAGGTGGCTCCGTCCCTGACCGCAAAAAACAAATGCCAGTTTCCATCATTGAAAGTCACTGTAGTCGCAACAAGATCGGAAGTAGCAAAACCATCATCTGAAATCTGAAATCTTAAAGTGCCTCCACTACCAAACAACCTAATAGCAGAACCTGAGAACGCAGCACCTGTCCAATTAGCTCTATCGAAAATTGTACCACCAGATCCGGTAAACTTGATCCAAACGCCAACACAGAAGTCACCCGTACCGAAGTCAAAGTCAGCATCGTAAGCGCGCGATAGGTAGTTGCTCGCACTAAACCCACTAGCGGCGTATACCCCCGAACCACTAACAGCTTCTCCGAATGTTACAGTACCATTTTCAGTTAGATCATTACCCTTAACGCTCCGATCTAGGGTTTTACTATTAGCGAGCCAACACCCCCGAACATCTCCATATTGATTAGGCGCGTTAAAGTCCTTCGTGATCTGTGAAATGCCGCTAGTCGTTCCACCTGTTACGTAATCAACAGTAAAAATGCCCTCGTTAGTTCCAACCGTGAAAACCGCATTTCCTGACCCATCACTTGAATGCAAAACAACGCTCGTAATAGTGCCGCTTATGTGAGGGCCGCTTGTTCCTGCTGTGTCGAAGGTATAATCCGCACTAGTTAAGGCTGTGTCTATACTCGGGATTGTCTCAAAGATATAACCCTTATCCGCAGCACACCAAACCGTGAAACCATCATCCCCAAGCGCTACATCGACTAAATTAATAGCCGCAGTTGCATCGATTACTTCATCAACCTTTGCTAGCGTACCGTTACGGTTAATCCATGATCCACCACCAGCGGTTGGTACTGCAATTGTCGGATATGGAAGACCGGTTGATGTGTCTGTTTCAGCGCCGGATAGGGTGGTGATCGCTGCATCGTTAACTGTAGAGTTTACTATTTCTCCTGTCCCGCTATCAATAAAGTCTGATGCTGAATTTCTATCTTTAAAGTTTGATTTATAAAAAGCATCAACAGACGCGGTTGTCCATCTGATAACTTCTGTAATGTAATTCCATCTAGCAATCCCACGGCCCCCATCCATACCTACAATGATTTCTCCATTTAAAGCAGAAACAGAGGTAACTGTACCTGAAGGAAGATTGAGAGCATTATTAGAGGCCCCAGGGAACACCATCCACATAGGCGTGTCAGCTTTAGTAGCATCATAAGCTGTGACCGTATCACTCTCTGCAACCCACAGTACGAGTGCAGGGTATTCTCTTGTGGCGCCACGTGTCGCGGTGTTTAGGGTCTCATTATACCATGATGTATGTTGTGTTTTTTTAACCCATGCGCCGCCGTCATTATGGGTTCGTACATCATCAAGAAACACACCAAGTACACTAGCGGAACTCGCGACGATCTTGTCAATGGCAGCCCTACCAATAGTGCTAAATGTCACATTACTGGTTGTTGCTAGATACTGGTTTACAGTGCTTAGATAGGTCGCAACAGAAGCAGAACTCGCAAGCTCCCACTTGATCACCGCACCACTTGTTGTGATTGTAAGGGCCGCTGGGCTGCTTTCATCGCGCGTCCCATCTGCTATTATCGTACCAGAAATTGTGTCCCGCGTGAAGCTTGTTCCCGCTGAATTAACAGTACCAACACCCCATTCAACTTGCGCGCCGTCATAGATTACATAATCAATTTCAGCCGCATTGCCGGGATCAATATCAGCAAGGCCCGACATTCCGCCAGCGTCTGCGCCAATACCTAAGGCCCCGGTTCCACCTGTTGTAACAACAGAACCAAAAAAACTTCTATGTGCTAGTGTCATAATTTTACCTTATCCGCAGCGTTCATGCAGAATTTATTCAAAGCCTGCTTCGCTTCGCCTAGCTCAGAAGCCGACTGTATTGCTTGTTTGCAGGACCGTTCGAGAGCATCTAGTTCAGCTAATATGGAATTGGTTTGCTGTATGCGACTTTCTATTTCAGAAGCCACAACGCCAAGCCCCTTACCTTCTTTACTGAGAAATGGGTAATCTTTAGGGTTTGGCTTTTTATCGGATTTAAACCGCTCAACCTCACTTGCCTTTAGCCGGTAAACAGTCTCTTTGCGCGGCGTTAAGACCTTGCCCTCATAGAAGGAGAATTTTTCAGACAAAACAGCAAGAGAAATTTGTTTTTCAGTACTCAAAGCATCCGCTTTGAGTGTTGCTTTATTTTTAGTTTTTAGGGTGGGCGGGGTAGATTTTAAATCTACCTCACACGTATTAATATTGACGCCTTGTGGTATTTCTATTGCTGCCAATTCACCTCCATACTCAGCCTCTTCAACACTTGATAAGCCATGCATAACAGGCCCTTCAAATTCCCCTGTTGTTTTGTCGTAAAAAGCCACAATCATGACAGCACCTGCCAAACATGAAATTTTGCGTCAAATTCATAGCTAGCCGTCCCGGTCGGTACAAAATACCATAAGTACTGAGCTAGCACCTCGTCATTGGCTGGATCGTTAAACTCGATAGAAAAATACGTCCAATTCGTTGTGTAAAGTAGAGGCCCTGCATACACCTGATCGCAACCAGCAGCGGCAGCAGCAGCCCTAGTTGTAGGAGGTGATGTTGACGTATCATTGCGTCGCCATATTTCAATGTCTACTGTGCCCCCCGCCGCAGCATAGTCTCTAATAAATCCAAAATACCTAACGCGAGGCCCACTCATGATTTTGCTTGAGACTTGCACCAAGTTATACAAATCAGCGAGTAAGAAATATTCAGAAGATTTTGTGTCCTTGCCAACAATCATATCACGGTGTGTTAGCTTGTTGGCTGAATTTGCCTCAAGGTGTTGAACCGCTGCCGTGTCAAGGTCTGCCAAATCTCCAATGTTGCGTGTAGCACTTGCAGCAACGTCTGTTCTTGCCAACTTATATCTTTGAGCGATAACGCCTTTAGTGACCATCAATTGTGACCCACCAACAGAACCTGAAACGCTGTTTTCGCGGCCAAGCCAGAAGTCACAAGAATATGTACCATCAGGCACGATTGCAGATTCAATTTTTGCAAGCTCAAAGGTGCTTACATAGTCCCCGTTTTTAGAGGATATTGTAGAGCCACTACTATTTTTAAAAAGGACATAAATCCGCCCTTTTCGTGAACCACTGCCCGATAAGGTCAAGGCAGCGCTCAAAGCGTCCCCAACCTCAAGCCCCATATCATCAAGATCAATAGAGCCTATCTGCGCGTCTGTGTCCGTGTCTGTTGCTGTGATACTGGTGAAAGCTAGCGGATCGGCTACATTTAGGGCCTGCGCCTCAAGCGTTGCTGCGCTTGCCCTGCCTATGCCTATCCAGTCTATATCAAACTCGTCGCTAGAACTTGCAGAAGGGTCCAGCCTAATGCCGGTTATCGTGTTGCTTGTCCAATCATTACCACCCCGCGTAAGGTCGGCCATATCAAAAACAAACGTAATATATTGCCCCTCAAGAAACCGGCGTGTCGTAACCTTCACATAACTATCGCTATAACCATGAGAGACAGTCTTATAATAAATCTTCGCGGTGTCGTAGCGTTTTGCAGCCGCAACCCTGCGCTTTACACGCACCCAAACAAGATTATAAATGCCGCCATTTATTGAAATAGCAGGCGATGTCATGCGCGGGTCATTGCTGGTAGTTGTGATCTGTGCGGCTAGGGTCGTGTGCGAAACCGTCATGTCCGTGAAGGTCCAGCCTAAGCCGTCCCCGGCAAAGTCCCAGCGCTTGACCTGAAAACCCATTCCATCGGCGGTTAGAATGTCGGCGGCAATATCCCCGCCGTCCATATTCTGCCAATTTTGATCAGCAGCCAAACCAACGCGCTTAACGTCTACACCCGATATTTTCCACTTGCCGGACGTGCAATTGCGGATAAGGATAAAGAACTCACCAAACACCGCCCCAGCAGGCGCGGTTATAATGCGCCTTACAGACCCCCATCCCGTTGTAGAGGGGGCGATATTATCGTCGTTAATTCTTTCCTCTAGGTACGTGCCGTTTTTGTCATAGAAGGCAATGCCAACACGCGCATAACCATCAGTCCCACTATCTGCGGTTCCGTACATAGCAACGTTGAAAACTTCGTTAGATGATACGAAAAAGAACCTGTTATGAAGCCGTGCACCGTATTGGCGGTTTTGCCCTGCCCGTGTGCTCGCATATTCCTGAGCGTCTGCTGTGGGCGTATATTCGGCAACCTTTACCGTGTTCCCGTTTGGCAAGGCTACTTTTGCTGTCGGGAAGCTAAAACCGCTTGTTGCTGTCCACGCTTTGTTACTCGACAAATTGCTTGATTGCTTGTTAAACCAAGCATCCTGAACCAGTGCCTCTCCTGAGCTGTCGTATACATCGCCTTGCACACTACCCACAGTACCGGAGTGGTTGCTCTCAGTAATAGACGCCTTGGCGCTGCGGGTAAGCTCCTGTGTGGCCGCATCCCAAGCAAAAGTGGTTGCGTCTTCTTCCTGCAAGTCCACAGTCACGACCGGCGTGCCGGAAGACATATTAACTTGCCGGTCAAGAACCCTGAATGTCTGCGCGCTAATACCTAAATCAGATAATGTAACAGTTACAATATCCCACGGGTTTATTGCCAAGCCTACAGGCATCATTTCAAGCGATAGAACTGGTCTGTGCGCTCTATTTAGCTCTATTTGAGCAAGGCGCTGCCCTATTCTATGGTCTTGCGTGTAGGGTAGATTTAAAGTCTGCGCTCTTTCGCCCTCAGCCGCCAAGGCTGTGCTGTCTATCTGTGCGGGATAATCCGCAGCATTGTATTTTTCATCGGGGTTTATATAGGTGCCTTTTACCGTGTTGAAGCGGTCGGCTTCAGGTGGTAAAGGCAAATAATCTGTAATGGCCCGAATATCATCTTCAGTAATCGTGTAGACACTAGCCGACATATAAGAGCCGTACATGCGCAACTTGCCACCCTGCCACCCCACACGGCCCGCGCAAGATGTCATGACCATTTTAAGGTTATCTAGCTTCGACCTGTTGCAGTCTATCACGCCGTCGAACGTATAACGGGCAATTGTCCCGCCCGCGTTTACTGTCACTGTTTCGTCGCAGTGGTTTGCGAGCGCCACAATATCAGAAAGCTCGATAGACGCTTCAGGCACGACAACACCTAAGCGGCTATCTCGCAGAATATCATAAGCCACCAGCGCGGGGTTTTGGCTATATTCCCATGTGGTGTTATCGTCTATTCTGTGCGTACCAGAACCGCCAATAGCCGTTTGTGTACTGTCAAGGCGTGGGTCATATAGATTAGCCCCCTGAATGTCTGTGCGGGCGTTCCTGATAGTGCCTATGCCGTATGGAAACACCTCAGTGTCATAAACGGCTTTCAGGACATAATAGGATTGCTCTGTAAGTTTGTGTGAGCTTGTCCATGTGGCAGAAGCGGTTGTTAGCCACCCATCCGCCGTGGTTTGTGCGCCGGTGTATGTTTTTAGATAAAGCTTATCCGCATATTTACCCGTCGCGTTGCCGTTGCCGTCAAAAGAAACCGCTTCATCATTCAGATAGAATGTGCCGAAACTATCGACGGGGTGCGGCGCAACAACCCTTGCAATAACAAGTGTGTCGTTTGGTACATCATCCCCGCTTGTGCTGTCGTAAGCTGTGATAAAGACTTCATCACCACCAACACGGGCGGAACCGTACACCTTGCGGTAAACATCGTAACTCTGTGTGACGGCGAACTTTTGGCCCGCCTGCTGCTGAACATCTGCAAGCTTTGGCTGTGCAAGCGACATAATGCCGCCATAAACCGCCCCGATCAAACCGCCCGCTATTGCCCCGGCAACAGTTGCCGTTAATCCTATACCTATACCAGCAGCAGCACTGCCCACACCTGCCGCAACACCACTAAGGAAGCCTGCGCCAAGCCCACCAGTGCCAATTATGAACGCACCAGCAAGAATGCCTATACCAATACCCTTAGCAATCTTACTCATGACCGAACACCGTCTTAACGCTTGTTAATGGGATTAAGTGCCAACCTTTATCGGTGGGGAATGCAGCCTCTCGACCAACCACAACACCGCAAGCAGCGTTAATACCGTCCCCGCCTTGCACTTCCATGAAAGCGAGATAACCGCGCTTTGCTAAAGCTTTAGGCTTCTGTTTCCAACCATGCTTTTTGCACTGTTTTTTAACAACGGCTTCTAGGTTCTTGCCGCTCTTGAGTATCTTTTTAAGAGCGCCTTTAGCTGTCTTGTAGCCGCGCAACCCACTCATAAGGTCAACGCCGAATGCGTCCCGAATGACAGAGGCCGCAGCCATGCAGCAATCAAATTTTCCAAAGCAAAAAGGTTCGTTTTCTAAAGCGTGTATTGATTCAAAAAGTCGAGCGTAACAATCACTAGAGATAGCGCGCCCCCGATAACCAAGGCCGATAGTTAACCGGTGGTGCATCGCCTATTCTATTGTTGCCGTCCAAGCCCCAAAAAATGTCTTTACTGATAGAATCTGATTTATGGTCATACCCCTTATCACCTGATTGATACCGCTGGTGTTCGTCGTCTGTCATTAAAAGCGGGATAGGCCGTGACAAAAGAGATAAAAAACTATCGATCGTGCAACTTATAGAAGCGTCTTCTTGAGACTTTGACGCGCTCATATGGCTAATCCTACCAGCATAAATAAGGTCCGGCGTTACACCTGAAACAAGTGTTTTACCGTCGTCTTCAAAGAAAGCTGCGTACACATAAGCCGATTGCCCTTGATACGAGATACTTTTAAGCGCTGCTAGGCCGTCTGTGTCAGACCCGTCAAGCTCTTTAAGGCCGTTCAACCGCAGTGTTAAAGACTTAGCCCCGCCCTTAGCATCAGAGGAAATACTACCAATATCCCCAAGGTCGCCGACTCCGGTCCATGTCTGGCTGTCATAGGATAAATCACCGACCCCACCCCATAGATAAGTTGGGTCGCCGTCAAAATCGAGAAACACCAAAGGCAATATGCAAATACTGCCCGAGGTAAGCTCGTCGGTTTTAGCCGTCATGCCTGGGGTGCCTCTTCTACTGCAAAGCTTATGGTGTGGATTTTGTTTTCATTTGATGAAACATTGTATGTTCCATCCATAAGCCTGAAAGTACCCGTTGGGCTTACGGTGGTGATTAATGCATTGTCTGCGACTGCCTCATAAACGGGTGGTGCAACCTCAATCGTGGCGTTGCCTGAGCCGTCGCTGTCAGTGTCAACAAGTACGCGCTTTAACTGCCCACCAAAAGAAATAATGTCCCCGGCTTTAAACAGATCAGTCACGCCCGTAGACCATCCATCCGTTGTAATCGTGGAACCGGTTTGACTGGCACCCGCCACGCGCCCTGTACTATTTGGTGCGTTGCCTGTGATCGATGTAAAATCAGCACTGCCCATCGTGAAAGTGCCAACCACACCATCAAGGCTATCAAGCCAGCCTAACCACTCTTGCGCCTGCACCAAGCTTAAAGGTGGTAGTGTGACAACACATGTCCAGCGGTCGCGGGGCAGCTTTGTTGTGTTCCTAAAGCCCGATAGAGACTGATTATCAATGTGTGAGCGACGAATATGCATATCGCACCGCGCAACCCCTGTTACTGTGGGGAATGCGCGAGGGTAACTTATAGACATAATCACTCCGGCAATAAAAAAGCCCCCTGAAAAGGAGGCTTGTTTTGTGTGTGAGATAAGTTTTAGGTTAACTTATATTTCTTTGTATTTTTCTTCGGTTGCCCGCCAGTCCACATCCTGACCGAGGCGCTTCATGCAATCATTGTATTCAAATCGATAAGCACCCTTGCCCCGCCTTCTTTGACTTAACTTTTCTTGGCATATTTGATTATCGCGCCCCCACGTCGCAGCATTATGGTTAGGCCCCGGCACTGGCTCGAAAGCCCCAACATCATAAGTCGCGCAAGCCGCAACAAAAACAAGCAAGCATATTGATAAATATTTCATGACACCCCCCTTTTTTTTAAGAGGGAGTATTAACTCTTAAATGAAATAGTTTGTCAAATTTTAGCGCCCTAAATCAGCAAGTACAGCGCCTTTTGTGGCGTTCACTATTTCAGGCAAGACAGCCTCAAGCATCGCCCTAACAGTAGGTGCAACAGGCTGCTCAAATGTATTATACTGGCTAACATGAACGCTTGATTGTGCATTTTTGCGCGTTTGCGAAGCGCTGGCAATTGTTGCAGGCCCACCAATGGGAATAAATACACCTTTCCCTGATGTTAGGCTTTCGGTGCCACGTTCGTTCACCATAGCAGGAACAGAGGTTGTCCCACCATTCGCGAAACCGAACAAGGAACCAACGCCGCCAAGAATGCCGCCGCCATTACCACCGCCAAGCGAGCCGAATAGACCTTCAGCAAGGGGGCGCAAAACCGCAAGGCGCAAGGTCATTTCTGCAAAGTCCCTAACAAGGCCTTGTAAAGCGCCGCTAACATCACCATTCAGAAGCGCATCAATACCCCGGCTTTCAAAGCTAGCAGAAAACGCCGCCGCAAATTGTTTGGCGTTCTCGTTAACCTTCTCTTGCACGCCTGCAATATCAGCCGCCGCTTTCTCGTTAATCAGGACAATTGCATCCATTGCCTGCTTTGCGAACATTGGTGTTTCTTGCGCCACCTTTTCCCATTCGGCTATCTGTAGATCAGCAGTCGCTTGGATAGCGCCCTGCATATTACCGTTTGAGCGCATAACGTCGATTTCAAGATTAGATATTGCTAACTGATACCCGTTAAGGGCCTCTTCCATTTCACTGATGGG
>Ga0316209_1003187_pt1 | contig 11615 bp, 8 predicted proteins | sample 6monopyrite_MG_FD_204945 | JGI IMG/M metagenome (GOLD analysis project Ga0316209, IMG submission 204945) | Microbial mat bacterial communities from mineral coupon in-situ incubated in ocean water Damariscotta River, Maine, United States -... | ecosystem: Environmental > Aquatic > Marine > Coastal...
AGAACGTATCTCCATCATGGAACAGGTTCCAGAATTTCTTGAGGAAACGACTTACACCTTCAATACCGTTGGTATTCCAAGGCTTGGCATCTTCCAATGGTCCCAGGAACATTTCGTAAAGACGAAGTGTGTCTGCTCCGTAACGTTCAATGATGTCATCTGGGTTTACAACGTTGTACTTTGACTTGGACATTTTTTCAACTTCCCAGCCGCATTTATAGACCCCTTCAGCCTTTTCAGGGTTTGACCCCCTCCCCGCTTCGCGATACTCCCCCTTTGCAGGGGGAGAGTTGGTGCCTTGATTTACCTTCAGAGATGAACTTTGCTCGGAGTGCCGCTCCCCTCCTGACAAGGAGGGATGTCCCGCAGGGACGGGGTGGTTAATTACAGAGTTTCCATCTGCATCTTCCAGAATGAACTCCGCGTTCTTATATTCGGCTCTTGATGCCCTGAATGCTTCTATGTCTAGTTCGTCATTCTGAACGATGTTGACATCGACATGAATAGCCGTGGTGTCATAATCATCCTTCAGCCCTAGAGAGACAAACTTGCCAGACTTTTTATCTCGATAGAGAAAGTTTGAGCGTCCCTGAATCATCCCTTGATTCACCAACTTCTTAGCGGGTTCATCAAATGGCAAATGACCGAGGTCTTTCAGGAATTTGGTCCAGAAACGTACGTAAAGCAAGTGGCCTGTGGCGTGTTCTGCACCGCCTGCGTAGTAGTTCACATTGCCCCAATAGTCAATGGCTTCTTTGCTACAAAAAGCCTCATCATTATTTGGATCCATGTAGCGCAGATAGTACCAACTACTTCCTGCCCAACCAGGCATGGTGGAGAGTTCAAGAGGAAAGACCCCCCCGGACTTCGGCCACCCCCCCTTTTCAGGGGGGGAGTGGGCGCCTTGATCTAGGTTCAGAGATGAATTTTGCTCGGAGTGCAGCTCCCCCCCTGGAAAGGGGGGGGTAGGGGGGGTCAGTTCATTCTGCACCGCTCCGCGTTTCGGGTCGTAGCCCCAGCCCTTGGCGCGGGCCAGAGGCGGCTCACCTGTTTCGGTAGGCAGATATTCGTCAATTTCGGGGAGGGTTATCGGCAAATGCTCTTCCTTCACAGGATACGGCACGCCATCCTTGTAATAAATAGGAACTGGTTCTCCCCAATATCGCTGACGTCCAAACACCGCATCTCGCTGGCGGTAATTAATCTTCCCTTCTCCAATTCCTTTCTCTTCTAGCTTCGCGATGGTGGCTTTTATCGCATCCTTCACCTTCATTCCATTTAGGAAATCAGAGTTGATGAGTGTGCCGTCCTTTCCTTCATGAACACCGGCCCCACTCTGACCACCAGCCCCACCCTGACCCTCCCCAAGGGGGAGGGAATTCGCAGGTGCTTCGATCACGGGAATGATCGGAATGTTGAAATGCTTCGCGAAATCGAAATCGCGCTGGTCGCCACTCGGAACGGCCATAACTGCACCTGTTCCGTAGCCCGCCAACACGTAATCACCAATCCAAATTGGAATAGGCTCTCCACTAAAAGGATGGTTGGCATAAGCGCCCGTAAATGCTCCTGAAATGGTTTTTACATCCGCCATCCGTTCTCTATCAGAACGCGCTTTTGCTTTCTTGATGTAAGCTTCTATTTCAGCCTTTTGTTCGGCAGTTGTAATCTTGGCAACCAGTTCGTGTTCTGGCGCAAGGGTCATAAACGTTACTCCGAAAATCGTGTCGGGGCGAGTTGTGAAAACCTCCACTTGGAGCTTAGAGGTTTGAGCTGTGAGGTTTGAGCCATTTTGCTCTGACCTCTCTCCTCTAACCTCAAACCTTATCATAGCTCCTTCCGAACGACCAATCCAATTCCGTTGCTGTTCTTTCAGGCTTTCGCTCCAATCAATGCCTTCCAATCCGTCTAACAAACGCTGAGAATACGCAGAAATTCGCATGCTCCATTGTTTCATCAGTTTACGCTCTACTGGATGTCCACCACGTTCTGAAACACCTTCTTTAATCTCGTCATTGGCTAAAACAGTTCCCAAAGCTGGGCACCAATTCACGTATGCCTCGCTCAAATAAGCAATGCGATAATTGAGCAAGATGGTTTGCTGTTTCGCCTCACCCCAACTGTTCCATTCATCAGCAGAAAACAAAGGTGTTTCATCGCAATGCGCATTTACATTCTTGTTCCCTTTTGTCTTAAATTCTTCAACTAGTTGAGAAATCGGAAGTGCTTTATCCGCGTCATTACAATAGCATGCATCAAACAACTGAAGGAAAATCCACTGCGTCCATTTGTAGTAAGAAGGGTCAGATGTTCTTACCTCACGGTTCCAGTCAAAACTGAAACCGATGTTGTCCATCTGTCTTCGGAACGTATCAATGTTTTTGACCGTTGTTTTAGCAGGATGTGTTCCTGTTTGAATCGCATACTGCTCTGCTGGTAATCCGAAGGAATCGTATCCCATTGGGTGCAAGACGTTGAATCCTTTTAAACGCTTGTAGCGCGCGTAAATATCGGAAGCAATATATCCGAGCGGATGTCCAACATGAAGCCCAGCTCCCGAAGGATACGGGAACATGTCTAACACATAATAAGGTGGTTTTGTAGATGCGTCTTCGGCACGGAACGTTTTGTTTTGCGCCCAATACTGTTGCCACTTCTTCTCAATCTTTTCTGGATGATACTGCATGCTTCAATTTTTCGAGCCGCAAAGGTAAGATTAGGAGAACAGTTATCGCTGAAGGTGAAAAATGGATTTGCCCTAGAATGTTAATCCCAAAGCTAAATCGGAGCACAGCGTTAGGAATGGAAGCGACATCCTTTTACTACAAACCCTTTTCTGCCTCAGGCAGAAAAGGGTTTGTAAAAAGATATAGCGGACAGCCCGACCACCGCGCCACAAAGCGTGGTGGGAACGCCCAACTGAAGGAATTATACTTTCCCTAGTTTCTTTCTTTCGTGCTCTTTCAAGAACGTTTTTCTAAGACGGATGGATTGTGGCGTTACCTCTACGTACTCATCTGCCTGAATGTATTCCAATGCTTCTTCGAGCGAGAAGTTGAGCGCTGGTGCAATCCTGATTTTATCGTCTGTTCCAGAAGAACGAACGTTACTTTGCTTTTTGGTCTTGGTGAGGTTGATGACCAAATCACCGGCACGGGTGTTTTCGCCAACCACTTGACCTTCGTAAATCGCAACATTTGGATTGACAAAGAATTTACCTCGGTCTTGCAAATTGCTCAACGTATAAGGAATGGCATCGCCTGGCGCCATTGAGATAAGCGAACCGTTTTGACGGCCTGGAATTGGACCTTTGTATGGTTCGTATGCCTTAAATCGGTGGCTCATGATGGCTTCGCCAGCCGTTGCGGTAAGCAACTGGTTTCTAAGTCCGATAATTCCACGTGATGGAATGGTGAATTCGAGCAACATGCGATCTCCTTTCGGGCCCATATTCACTATTTCTCCTTTTCGAGCTGTTACCATTTCCACAGCCTTTCCATGCACTTCGTCTGGAAGGTCGATGGTCAAATCTTCAATTGGCTCGCACTTTACACCGTCAATTTCTTTGATAATTACCTGCGGCTGACCAATCTGAAGTTCATAGCCTTCTCTACGCATGGTTTCAATGAGTACGGACAAGTGCAATACACCACGTCCGAAAACTTGGAAACTATCTGCCAAACCTGTGCTTTCCATACGGAGCGCCAAGTTTTTCTCAAGCTCTTTTTCTAAACGTTCACGCACGTGACGAGACGTTACGAACTTTCCTTCTTTACCGAAGAAAGGTGAATCGTTGATGGTAAAAAGCATGCTCATGGTAGGCTCATCAATACTGATAGGTGCCATTTGCTCTGGATGCTCTACATCGCAAATTGTATCTCCAATTTCGAATCCTTCCAATCCAACAAGTGCGCAAATTTCTCCTGCCTGAATTTCCTCGACCTTCATTTTTCCCATTCCTTCAAATAGGTAAAGCTCTTTTAGTTTTCCTTTTGTAATTGTACCATCGCGCTTAATCATGGCAAGTTGCTGCCCTGCTTTTAGCGATCCTCGGAACAAACGTCCAATGGCAATTCGTCCTGTGTATGGCGAGTGATCCATTGACGTAATCTGCATTTGAGTAGGTCCTTCGCCTACTTTAGGTTGGGGAATGTGCTCAATTACCTGCTCCATCAAATAATCGATGTTACCCGTTGGCTTGGTTGCGTCTTCTCCCATCCACCCCATTTTGGCCGAACCGAAAACAGTTGGGAAATCAAGCTGATCTTCGGTTGCACCAAGGTTGAACATCAAATCAAATACTGCTTCTTGAGCGATGTCTGGTGTACAGTTTGGCTTATCTACTTTATTGACAACTACAATTGGTTTCAATCCCAATTCGATTGCTTTCTGCAATACGAAACGCGTTTGGGGCATTGGTCCTTCAAAGGCATCTACCAATAAAAGAACACCATCAGCCATGTTCAAAACACGCTCAACTTCACCTCCAAAGTCGCTGTGACCCGGTGTGTCGATAATGTTGATTTTCGTGTCTTTCCACTTAACGGCAACATTCTTAGATGTAATGGTAATGCCTCGCTCACGTTCTAAGTCGTTGCTGTCCATTACCAACTCTCCCATAGTTTCGTGCTCCTTAAAAACCTTAGCAGCTTCTAGCATTCTATCCACCAACGAAGTTTTTCCGTGGTCAACGTGGGCAATAATTGCAATATTTCGTATTTGTGTCATAGCCTTAAAATCAGCGCGCAAAAGTACGGTTAAGTTTCGCGGTAATAACCTGCTGATTATCGAAAGCGTTTTAGGACACCAATTCTGCTATTCAGATGTGTTGACGAACACCAAACCGATGGGTCTATCCGCATGAGAATCAATGTATCGTCTCAGTTTTTTGAACACGTCTTTGGTAAACCAACCCGTCCATCCAGCATAAAAAACCATGATGACGAATTCATTTTCGGTCAACTTTTTAAAGAATTGTCGTCTCTGAGTCTCTGGCAAGCCCAGTAGTTCAAGATCTGTGGCAAGTTGAAGTTCAAAGTTGATAATCCCATCAAGCGAAGGGCGATGTTTGAATGGAATGGAATCGAGAATTTGAGACCGGGCAAGATTCCCCAAACATTGCGCCCAACCGTAAACCAACGCGCCACTTTGGTCATACATTCTTAATTGCAAAGGCGAGGCAGAAGTGTTTGTTTTGAGTTTGTAAAGATTCAACGCAAACTTTTCGACTGAAATGCTATCCGCAAATTGTGGACTAATGAAGTAGGAATTTGCCGTATCAAACCGATGTTTCAATAGCAGTGCATCACAGAATTCCTTTGTGTCTTTATGCGGTTTTTGAATACCGTAGAACGGATAGAGGATGAATGACCCACAACTCGAAAAACTTGCGACAACAAAAAATGTTAGGCCCGACTTAATTAAAAGTCGAGCCCATACACTAAAAGCCGAGTTACTATTCCACAACATCTACCTTGACAATTGTCTCTCCATTTGGGTTATATGTGAAGGAAACAGGATACACCCCCTTCTTCATGACAACACCACTTAATTTGAATGTTTCTGCAACACCCCCTCCGAGATCATAATTTTCCGTAATGTAAAAATTATTGGAATGAACGAAACTAAGATGGTTTTTAAAAGTTATGACGGCACTCGTATCAGAGACGAACTCAACACTATACATATCAACCCCGTCTATTTTGTCTTGTGTGGTGAGTGTGTAATTGTCTGGCACACCTACCGCAGCTTGGTTACTTCTTAGACACACACCAGGACAGGGTCCACACGGATTAGTTCCCGTACAGTTTGAATATAAGAAGGTTCCACTATAGTCCCTAAACCACTTTTTTATTTTCAGCCACCATTTAGGAGCAGCTTTGATTCCCGAATTCGATTCTGCATGATATGCAGCCAACTGATTCTCGATGGACTCTAGTGAATATTGTGGCAATTCTGCCACCTGACTCTCAGCCAAATCTTTAATGTCAGAATCCTTCCCACAAGAAGACAAGAAGATTGTTCCAATCATCGCAATAGTAAAAAACGTCTTAAATGATTTAATGACTTTTTGTTTTAGTTATTAGTGTTTGTTTTTAGCAGGCCTGTCACACTCTTTCTAGCCATCGGCCTTGTTTCCGTTCAGCGGTTGCTCCAGCAACGTGTCAGAATTTGTAGTTGATTTCCGATATAGCGTTCAGAACCATGAATTCCATGATGTAATGCTCGGAAGAAATTGAACAGATTGTCAGCCGAAAAAGGGCTAACACTAGACATGAAACGGCTAATTCAGACGTATTCCGTCATGTGTGTCTGTTTTCTGTCTGGGCAACTTGTTATTAATACGGGAATGATGTAAATTCACCAGAGAAATTTGCAGGCATTGGAGACCAGGAAGCTCGCTTGCAGAGAAATACACCTATCAAATGGAACTGATATGTTTGCAGACGAGCTAAGAAAGCAACGAGTAATTCGTGGTTATTCTCAAGAATACATGGCTGAGTGTTTGGGCATTAGCCAACGGCAGTATAGCCGAATGGGAAATGCAAGATTTTCGATGGAAAGGTGGTGTCGGTTGTGTAAGATTTTGGAAATCTCTCAAACTGATTTTTTTACCCCCCCACGTAATTCGCTAATTCTACACAACGATTACATTTGAAGGAAATGCAAAATCCATCGCCAATTATCCGTGGTTTGTTCGTAGGATCCATAGGATTCTTACTGGTTAGTGTCCTTTTTAGTGTTACTGGAATTCCTGTTGCACAAGTGTTTTCCTGCGTTGGGGGTTTTTTTTCTCTAGTCTTTTACACTGTTTTTTCGAAATCAAGCATTCAAAAAAGGAATTCTGATTATGCGCGACATGTAACTTTCGTAGTGTTGGTAACTGCCATCGTTCTCAAATCGTTTGAAGTGGGTGCTGGTTCGTACTTGTTTCTAATAGCATTCATTGCTTTTCTGGTATGGTTTACGTGGTCGGTTTTGGAGCAGTTGCCTCCTTCTTCTGAGGAATAAGACCTACTAGGTTTTGAAAACCTAGTAGGTCTGTCCATCTTTGCAGCATGAGCAAAGGCAAACTCATCATTTTCTCAGCCCCAAGCGGATCGGGCAAAACAACACTTGTGCATCACCTGCTTTCCAAACCTGAGCTAAAGTTGGCATTTTCAGTTTCGGCAACAAGCAGGGAGAAACGTCCAAACGAAGTACACGGTAAAGACTATTATTTCCTTACTCCTAACGAGTTTCGAGCCAGAATTGAAAAGAATGAATTTTTGGAATGGGAAGAAGTGTATGAAAATCAGTTTTACGGTACGCTACGTTCCGAAATTGACCGTATTCATTCCGAAGGGAAAACCGTTTTGTTTGATGTGGATGTGGTTGGTGGACTGAATATCAAAAACCAATTCGGAGATACCGCGCTAGCTGTTTTTGTGCAGCCACCTTCTGTAAAAGAATTGGAAAATCGACTAAAAAGACGTTCTACCGAAAGCGATGCAAGTTTGGCAAAACGTGTTGCCAAAGCTGAAGAAGAATTGGCTTATGCCAACCGTTTTGATGTGATTGTGGTAAATGATGACTTAGAAGAAGCCAAGAAAAAAGCAGAGAAACTTGTGGCAGATTTTATTCTAAAATAAGTTTGAGAAAATGGTAAAAAAATCCTCCGCCTCGTTCCTCGGCACCTCCTTTGAAAGGAGGAATGAGCTCGTTCCCCCTTTCAAAAGGGGGTGGCTCGACATGCGAAGCTGTCGAGACGGGGGATTTAATTTCTAGTATAAATGAAAAAGGTCGGTCTCTTCTTCGGTTCGTTCAATCCGATACATATCGGACATATGATTATTGCAGACCATATTGCCATCAATACCGATTTGAAGGAAATATGGTTTGTGGTTTCTCCACACAATCCGCTCAAAAAGAAAAAAAGTCTGTTGGACAGTCGCCATCGGTTGGCACTTGTAAGTCTCGCTACCGAAAATGACCCTCGGTTTAAAGCTTCGGATATTGAGTTTCACTTAGAGCAGCCGTCATATACAGTTATTACGCTAACTTACCTGAAGGAAAAGTATCCAAACGTAGCGTTCTCGCTCATAATGGGTGGCGATAATCTTGCCTCACTTACCAAATGGAAAAACTACGAGTCCATCCTAGAAAACTATCCGATTGTGGTTTATTCAAGGCCGGAAAGCAACATATCAGAATTGCCTTTTGAGGGAAACATTACCGTGCTGGATGCACCGCAGATGAATATTTCATCCAGCCTCATCCGAAAACAAATTGCAGATGGAAATTCGGTCAAATACCTGATGCCACCAGAAGCGTGGGAGTACATAGACGAAATGAACTTCTATAAGTAACAAATTCAAAATCTCAGGCAATACGTTACTATATGTCGGTTGGAAATACTATTTTGCGATTCACTAACTAAAACCTTTAGCCAATGAAACTAACTGTTACTCTTCAAGAGGAATACTCACGTGGTGAGCTTCTTCTGCGTTCCTTTTTCGGATTCCTTTACATCATGTTTCCCCATGCATTCTTGCTACTGTTTTTCGGGATTTGGGGTTCAATACTCAGCTTTATCTCCTTTTGGATTATACTATTTACTGGGCGTTATCCAGAGAGTTTCTTCGAGTTTCAAGTAAAGCTGATGCGTTGGCAATTACGCTTAAATGCACGGATGTACAATCTTGTTGATGACTACCCTTCCTTTGGGCTGGATGGAACGGACGAGCTCACTTCTCTCGAAATTCCTTACCCAGAAAACTTAGGCCGTGGCCATTTGCTCTTAAAAGCCTTTTTCGGCTGGCTGTATTGTGCGCTGCCGCATGTATTTGTTCTCTACTTCCGATTGTTAGCAACCATGGTTGTTTCCTTCTTGGCTTGGTGGATTGTTCTTTTTACAGGCAAATTCCCGGAAGGAATGCATGGTTTCATTACAGGAACATTGCGCTGGGGAACGCGCCTCGGACTGTACCTCGGAAATATGACGGACGAATATCCTCCATTTAGCGGTAGAGAATAATGGAGGAAACAGTAGAAACTGGTTATCACGCCCTACCTCAGCCGGATGAGCTAGGTACACGCGAGAAGGAAGATGCGATGGGCGCGTACTTGATGATGTTTGCATCGATAGGCGCAGGGTTGCCGCTGCCAATCATCAACCTCATTGCTTCCGTGATCTACTATTTTGTGAACAGCAAAAAAAGTCGATACATCAAATTTCATTGTCACCAATCGCTTTTTTCTCAACTGCCAACTAGTTTGATGAATGCGGGATTGATGTTTTGGTTGTTCCAAATTTTCATCTACGACAATTGGGAATACAACAACAATTTTGTGGGCTACGCAGTAATGGTCGGAGTATTTAACCTTGCCTATTTCGTTCTCAGTATTGTTGGAGCCGTCAAGGCAAGAAAAGGCCAGGTGTACTACTTTTTATTTTTCGGAAGACTAGCCTATAGTCATGCCTATAAAGTTCGCGAAAACGACAGTATGGTGAAAAGTGCGCCCGTAAACCAACCGCCAAGTATGTGATGAAAACGCTTCGTGATCTTTTTCTTCTCGCTATTCCATTTGTTGCCATTTGGGCCCTGATATACTACGCCCCTTGGAAGGTGGAAGAACCCGGCCTTGGTCTATCCGTTGAGAACGAACAAGAACTTGGCCGTGTGATGGTGGAGGAATGGATGTTTGAAGAAGGCCAAACACAATTGTTGGGAAACCCAACGGTTGATAGTGCGTTGGATGTGATAAATGACCGGCTTATTCTGGCCTTGGGAACAACGGAATACGACCACCATATTTGGGTCGTAAAAGAAGACCAAATCAACGCTTACACGCTTCCTGGTGGATATATCCTAGTCAATTCTGGGCTGATTGAATTCAGTGATAGTCCAGAGGAAGTTGCGGCTGTTATTGCACATGAATTGGGACATGTAGAACACCGCCACGTGGTAAGCCGCTTGGTAAAAGAGTTCGGTCTAACGATTCTATTCTCCGTTCTTTCAGGAGGCGACCCTGTACTGATTAGCGAGCTTTCTCGAAGCCTGCTTTCAAGCATGTTCAGTAGAAAGCAAGAAGCCGAAGCAGACGAATTCAGTTGGGAACTCATGGCAAAAGCAGATATGGATCCTCGAATATTGGCAACCTTCTTTCGGAAACTGAAGGATGAGTACCCTTCTATGCCAGATGAATTTGAGTTTATGAGTTCGCATCCGCACCACAATGCGCGTATTCGTGCAACGCTTGAAAAATCACTCCCAGATTCTTTTGCAACTGTTCCATTGAATTTAGATTGGGACAGAGTGCAATACTCAATGGGATTCCAGAAAGTCAAAGGCGAAATGCAATAGATTTCGATTATTCGCACTAGCATGGCTTAATAATTTCTATTAAAGCCATATTCTTGTAGTAAATTCAGCTATGCAAGCGACTAATATCATTCATTGGGGGTTTCCCGCTCTTTCTATTTTCATCCTTTTGGTTGCTTGGTGGTTGCTTAACGGCAGGCTTAAACGTCAGCGGCTAGACGATGAACTGAGACTTGGACGAATGGAGGCAGAGCGACTCAAAGAACTTGACCTTGTTAAGTCAGATTTCTTCTCAAACGTTACACACGAATTTCGCACTCCCCTCACGCTTATTCTAGGACATTTAGAGCAGGTGATTCCTACTATTAGAGACCAACAAGCCAAGAAGGAGCTTATCGTTGTAAAACGAAACGCCAAGATTCTTGAAAAGCTTATTAACCAGCTTCTTGATATTGCCAAAATTGAGGCCGATAAAATGGACATTGACCTACGAAGAGGCAATATTGTTCCGTTTGTGAATGAGATTCAGAGATCTTTCGTGTCTCTATCTGTGAGAAAGAATGTTGGTCTTAAGTTTCAAGCTGAGGAGGAAACCATCAACATGGATTTTGACCCCGACAAAGTGGAGTTAATATTCTTCAATCTGCTATCAAACGCTTTTAAGTTTACGGATAATGGCGAGGTGACTTTGCGTATTGGTTTAGCACAGAAAGACAACAAGAATTACTGCAAACTTGTGGTTCAAGATACCGGAATCGGTATTGTAGAAGACCAGGTAAGCAAAGTGTTTGACCGGTTCTATCAATCAGAAAATTCCCGTTGGAGAAAGAACAAGGGAACAGGAATTGGACTTGCCCTTGTAAAAGATTTGGTTGACCTCCACGAAGGGGAAATTGACCTCAAAAGTATTTCTGGTATTGGTACTGAAATTACAATTCTACTACCATTGGAACACGTAGTTTCCAAACAACAAGCAGATATGGAAATTCCGGCTTTGGATCCGATTGATCCGGATTTGGAAGTTTCTGAAGTGTTTGAACCCAACGTTCAAGCGCTTACAGAAGAGGAAATAAGCGCCCAGAATATTGCGTTGGTAATTGAAGACAACGATGACATCAGAAACTTCCTTAGACTGACACTTGAACCCAGCTATCGGGTATTTGAAGCGATTGATGGGGAAACCGGAATTGAAAAGGCGCTTGAAATCATTCCAGATATTATCATTTGTGATGTGATGATGCCAGGCAAAGATGGTTTTGATGTAACCAAAACGTTGAAGAAGCAGGAAAAGACAAGTCATGTGCCTATCGT
>Ga0316209_1003189_pt1 | contig 11610 bp, 7 predicted proteins | sample 6monopyrite_MG_FD_204945 | JGI IMG/M metagenome (GOLD analysis project Ga0316209, IMG submission 204945) | Microbial mat bacterial communities from mineral coupon in-situ incubated in ocean water Damariscotta River, Maine, United States -... | ecosystem: Environmental > Aquatic > Marine > Coastal...
AGACAAGAACTAGTTTCAAATAAGTGCATGATACATCGTGTAAATGTTCTTGCAAAATGCAATCCAGACCCAACTCAGGAAAAGCTGAATGAAACTATTGCTAATTTGGAGAATAACCCTGAAGGGGATAAATACATAGAATTATTAAAATATGCAGATTACAATTGGGTAGAAGATGAATTAGAAGAAAAATTAAGCTCAAAAGGACAGGCTAATAGCGCTAGACCTAGAATGGAAAAGGTGAGGCAACATGCACCCATTAATACAGAAGAGTTTGAATCTTTAGATTCTATTCAGAATAAAGAACAAAGGTTATTAAATGACCCAATTAATCAAGTAGCAGATATACTTAGTATTATTTCTACAGGAATTAAAACAGAACAGGAAACTTATACTGAAAGTACAGAGGAACTTTTAATTTCTCAAGATGAAGAAGAGAGAACAGGAGAAGGAGAAGCAGTTAACTATACAGTGGTTAGAATAAGAGGTGAGCAATTAAAATCCTCGATTAGCGGATATTTTAAAAAAGTTCATACTCGTTTTAACACATCTCTTAAACCATTATCTAAAAATAGAAGTAGCAATTCGGCACCAACCACACCAATTACTTTTAAAGCCGGCTCCCAAATCTCAATCTTATTTGATTTACTTTATTTATTCCATCAAAAAGCATACATCGGGCATAAAACAGAGTTTGCAGTAAGATTTGATAAGGATAAAGGAATTGAAGCTAAGAAAGCGAATGAAAAAGATAAATTAAAGAGAATCGAGAAACTAAGGTCACTTGAAAAACGATTTAAATTAGAACGCTCAGGTAAAAGACATGCATCTTATAAAAACGCTGTTTTTTATTTGGTAGAACAAGATTCATTTCCGGAACTCATACAAGCTTTTGAGAAAGAATTGCCAGGCTTTTTAATCTCTCAACCTGAATATCTAAGCCACGAGTATAAGGTAAAATTTCTGATAGATGGAGCATATAACGTAGAACATAGTTCAGGCGTAAAAACCGAGTTAATTGAAACCTTAGGTTCATTCTTACTTAATTGTAATAAAAAGGCAAGCTTTAAGGAGTACCAATACACAGCCTTGAATGATAGATTGACAGAATATAGAACCAATATAGCTGAAAAAGCAATATTCTTACTGTGCAACTTACATTGGTCCGAAAAAGAGTTGGTTTATCTAAAATTGTTAGCATTAAACGTCTTAAATTCAATCTATCCTCTAGGTTTTACTCCTGAAAAAATTGTGGATAGAATACAATTTTTGAAGGCCAATGCGAATAGCATCAATTTACATTTTGAAAATAATTTGCAATACCTAATTGATTACTGCGTGAAGCCATTACTAGAATGGCAAAAGGTTTTCACTGAAAGCAAAACTGATCTTTTTAAACTTTGCAATCAATTATCCATTGGTGATATTGTTTACAGCACTAATCTAGGTTTTGGTTCAGTAGTTCGCCATTACGGCAGTGAATTAACCTTGATATTACCGGGCCTTGAATGGCAGGAAACAACAGCCTACCCAACCCTTAAACTCATTTACCCACAAGAAAAAATAATCGTATTCTCATGACAAAAGTAACCGAAAACGACATAGAGCTTTATGCAATTGAGGAATTAGAGGATTTAGGCTATACCTACATTTATGGACCTACAATTGCCCCTGAGACAGCTGAATCCGAGCGTACTTCATTTGCAGATGTTGTTTTGGTAAATAGACTACAAAATGCAATTAATCGGATTAATCCAACTATCCCAAACTCTTCTAAAGAAGATGCTTTAAAGCAAGTATTAAGAATTGGTTCACCTGACTTGCTTACCGACAACGAAGCATTTCATAAAATGCTTACAGAAGGAATTAACGTAACCTATACCAAAGATGGAAGCCAAAGAGGGGATTTGGTTAGGTTAGTAGATTTTGATGAAATTGAAAACAATGAGTTTAATGTAATCAATCAGTTTACAGTTATTGAAAACAACCACAACAAAAGACCTGATGTTATACTATTTGTAAATGGCTTACCATTAGTAGTAATAGAATTAAAAAATGCAGTAGATGAAAATGCTACAACACGTTCAGCCTACAATCAAATTCAAACCTATAAAGCTACCATCCCTTCTTTATTTACTTTCAATAGCATTATAATCATATCAGATGGTACAGAAGCAAAAGCAGGTTCTTTATCCGCAGGCTTTACTAGATTTATGGCTTGGAAAACCACTGATGGTGAATCGGAAGCTTCTCATTTGGTGCCTCAAATGGAAACCTTAATTCATGGTTTGTTAAACAAATCTACTTTACTAGATTTAATCCGTCATTTTGTAGTATTCGAGAAATCCAAAAAAGAAGATTTAAAAACAGGAATCACAACCATTGAAACGGTAAAGAAAATTGCAGCCTATCATCAGTTTTACGCAGTAAATAAGGCAGTAGAGAGTACAAAATTGGCTAGTGTAGAAAATGGCGATAGAAAAGGTGGAGTTGTTTGGCACACTCAAGGTTCAGGGAAATCATTATCCATGGTTTTCTATTCCGGTAAAATTGTATTGAATTTAAATAACCCAACCATATTAGTAATCACGGATCGGAATGATTTAGATGATCAATTGTTTGACACTTTTGCTTCTTCCACTCAATTGTTAAGGCAAAAACCTGTTCAGGCAGAAGATCGGCAACATCTAAAAGAATTGTTAAAAGTAGCATCAGGTGGTGTTGTCGTTCAAGGCGATGATTACACAATATGTCCTAATTTTAAATTCAGAATATGTGCTTGGGTTGAAGGCAGCATATTAGATATATTGAAAAATATGTTCGAAGCTAGTGACCCTGAAGGTCGGGATTTCAACGAAATTCCGGTTGGCACGGTTGCTGATGTCTTACAAACTCCAGCCAATTATACTCCAACTCCAGTTGAAGTAACTTTGGACGGAGAAGAAGAACCACAGTCCTTTATTCTTTATCGCACAGAACAAAATGGTGCGAACATGAAGAAAATTGAAGAGGGCGACCAAATTGAAGTCAATGAAAGCGGAGGAAGTTTTATATATCGACAACCTTAAAAAAGGCATTTTCCTGCTCATTATATTATTTGTAATTCAAATTCCAAAAATGGCAGGACAACAGCTTTATAAACTTGATCAGATTGAAGGGACCGAGGAGAATGTTCACGCTATTCTTTCTCCGTTCCTCTCATCTGATCAAAACCACATTTACGTTTTTGGGTTAAAACCCATGCTTTGCCCTAGATGTGAGGGAACAATTAATCCCTTAATTACCTACCTGAAAAGAATAGATCAAGATGCTCCTATCATTATGATCGTTGATCATTCACGTCAAAATGCGATCAAAAAATACTCACAGCGCAGAAATTTTTCTGTTGATACGGTTCTTACAGATGGTGATGGCCTTTTTTCAAAAAACTTCCATTACAATGTAGGCGAGGTTTCCGTTCCCTTTATTATGAAATTTGATGCATCGGGACAAATGCTTCTTGCACACTCCCTCTTAGGATCAGGTATTTCAGAAAGCTATGCTAAAAAGTTGTTTGACCATAAAGAAATACAGAAAAAAATCAGTCGTGATGAGCATGAGAAGAATTCCGCAAAAAAGGCTGACATAAAGACCATCAAACCCAGCTTGAAGTTTCAAAAGGCAGTTAAGCTTGACGATAACACGGACTTTCCCTTATCAGAAATCCTCTCATTCGCTATTTCAGGCAAAGACGGATACTTCAATTTCATCGACAGGCTTTCTAGTTACGTTTACGTTTATGAACAAAGTGGGTCGTTTAAAAATGCTCTCACTCCCACAGAAGAAGAGGAATGGGCTTTTGTCGACAGCTCTGTGAATGAAACCACATTCGCAGCTCTGAAAAAAATGAACATTGTCAATATGATTTATCTAAAGGTTTATAACCGAGAAGATAATTCCGTTTTGATCAATGGCTCTCTTCCCAAAGTTTCTATGAATTCAGATGATGGTGTTGATTATTTCAACCAGATTTCATTCATCAACAAAGATTTTGAAAACAAAGTGCAATCCATAAAGTCCGTTGAGATCCCACCAGATGACGATTTAACATTTAGTCACGGCTCGACCATCTTTTTAAAAGATTACAGCTTAATTCCGACAGTTAAGGGATGGCCTACAGTTGGGACTTCAGAATTTAACCCCAATGACATTGAAGAAAGCCCCTTTGAAGAAAGTTTTTACGACAATGCCCCTATTTATGCAGTTTTTGACAGCAAAGGTAATTTGATTAAGACCATCGGAACTCTTCCGAAGCTTAATCGAGATTTACGACTTGGATATTATTTCTGCTCCCCAGTTGCGGGAGAAGATGAACAATATGTTTATATCACATCCGGTCAATCAGGATTAATAAGTGTTTTTGATAAATCCAAAGATTTTGAATTTGTGAAAGACTTTTCAGTTTTTACACCTTCCTCTTTTTGGCGTACAGAAGAAAATGCCAAAATGAAAGTCTACGATAAAGGTGACAGTACAACTATTTATAGCGGTTCCTTTTATTACGAAGAAAACAAGCCGAAAAGAGGAGAAGAACTTCAGTATTTCAAAAATCTTGAAGATGACCTTAAAATGAAGGTCGCCAATATTATTTCTCACGATGGACAACTTTATGTTCTTATAAAGGGCCAATCACATTACGAAATCAAAGTTTATGACAAAGACCATAAAGTAAAGACTGAAGATATTATTTCAATGCACTCTTCAGCATTTGGAGAACTGAAGAAGTGTTTTCTTAACATAGATAAAAACGGTGTTAACATCATAGGGGTATTTGACAACAAGAAGGATTTCTATGTTGGAAAAATTAAATTGTCAAAAGCAGATTAGTACCCTTTATTTTATACAACAACAAATAATTCGACTTCTCTGCATCATAAAACGACTAAAACTATACGCGCCTGATTATCAATGCGAAGTTGATTCGAATCCAACATACTCTATTTAATGGTTTGACAGTAGTTAGCTCATACCATTATTTTGCTCGCTCTTAAAAACGACTTTTACTTTTGACTTTTGATGTTCTCCCTTTGGGAAGAATAGGACAAAACTATTGAAGGTATTATTAAAAAAATGATACCCACATTCAATTACTTCTTCTTCTTTGGACACCAATTCAATTAGGCCATTTTCAACAAAACGGGCGTGAACTTCTGCCACATTTAGCCTACAGAGGTATCGCCAGACACCCGAACAGAACTAAAAAAGCATCAGAACACACCCTTTTGGTGCGTCTGCCCACTTACTTCTTTCTGTTCTAAAAACTGGCGATTTTCTGTAGAAGAAATAATAGCAACGCTATTCTTTATATTTTGAAAATGTTAGTTACATAGGCTGAGAACTTGTATTCAAAACAAATTTAAACCTTTTTGATTTGCTTCTTGTTATTCAAGAGATGAGAACTATCAATCAGGTAAATCTGTCAGTTTTATTGAAAAAGTGAGACAAATATTTACTCTTGAATTTTCCATTTCTTTATTATATTTTCCAAGGCTTGACTTTGTTTCTCACTTAATTTTCCATTTTTCTCACAGGATTTTTGAAGAGATTTAATAAAACTTGTATCAAAACCTACCCTGTTTTCAGCCCATTTCATTACAAGATTGATTCGGGAAAAATTGGAGTTTGATTCGTAACTTGTAAAATCTAGTAATTTTCGATTTATTCTTTCTCTAATGGCTAGTTGTTTAGTTGATAATTTTCGTTTTCTGATTGTGTCTTTGTAAAACTTATACTCAAATTCTGACAGGACACTTTTTTCATTCAAGTATTCCAAAACTTCTGTGCTCATGCTTTTAGAAGGGTCATCTTTCAGCCGTTTGATAGAAGTGAAAATCTTATTTCCTTCTTCTATACCTAAAAACTTATTTATGCAGCAATTGCCAACTTCCGTATGGTTGTTGTTTTGTGTATTTTGAATAACACAAATATTTCTAATTGGGGAATGTCCACATAAACAGGTTTGAGTTTCTTCAGCGTAGTATGCATGCTGAAAAGACCATTCTTCTTTCGCAGAGTGCCAATAATCAGACTCACTTAATTTTATTATTTCTTTTGTTAACTTATAATGCATTCCAATTATTTATACCTAAAAACTATCTTGCTCTAAAGTTAAAAAAATTGTTTTTCGGAATAAATTTCAAGAGCAGCTCGAAACCTACGGAACTGATTACTAATTGTTTTTCTATAATTTTGAGTTATATCTAATCTACAATGTCATCTACACAAACACAACGAAGCCTCATTGATTTTTTATGGGAATGGGCTGTCTCAAAAGGAAAATGGAGTCAATTATTGATTCAAAAGATAACCGCAAACCAAACTGCTCTTAGTGAAGCTGATAGAAAGGAGATATTCGATTACTATATGCAAGACATTGGGTTTGTATTTGAGCCTGCTTTACCTGCTTTAACATTAGCCAAGCCATCTTATACAGATACTTCCACGGATGTTGTATTAACTAAAATGTCTGACATCAAAGGAGTTAATCGACTTTCCGAAGAACAAGTGATGGAATTTAGTCCTCAGTTAACTATTATCTATGGAAATAATGGTGTTGGTAAGACCGGATATAGCCGAGTTTTAAAGTCAATTGGGTATAGTTTTGATCCAAACGACCTTATACTTTCTGATGTCAATAAAAATCCACAACCACAAAGTGCCAAAATAGAGTTTTCTTCAAATGGTTCAGCCCAATCTTATAATTGGAATGGGGAAAAAGAAGACTCTGACCTTAATTCTATTTCTATTTTTAACAGTGCTTGTGTAAATATTTCACTTTCTGATAGAAGAGAATTACTTGTTACTCCACAAGGGTTTTATCTGTTTAAACTGGTTCGAGAAGAGTTGGCAGAACTCTCTAATATTCATGGTAGAACATACTCTAATTATCCAAATACTTTTAATTGGAGTGATCGACTTCATGAAGGTACACCTCAGAAAGCATTCCTTGATAATTTAAACTCACAATCTGATGAGCAAAAGCTAGAAGAGTTATCCCTTTTTACAAAAGAGCATGAAACTTCTTTGGTTGATAAGGGTAAAGCATTGAAAGCCTTAAATAAAGATTCGTTGACTACTCGATTGAGAACGATCAGTCTTATCTTAAATGAATTGAGTGGGATCATCGAAAAAATTAAAAGGAATAAAACCAATCTCACTAAAACTGATTGGGAGAGCTTTGTCTCATATAGTAAAACATTAGCTACACTTGAAGAAAAAACGCAATTAGGATTAGCTGACTTAGCAGAAACACACTCATTAGACAAGTTTGATTCGGATGAGTTTAACTTGTTTCTTCGTTCTGCTGATGCTTATATCAAGTTACTTGAAAAAGGGGATTATCCAAATAATGAAGATGATACCTGCATCTACTGCAAACAAGAATTTAGAGATGAAAGTAGTCGCAATCTTGTTGATAGTTATAACAAGATATTAAATGATTCAACAAATGCAGAAATTGAGAAGTATAAGAAACTGAAAGAAGCCATTGTTTCTAAGATGAACTTAGTGGATGAAAACATTGTGTTTCACCAACCAACTTTTGGGGTTTCAGATGATGAATCACCTATCCAACCTCAAGAAATTGTTAATCTAAACACAAAAACAAAACTTTTTAAGGAAGCTATTTTAAATAACAAAGCAGATGAAAAAATTCAGTTTGATATTAACTACGATGAAAAGATTGCTTTCCTAGAAACTATTCAAACAAAATACATTGAAGAAAAGGGAAGTGTAACAGAAAGTTTGGCCAATCTTTCTACTCGGGAACAGGCTTTGATCAAAGAGATTTCTGAATTAAAAGATAGAAAGCTGCTTTCTGAAAAGAAAGAAGAAATTCTTACTTGCATCAATAACTTAAAGGCTCGTAAACTGCTGACAGACAATAGAAATTTACTTAATACTGATTCATTAAGTAGAAAAGCAACAGAAGCAAGAGAAGAACTTATTGCAAATGATTTTCAGAATCGGTTTGAATCAGAATTAACATCATTCAGAAAACAACATCTTGGAGTAAGTCTAAGTTTCTTTACACAGCGTGGTGGTTCTCATGTGAGCCAAAAAGTTGCAAATCATCTAATCAGTGATGTTTTGAGTGAAGGAGAACAAAAAACGATTGCTCTTTGTGAGTTTTTGACTGAGCTTCAAATGGACGGCTCCAAGTCTTCAGTTGTTTTTGATGATCCTGTAAACTCTTTAGATCACCTGATCATGAAAGATGTTGCAACACGACTGGTTAAACTTTCAAGAGAAAGACAAGTAATTATTTTTACCCATAATGTTCTATTCTATAATTCATTCTTTGACCTTAAAAGAAAGGATACTAATAAAGATTTGACCTTTAAGTTTTATAAGGTAGATATCAAAAATTCAGTTACAGGTATTTTGTCAGCAGGAGATGCAATAAATAAGCTGAAAACATATACAGGTAAATTAAATCATATTTATAATAATGGCTCCGGAGACAGACCTGAAGTTGATGTAGCTGCAGAGGGCTACGCCCACCTTAGAACATCACTGGAATTATTAGTCTCAAATCATATTTTCCATGATATAGTTGGGAGATACCGCCAAAATATCATGATGACCAAATTTCCTGCGGTTCGAGGGGATATGATTGAAAAATATAAAGCAGATATTGATGCAATGTTTGATCGTGCTAGTGGGTATATTTATGCTCATAGTCATCCTGAGGAGCAACATGCCCCACCTTCCATAGATGATTTAAAGGCAGACTTCGATAGGTTTAAAGCTATTGAGAGCGATTTTAAGAATTGATTCGAAGGGAAGTTCTACCAAGTTATATATACAGAATGGAAACTATCCCTGAACTTCAGAGCTATGCTGAAAAAATTGATACTATTATTGGTAAACTAGAATCACAAAAAGGAGTAGATCAGTTTAATGATATTTGGATTGAAATGAGGGTTACGAGCCTCAAAGTAGAAAAAGAAAAAGTAGAACACCGCATCTGTGAAATTAGAGTAAGCAATATTGATAGTGTAGTATAATCAGTTCTCTGTTCCGTATCTGCTTGAGCTCTGTTTTCTCCTTTTAAATCTGAATATACAAAACAGTGCAAAAAAGGTGCAAGAAGCGAAGTCTTGAAAATTTAGAAATAAAAAAAGCGAGTCGTTAAAACTCGCTTTCTCTTTCTAGTTGCACCTTTCGGCTTTTGCTCCTCCTCCCTGCCTGTTGGCAGACAAGGTTGGGCTCACTTCGACTCGTGCCTCGCTCAGTATAAACTTCTCGCCCAAAAAAGGTTCAAACAAAAACAGCCACGCATTTGCGTGGCTGTTTTTGTTTGATGCTCCTCCTCTTGGGCTCGAACCAAGGACCCTCTGATTAACAGTCAGATGCTCTAACCAACTGAGCTAAGGAGGAATGTTCCCATTTTCGACAATGGGCCTGCAATATTACCCCAAAGTTTTGAATTAAACAATATATTTGCGCAAAATCAAACTCCCCATTTTATGAGCTTATTGTCGATAGGAACTGTAGCATTTGACGCCATTGAAACCCCTTTTGGGAAAACAGATAAAATACTCGGAGGTGCGGCCACATATATCAGCTTAGCAGCCTCAAATTTTGTAAAAAAAAGCAACATTGTATCCGTCGTTGGAGAAGATTTTCCAAAGGCACACATTAACATGTTAAATACGCATGGTGTCAACACAAATGGATTGCAAATAAAAGAAGGAGAAAATACCTTCTTTTGGTCTGGGAAGTACCACAACGATATGAACACAAGAGATACATTGGATACTCAATTGAATGTTCTAGAAAAGTTCGATCCTATTATCCCTAAGGAATACCAAGATTGTGAATACTTAATGTTAGGAAACCTATCCCCTATTGTTCAGCGTCAAGTCATTGAAAGATTGACCAAACGTCCTAAATTGATCGTGATGGACACTATGAATTTTTGGATGGACATTTTGATGGACGAACTCAAAGAAACCTTAAAACTCGTTGATGTATTGTCCATCAATGATGAAGAGGCAAGACAACTTTCTGGGGAATATTCTTTGGTAAAAGCCGCTCAAAAAATCATTCAAATGGGCCCTCAATACCTGATCATAAAAAAAGGTGAACATGGAGCCCTGCTTTTTAAAGAGAATGAAGTATTCTTCGCTCCGGCACTTCCTCTTGAAGAAGTTTTTGATCCTACTGGTGCAGGAGATACATTCGCCGGCGGATTCATTGGCTACATTGCTCAATCCAAAGACACTTCATTTGAAAACATGAAAAGAGCCATTATTCATGGAAGTGCCTTAGCTTCTTTTTGTGTTGAAAAATTTGGCACTGAACGTCTAATAAATTTGACTGCTGCAGAAGTGGAGAATAGAATTATGGAGTTCATCAATTTGGTTCAATTTGACATTGAATTAGAGAATTCAATTTAGACATTGCTGTTGTTTCTGATTTCAAAGCGGCGATAGCCCGAGTCATTGAAGGGCCCAGGCACCCAATTTCCTTCCTTATCAATCAAGCGAATCTTAATTCGGTGTTCACCTTCCGCCAGACCATCAATGCGGTATGCTTGCCATGCTGACAAGCTGAATGTTATTTCATCAAGAAATACCTCAACACTATAGGCGTTTTTGTGCAATTCCGCATTTACTACAATAAAATCCAACAACAATCCTTCTTCAATTATTTTAATAGTGGATTCTTTTGGCAAGTGATATAACAAATGTGGGCTTGAATTGTCAAAGTTGGCATTGCCTTCTCCTAAAAAATGATTCTTCAAATACACTGCTTTTTTATTCTTAATACTAATCCCTTTGGCATTCGTGGCAAACATCAAAAGCACATTGTTTCCTCCCAATAAAGGAATAGGGCTTTTGGAAGAATAATTGATTACCTCATCGTTGTTGACTGAATAGAAAACATTTAACCCCCGCTCTTTTTTCAACTCTATCGCTATTCGACTTTCTTCTGATTTATCCTCTATGAATTCTACAATTTCATTCGATGGCTCATCGAAAACATCCATTGAGTGTATGCGAATGCCTGAAAAGGTAGTGTCAAATTGTGATTTTGTGGGCGAAATCAATTCTACCTCTATGGTGTCGCTAGATTGATGTAGATCTTCTTCATTAAATTCTTCTTTTTTAAAATCTTGGCAAGCGATAAAAAATGCAAGTGATAAAGCAATGTAAAGAAAGTATTTCATGGGCATAAAAAAAGCCGCTCTTTTAAGAACGGCCTTAAAATTATTGATTCGTTTTAAACTATTCTACAACTATGCTAATTGTTGCACTCATTTGTTCCCCATAACTTTGATGTACTCCGTCTGCGAACTGAAGTGTAAGTGTATGTGCACCTGAGCTAAGTTCTAATTGCGTTTGTGTCTGCCCTTTTCCATAATGAATGCTAGTTTCTGATGTTGGCACTACTTTACCTCTTTCGATAAAGCTACCATCAACTTGAATGTGGTGATGCCCTTTATTCTGCGCCAATTGACCAGCAGGCTCAACTTCCATGCCTTCAACACCAAATTCTATATGTACAGGTGAATTTACCTTGTCTCCATCTTTTAAGTTTGTAAAAAACACTCTAGCACCCTCC
>Ga0316209_1003190_pt1 | contig 11608 bp, 13 predicted proteins | sample 6monopyrite_MG_FD_204945 | JGI IMG/M metagenome (GOLD analysis project Ga0316209, IMG submission 204945) | Microbial mat bacterial communities from mineral coupon in-situ incubated in ocean water Damariscotta River, Maine, United States -... | ecosystem: Environmental > Aquatic > Marine >...
AACACCTCGTTATCGTCGTATATGTTCATTGTTTCACCGGTTCATCCCCGTGGATACGGGGAACACTCCCTCATGGCTCATGATAACCACTACAGCGGCGGTTCATCCCCGTGGATACGGGGAACACGTATTTCAGTTTGTGTTTTTACACACTTCATCCGGTTCATCCCCGTGGATACGGGGAACACAATCAAAAAACGGCTCTTTAACGCCTTTTCAGCGGTTCATCCCCGTGGATACGGGGAACACTCTGCAAATGATACGTGTGAGGCTAATGACTCCGGTTCATCCCCGTGGATACGGGGAACACATCAATAAGCGCAGACGCTCCAGTCATAAAAACGGTTCATCCCCGTGGATACGGGGAACACTTTTCAACAAGCGCAAAATTATGCATGGGATGCGGTTCATCCCCGTGGATACGGGGAACACCCCTTTCTTGGCAATCGAACATCTACACCATGCGGTTCATCCCCGTGGATACGGGGAACACTTGGCGTAATTGCTGGCGCAACCGTTTTAGTTCGGTTCATCCCCGTGGATACGGGGAACACGGACATGGCATTGCCTAGTTTCTCTTTAAGTTCGGTTCATCCCCGTGGATACGGGGAACACTCCCTCATGGCTCATGATAGCGACTACAGCTGCGGTTCATCCCCGTGGATACGGGGAACACTAAATCTGCGCCAGCTGTTTTGGATACATTAGCGGTTCATCCCCGTGGATACGGGGAACACTTCTCCAAAAAAAACACTAAGGGCGACTAACCCGGTTCATCCCCGTGGATACGGGGAACACAACAGGACACTCAAACAGGCCAGCAAGTGATACGGTTCATCCCCGTGGATACGGGGAACACAACCTCCGCCAAATCACTAGCATCTTCGATATCGGTTCATCCCCGTGGATACGGGGAACACCGAACGATATTAAAAACAAAATGTTAAAGGGCCGGTTCATCCCCGTGGATACGGGGAACACGGTATCACTGATTTTTTCGGATATCACATCGACGGTTCATCCCCGTGGATACGGGGAACACGTGGCAAATGCGCTCAACTCAACGGGCATAGGCGGTTCATCCCCGTGGATACGGGGAACACATAGCAAACGAGAAGTACCTAAGGCCCTTATCCGGTTCATCCCCGTGGATACGGGGAACACACCACCCATAACGTACTCCTATTTCGTTATTGCGGTTCATCCCCGTGGATACGGGGAACACCGCTAAGCGGTATGGGCGATAGGGTTTTAATGCGGTTCATCCCCGTGGATACGGGGAACACAAAGAGAACATCTAGTCCCGAGGGTTTTCATGCGGTTCATCCCCGTGGATACGGGGAACACAAGGGTAGAGCGCGTTTGTTTTGGTCAAGAGGCGGTTCATCCCCGTGGATACGGGGAACACACCAGACCCAACTGATGAATTATATGATTACGCGGTTCATCCCCGTGGATACGGGGAACACTCATAGCTTCAATATTGACCCTCGCGTATTTCCGGTTCATCCCCGTGGATACGGGGAACACGGTTGCGGAGACTTCTACGGGGTCAATGAAAGCGGTTCATCCCCGTGGATACGGGGAACACTCAATATCAAAAGAAAGGAGCTCGGTTATAGTCGGTTCATCCCCGTGGATACGGGGAACACTTTCCTGTCTTTGGAAAAAACGTAGACGGTACCGGTTCATCCCCGTGGATACGGGGAACACTCTAAGAATATAGTATTGATTTATAAAGCTATTTAACAGCTTTATAAATCTACCAACTTTTCACCTGTTTTCCAAACTATTAAAGAACATGTCGCTATTTATCTTTTTCAGGTAAAAAGCGTACTAATCTAAAGCCATCAAAATCAATCGGCATTCTACGATTTTCACCGTAGGTTATAAAATCGAAGCCAGATTCAGTATTCGTTGCCCAGGCCATCACTACGTTACCTTGTTCGGCCATACCATTAACTTGCTGCCAGATCATTTCGCGTATTTTTCGACTCACATCACCTACATACACGCCAGCTCGGACTTCGAGCAGCCAAACAGCTAGGCGGCCGCGTAATCTTGGAGGCACTGCCTCTGTCACTACCATACACAAACTCATTATTTATTTCGATGTCTTTGTTCACCAATCGATTCAGGCTCTGGGATCGCAGGTGGTTGGGCATCAGGATAAGCTGTTGGTGGCATAATTTCGCCTGCGGCTAAAATTTCTTCTATTAACGGGATTAATCTTTTTAATGTTTTATCAGTACGAAATAATTCGCGACAAGCTAAACGGACCTCTCTATCTGGTTGCTTGGGTCGCTTGGCGGCAATGCGAAAAGCTGCGGGAACTACAGTATCGAATTTAATAATATCAGCGATATCATAAACAAAACTGAGTGGTTTTCCGGTATGTAAATAGCCAATTGCTGGTGCATAACCTGCCGCTAAAATCGCCGCCTCGGTAATGCCATATAAACAGGATGTCGCGGCACTGATGCATTTATTGATAATATCCCCTTTTTCCCAATCCTTTGGATCATATCTTCGGCCTTTCCAATCAATGTTGTATTGCTTAGCCAATAATTGATAGGTTTTGCGTACTCGTGCGCCTTCAATACCGCGTAACTGATCTACGCTTCGTCGCTGCGGTGCCTCTTCATCAAAGCGCAATTCAAACATTTTACGTACGACTTTTAAACGCAGGTTTTCGTCTAGGGCTAATTTAGCCTGGTAGAGTAAATTGTCTGAGCGAGCCCCTCCCGGCTGGCCTGCGGCATAAAATCTAACGCCTCCCTCACCAACCCAGGTTATTAAGGTGCCAACTTGAGAAGCGAGTTTAATAGCCGCATGGGAAATGCGGGTGCCCGGCTCGAGCATTAAACAAGTCACAGAGCCAACCGGAATATGCATACGTTCGCCATTTTTATCGATGACAACAAATGCACCATCTTTAACGTCGATTTGCCCCATGCCGATAAAGATCATTGAATTACGGTCTTTTAACGGAATAGGTTTTAGTGGAATAAATGACATTCCCTGTCCCCAATTTTATTTAAGTAAACGGTTACGCAAGGCCTTTTGAATGCTTTGTCGCTGATGCAATACCATAACAATAAACACACAATTTTTTTCAACTCGGTAAATTAATCTAAAAGGATCCGCTAGATACTGCTGATACCGCCTACCGGTTTCTCTCACTAAAGTTGACGCTTCACCACCCCGCTCTGGCATGGTTTTTAATTGTTCAATGGCATTTTCTATTAATGATATTAAGTAGCTGACTAATTTTTGGTCGCCATGGCTTAAATAAAAATCACTAATCTGCTCTAAATCTCTTAAAGCAGAACGAGTGACTTCAACGGAGTACTTTTTCACAACGAGTGACGTTTTCTAAGTTGTGCGATGACATCATCTGCGGGGATAGTATTTCCATGAGCAATATCATGTTCACTTTGTGCCAGCATTTTAAGCATGGCTAAGGTTTCTTGCGTTTGTTCGTATTCATGTACTGATTGCACCACCATGGCCGGCTCGCCATTTTGGGTTATCACATAATGTTCCCCGTCTTCTTTTAGCTCTTGCGCTATTTTGGCCGCATTCGCTTTTAAATAACTGATAGGTTTGGTGTGGGTTAATAAACTCATATTTATCTCCAACGGTTATTTCAACACAACAACAAGACCAAATATAGGCTTAATTTGGTCTTGTTACCATTTCAAATTGGGCGGATTAGCATACTGAGTGTTCACACAGTAGCTTTATAAAGTACATATTCGCCTTTTACTAGAGCTTTAAACATTGGTAAATCGTGTTGATATTTACGTTGTATCGCTTTAAAAATAGCTTTTGCCTCTGCGTTTAGCGCTTTGATGGCATCTTTTTTAAGTTGAGCGGATTCTTTTCGGTCTACATCTAATAAAATCTGTTGAATAATTTGCTGCGCATTAGATACAAAGCGCTGCATAGCCTGCTCTTTAATTCCCGTAGCGAACTTTTCTTTTGATGTCCTTGTTGTAATATCTATAAGGTTTTTAAAAGCTAAAGATAAATTTGATTTTTGGCTAATACCAGCATCGATAACTTGCGATATCCGTTGACTGTTCTTTGATAAGGAAGCGGGCATTGAGTACAAGTCATATACTCGCCCTATTATTGATGCTTTTTTCGTTATGTTTCCTCCAATAAGAATATTAATTGATTCAGTAAAGTTTTCTTTGAATTGAGTAACAATATACGCAGGGACTATATTAGTAGATGAGCGAATTTCACTACCAGCTATAAAAGAGGATAAATCCTGCCACGAATGCCAATCAAGTCCATATGGAGTTAAAGAAAATAGACCATTATCTGTGACCCGCCTAGGAGTATATGGGTGCAACCACAATCCAGCACCATTTTCCTTACCTTTTTCATTTCTTACAGAGCCATACTGTCCTATATATTTTAAATATAAAAGCGACTCAATCTTACCTTGGGAAAAATGACCACAAATATCACAGACACAATCTTCATTTTTAGTCTCGATTTCTACATGGTAAGCAAGTGCGAAAAGCCCTCTATTCAAACTAATCTTCGCAGCTTGATACAAATCGCCTTGAGGCGGCATTTTCCACATAAAATCTGTCTGAAAATTGTCATTTAAACTTGATAAATTGGCGTAAAAATCTGACGCGACAGTATTAAACATAATTGTTTCACGTAAATTTTTCCCCGAAATTAATGTGCTAATAACACCTCCTCCACGAATTCCCGAAGAGCCGAATTTACTGAAATATTGACCGCTAATGGTCATATGCAAATTGTAATTGAGTACATGTATACAATCAGGACAAGAAAATTTCACGTCCTCCTTATCAGAAAATAAACCAGAAGCATCTTTAGATGTTCCACTCTCAATACCTGAAACTAATTTAGAGATATTTGCGGAATTAAATCCATTCTTTTTAATAGACTTCGATTGCATAAAGCTATTACTTTCAAACCACTCCGTTTCAATTTCTGACAGTGCGTGATCATACTGTTCATCTGACAGGCCATTTTCAATATAGTTTTTCAATTCAGCAATAGTTGGTTTAAGTAGGACTGTTGTTAATGAAGCGAGCATTTGCAACATCGCTAGTTGGGTCTCATCAAAAAAATACTGTAATTGATAATCGCACTCTGTTGTGAGTACTTGCCTCAATGAAACTTTGCCCTGGGTGGTAGATATAAAAGGATCTTTAAGCAGGTTCATTTATCACCTCTTGTGAGTCTTGATGAATTTGCCCGCTAACAAATACAGTACGTATTGCATATTTTCTAAAAACAGGCGTTAACTTATCCCGTATTTGCAATGTCGCCACATGATTTTCGCCTTTCACATCACTAAAAATCTGGCCGTCTTCAGTTCGCTTTTTTAACGCTATGGCTGGGTTATCTGCAATTAGAAAACCTTCAAATATGGGTCTTGTTAAAGGGCAACATTTCCGTCCTTGAAACATGGTAAATATTGGTGATTGAACCGCCTCACATAGTTTTTTAGCCAACTCATCATTGGTACTAATTGCAAAGGTATGTTCACTGTCACACCAATATTCACGAAAAGTTGGTTTAGTTCCGTGTTGAATTTTCCCTGTTGGACTCCTAAAATTTTGCACCGTGTGATAGTCCATCATTTTTTCACCCGCATCATTGACTTGCACTGCTGTGATCACACTTTCTGATAATTCATAAAGCTTGTTGTGTTCTTTACGGGTAATACCAAGTGCGGCAGCTAATAAACCTATGATTGCCGAACGCGTTGGAAAGTGATTTACCCGACGATGAATATCAAAGGTTTGTAGGCCATAAGCCGACAAACCTTCGGTTTTCAAAATTAACGTTTTCATTCGTCACTCCTCGTTATCTATGATTTAAAGCAGCGGAGTTAAAACGCAATTTCACTAATTTTATTTAAAATCCTCAATTTATCGCTCTTGGCTGTTTTGGTTATATCAAACGCGATACCCTCGGATTCCAGCTCATAACCATCCACTAAACTTTCATAGTGGGCGACTAAACTTTGAATAGAGGTTTCCATCACATCGCCAGTATTAGGAATGGGTTTTCTAAAGGCATTAGCGAGTGATAATGGTTGGTTTGCGCTTGTACAGAGCACAAAATCAGCTTTATTATGTGCCGCAAACGTTTTTTGTTTGGCCGAGGGCGAAACTTGAGCAAAGCAATTTATAATGGTTTTAACAATATCTGCAATGTCCTCAACTGGCTTCTTAATATTTTTTGCTAATAAATCAATATCTATCGACGCATATCTATAAAACACACCGGAACTAAATTCTGTGGTGCCAATATGTCCAGAGCCTTGCTCGGCTAAATCATCACAAGCAGTAAACCAATCGACCTCAATATCGGCGCTGTGGGTGGTCAAACTATGTGCAACACTCATTGCCGCTTCCACATTGCGCTCGGGACAACTAGCGTCCATTCGGCCAGACAGAGCAACATCAATAGTAGGAATTTGAACAATCTTTTTTAGCTCCTTGAGTTCTGTACCGGCTACTACCATATTAATTGCTTCACGGATCGCCCCAATTGCATAGGGCTGAACAGCATCAAAGTATCGGTGCTTTTCTTTTGTGTTTTTATCAACTTCTGTTTTTATTTTTGACCCCATATTTTCAAGTACATCTTCTATCAATTGCGCATCAAACTCAGGTAGCTTTTCTATACATAATGCTAATAACTCATCAAACTTATTTGTTCTAATCGATAGTTCTTCAACACCTGACTTGTAAAGATCACTTTGTCGAATTGCCCGTTTTAAACATTGACTAGAAATACGGCTTCTTGTTGTACCACCAAATACTGCTGTTTTTTGTAAGCCTGAATCATCGCGATTCATCATTGATGAGGGGTGAGAAATCAAAGCGTGAATATTGATAAAAGTTGTCATAGTAAAGTCCTTTATTTTAAATCTAATGTGTAAATCATTTGCATGTGATAATGGTTTTAATCTTGTTCAGCGAGAATGAATTCTTTTAGAAGGTCGCGACGCGCCTGCTCCCCCCAGTATTGAGCTAACTTACCGATACTGGATAAGTTAATTTTTTTACATCGTATTAATTGGCGCTTTAAATACTCAACAGCATTGTCACCGCTACGTATAATTTGAATTATTTGGGTTTCTTTCACGCCAGCTTTGAGAAGTGCAACTGCAACTGAATCTGAATCAACTTCATCTGCAATATCAATTGAGACCAATAAAAACAAAATGCGCTGTGTTTGTTTATTGTCTTTCAGACCTGAGAATTTCAGAACGCGAAAATAAGCTGGGCAGTTGGCCAATTTTTGTAAATTGCATCTTTTAAGTTCCGCTTGGTCACCTTTGGTTAAATTAAGATAAGTGCGGTATATACTCTGAAACATAAATATTCCTTTAATTAATTGGACTTAGCCAAAGACAATAACCCTGCACCCGCATGTTTTTGTCGACCAATACCCATAACAAGTGAGTTGTAGATTTGCGTGGCATCTATAATTTGTAAAACCCCTTCAAAACAAACATAACGACTATTAAAGCTTTTCTTACTTTTAACCATCAATTGGTCCATGGCTGTTACGTTTACATTGGCCCCTTTAAGTTTTCGATGGAGCCACGCAATTTGTTCATTTTCATCATGAATTTCAACGACTCTCTTGCCTTGGCTAATACACTTTGTTGGGTAAGCCACTAGTTTGAATTTGTAAAATTCTTGATTATTCAACTGAGGGTTAAAATCCTTTGTTTGCAAAACCTCTGCGTTTTCATTGCTATTAGGCTGCGAACTGGATTGAAGTAAAACCATCACTTTGCCTATTTTTGCTTTGTTTTCTACACGAAATAAATGATCTCGTCTGCGCTCGAGTGTTTTTGGAAATAAACTCCAAATTGCCTGATGCTGTTCATAACTATCGGTGGTATTTAATGCCACCATTGAAATGTACATATCGCTTCCTTTTTTAACTGGACTGCTTATTTTTAGAGATAGGTAATACAACACCCAACTCGCTATAATTAATGTCTTTACCAACAATTGCTTTGATACAATATAAGTCTGTGTCTTGCTTTCCTTTTGCGTGCTTTTTAGCAATATTTACGGTGCTTAGCTCCCTGTCGTGTTGGTCGCCATAATCACCACCATGTAATAATTCGCCTTGGTTATTTAGCAGAACAACCGTAGCTGTCATTTCGCCTTCTCGAGTTAATAGGGCGCAGCGTGGATCTACATCACTCAAAGGTTTAGAATCTAAAACACTAAACATTTTGGCTGTATAAGCAGAGCCTTCTTGTTCGATTTGATACTTTTCAAATAACTCGTTTAATTCACTTGGTTCATCCGGATGAATACACTCATCATGCACCAGCTCAATTGCTTGGCGGTAACTTTCAGGAAACCTTAATGACTCACGCTGCTTTATGTATTGCTCTGTACGGTAAAGCACACGAATATTGCGATACACATAGCCGCTACCTTGATAGTAATTTGTCCAATTAGCCTTAGGTTGACTTGGTAATAAGGTAATAAATGTGGGGTGTTTAATATGCTCACTACGTGGGAAGAGTGATGTATTAATACGGTCATGTCGCCATAATCGCCCCATGCGTTGCATCAAAAACTCGATTGGTGCAATTTGACTCACCATAATGTCAAAATCTAAATCTAATGATTGTTCAACAACCTGAGTTGCAACTAATATCCGTCCTTTCCGGGGTGCATTCTTTCCATATGTTGCTAATACTTTTGCTTCCATTTTTGCTCTATCAAAGTATGTATATCGAGCATGAAACAAGTCAATTTCAATACCCTGTTCATTTGCTTGTATTTTTAACTGGACAAATAGGCTTTGGGCATCAGCAACCGTATTACAGATAATCCCAACGACCGCATTTTCTTTAGCGTGTTCTAATAAAATACGTTGCTGAATAGGTGTGGGCATTAAGTCTTCAGATAACCAGTTTTCAAGCTTAACTACTTTTTTCTCCACAGGATGGTTGATTGAATATTCTTGCGTGGAACCATTTAGATCAACATGGGTAACAAGAGGATATTCAATACTTTTTGCTTTGCCTCCATAAGGCTTTAGTAATTTATTTTTCAATGACAATGGCAAAGTGGCTGATAACAAAAGGACACTTGAAAATGCTTGATGTTGTCCTTTTAATACCTGCTCTATAAGTGCATACATGTACGCATCAAAACTATGAATTTCATCTAAAATCAACACTGACTTTCGGGTGCCAAATGAACGAATAAACTGATGTTTTACTCCTAAGACTCCCATTAAAACTTGATCAACGGTAGCGACTGACATGGATCCTAAAAACGCCCGTTTGCTAGATTGATGCAAAAAACCATTTTCATCAGGATATAGGTATTTAGATTTACTATGGGCAAGGGTTAATGTGCTGTCTGGGAAAAGCTTTCTGGCTGCATCACCAATTCGATTAAATAAGCCATTTGCAGTGGCTTGCGTTGGCAGACCAAAAACAATACCGTCCGCTAAATTATGTTCTATCAACATTGACGCATAGGCCAATGCAAACTCTGTTTTTCCTGAGCCAGTATCTGACTCAACGATTGTAATGCCTGTCTTTATCGGTAGCGTGTCAAGAAGCGTTTGAACTCCTCGCGGTTGATAAGGGCTAAATAAAAAATCAAAACCTGAGCCATTTAGCTCATTTAATATGCCAGATTCAATTAAAGCCGCTTTGGCTCTTGGTAAGGTTTGCTGATAATACGGTTTTAAATCGCTGGTGGTTGCTGTCGTAAAGTTAGTAATTGATGAGCCAATCCAATCTGAGACACTACATAGTCCAGCTAACATCGGAATTTTACCAACATCTGGAATAGCAGTTAAACCTGTCCATGTTAAACAAAAATCAATCCATTCTTGTCTGGCTACTTTATCGAGTTCAACTAATTCTTCATCGGCATCAGGAGCAATTAAATTTCGATCTATAGATGTATCACAAAAGCCATGATGACCAGCGACGGCTTTCATCGCTTCGTTATGACCATATCGCTGAATAAAATGCAGATAACCATGAGACCCATGATTATATTTTTCAGACTCGACTTCGAACTCATCTCCCTGAAGTTTGACGCGAATTTCTTCAACAAAGTTTTGAAAGCGAGCGTCGAATTTACCTAGGTCGTGTAATAGAATATAAAACAGAAGAATTGCACGAGTGTCCTTATCGGAACGATTTATTTGCCGAGCTATTTGCTTTAACAAAACTCTAGATTCAGTCAGCCAAACATCCGCAACTGCAGCCACATCCAAACAGTGATAAGGCAATAAATGATAGTCGGCGCCTTCTTTGATGGGATCTTTCTTGGCTTTGCCCCAATATTGAAAATAGGATGGAGGTGTTCTCATCTGGCAAACATCAATTTTTGACTATTATTCATCTTGCTATCCAAAAAACTATCCATGAATTCTAAGTCCAGTATCTGTGGCTTGTGTAAGTCTGCCAATCCCTGAATTAAAACCAGTACACTTTGTATACAGGTGCCCGTTAGGAAATGAACCTAAGCGTTAAACAACCACTGTTTTATGTTACTTTTGTTTACCAATACCAGTTGTTGGGCTTCAGGATATTCGTCATGAAATTTAGTTTTCACCTGCATTTCTTGCAAAAGATACTGCGCTAATGCTGCACGGCAATTCACTATTAATTGTCCTTTTTGCATTTGGTAGTCTTGTTGTATCACTGTTTTTTGTGCAGCTGTTAAGCGGCTATCGGCTTCAAAAATCAAGTTAATATAGGTATGCCATGACTCATCTTTGACACTAGATTGGTTGGCTTTGTCGAGTAACTCAGGATCGCCGCTAAATCGACTTAAAACAAAGTCTCTAAATTGTTGATGTTGTTCATCATAAGCACGTAAATGCCAACGTAACCCTGTTTTGACAAACATAAAAGGTTGGATAATTCGCCCTTCATAATTGGGGTTGGCTAATGAAACATAATCCACATCTATACGCCGCTTTTGTTTTATCGCAGCAATCAATCCACGCATAACAAAAGGCGACACTTGCCGTTTAGGTAAGCTCAAAGATGTATCGGTAAGTGACGGAGTTAGCTCAGAAGAAACAAAACCGCTAGATTGGCTTAACCAACTTAGATATTGGTCCACATTTCCCGAAATGTATTGAAGTGTAAATCCCTCTGAAAGCACAAAACCTTTAATGCTAGCTTGGTAATGCAAGTTCTGCGGAAATTGTGCTTGGTAAGATTGAATGTATTTACGTGCTTGTTGGCGGGTACGCTGGTAATAATTAACTAAATCAGTGGCATTCACTCGCCCCTGCCAATAGGCTAATAATTCGATTATCGAGTTGTGAGATTGCTTTTCTACGAATTCCATTCGATTCTATACAAGGCCAACAATTAATCATTATTGTTAACTTCCACTTCAGAGTCAATAGTTTACCAAAAACGAACCCATGACTTACAGCGTAAACAGTAGTGGTGCCAGCAAAGATGGGAATAAACAACACGACTTATACCCAAAGCCATTGGAGTTGCAGCTAGGCGGCAAAGGAGCTCAGCCCCATGAGCTTAGACTTACTAAGTGATTGGGGTGAGTGAGAGCAGCCA